>Ga0180007_10006637_pt1 | contig 11240 bp, 16 predicted proteins | sample MM_PC_MetaG_FD_121122 | JGI IMG/M metagenome (GOLD analysis project Ga0180007, IMG submission 121122) | Groundwater microbial communities from the Aspo Hard Rock Laboratory (HRL) deep subsurface site, Sweden - MM_PC_MetaG | ecosystem: Environmental > Aquatic > Deep subsurface > Groundwater...
TGCAATATACAATACTTGGTAAAAATCGTTTAGGAGAGCCGTGTGCGGGAAAACCGCTTGCCCGGTTCAATCGGGGGTCTCAAATACAATTAGTAATTATATTTAGGGATCTACCATGAAAAAAACTTTACCCGATATTTTAGCTTATTATGTAGAATCCAGTGATGGTGTTAAAGGTGCTAGTAAGGCTTTTGATGAGCTTGAATTAGTTTTAGATTCCCTGAAGGGAAGAAAGTTTTATGGATTGATCTATGGTAATCCACCCAAAGACAAGTACATTGCTTGTATGCAAGTTAATCCAGGAGACAATTTTGATTTTCCTACCATGACAGTTCTTGGCGGAGAATATGTTCAGGAGAAAGTAAAGGACTGGGGCAATAATCTTTCGCAAGTCCCAGGTGTATTTAAAAAGCTAATTGAATCAAATCAAGTAGATGAATCTAGACCTTCAATAGAACACTATTCCAGCATGAGAGAGCTTAGGTGTTTGGTGCCTGTAAAATAGGTTCCAACATCCTTCACTAGTCATAAAAACCTTATTTAGCCTCTATTTAGACTTGATTATAGTCATTTTGTGTATATAATGAACATATTATGCAAAATCAAACAACTCAAATTAGGGTGACACTACCAGTACAAATGCAGAATTATTTACAAGCAAAAGCAGACACTTTCGGGTTGTCACTTTCAGCTTATATTCGAAACTTAATTTTTAACGATGTTCAAGATATTGCTTACCCTGTATTCGAAATGTCTCAAAGTTCCTTGGATGCTTTAGATTTAGCCCTCAAAGAGGCCAAGGAAGGCAAACTAATTGAGGCAAATACTATTGATGAATTATTGGCAGACTGAAAGCATAAATGAAGTATTCACTTTCAAGTCAGTGTAAGAAACAGATTGATAAAATTAAACAAAAAGATGGGTTTTTGTACAAAAAAATAAAAAAGCAATTAAAAATATTTGCTCAAGATCCTCAGCACTCTTCATTGCGTTTGCATAAATTAAGCGGATCGCAATCTGATACTTGGAGTATTTCAATTAATAGGTCAATCAGGATGCTTTTTGTGTATCAAGATATTAAATCGGGAAAAAATGAAAAGAGTATAGTGTTTTATGTTATCGGTTCTCATGATCAAGTGTATAAATAGGTTCTAACATCCTTCACTAGTCCCTGCAAAATAAAACAGAACCCGAATGGGTTCTATTTTATTTTATGGGGTCGATAGGTGGATTCAACCATGCGAAGCATAGTTCCAACGGCGAGTGACGAGCTGAATGAAATGAAGCGAAACACCCGCCTAGTGCATGCGAGCCTTCTATCAGAAAGTATAAGCTGGCGAATCGTAGATTCCCTCTGGCCCTGCAATATCCTATAATAGTTTATATTTTATTACTAATTAGCTACTAATTTTTTATAAGTTAGTAGATAGATAGTATTTTTCTGTCAAGATCAAGTAACTACTAATTAACTACTAATTATTGAAAAATTAGTAGTTAGGTGCTAAAATGATTAGAATATGATAAAAAAACCTCCAAAATGGAAAGATTTTTTAACTCAGAATTTATTTCAAAGGGCTTTAAAGTCTGAAGATTTACAAAGCTTAATAAAAAAAGCAGAAAAAGACTATGTTTATTGGGATAAATTTAAATATTATCCAATTCCTAATGGTTTTTCCGCAGAAGAAGCATGGGCATTTTTAAAATTTTCTAGACTAACAAATCGGGACAAAACACCAGTTAAAGATAAAGACGGAAATGTTTTTGGTTTTTTAGTTACAAAAACTATGTACCAAGAATTAAGTCATATAGATTCAAATACAAGTGGGTTTTTAAGTACTGAGTGGGGTAAGCCCAATAAATCAAAAAAAAATCAAATGATAATCAGTGGTTTATCTGAAGAAGCAATTGCCTCAAGTCAAATTGAAGGAGCTAGCACATCTAGAAAAGTTGCAAAAGAAATGATTCTCCTTGAGAGAAAACCTAAAACAAAAGATGAAAAAATGATTGTTAACAACTACCAAGTTATGCAAAGACTTGAGGATTTGAAAGAATTAGAGCTCAGTAAAGAGATGTTGCTAGAGATACAAGGTATTATTACGAGAGATACTATGGATGATCCGTATGATTCTGGAAGATTTAGAAATGATGAAGATGATATAAATGTAGTTGATAGTTCAAGAAATGAAATTATTTTTACTCCTCCAAGAGAAGAAATATTTAAAAAAGAATTAGACAGACTTATAAAATTTGCAAACAAAGACGAAGATGATGAAGGATTTATTCATCCAGTTATAAAAGCTTCAATAATACATTTTTGGTTTTCATATTTACATCCTTTTGTAGATGGAAATGGAAGAACAGCAAGAGCATTATTCTATTGGTATTTATTAAGGAAAAACTATTGGTTATTTCAATATCTATCAGTATCCAGGGCAATTAAGCTCTCAAGAGTTCAATATGATGACTCTTTTTTGAAGACAGAATATGACGATAATGATTTGACATATTTTATTTTTTATCAACTTAAAGTAGTCAAAAAAGCTATGGATGATTTCATTTCTCATTATGAAAAGAAACTTGTGGAGGATAAAAAAATACTTTTAATTAAGTCAAAATTAAAACAATATAATGAAAGACAATTATCACTTCTTACTTTTTTAAATAAGAATAGTAAAGATGTAATTGATATTAAAAGGCATCAAGCAAAATATCAAGTTGCATATCAGACTGCTAGGGCAGATTTAATGAAGTTATCCGAAGATGAGTTAATAGCACAAATTTTAGATGGAAGAAAATATATTTATATTGCCAATACAAAAGCAATAAGAGATTTATTTAATACTAAATGTGGTAGTGCTAGTTAATAATAAATTATTTTTTAATGGAATTGGTATGTTCGAACATCCTTCACTAGTCCCTGCAAAATAAAATAAATCCTGAAAGGGATTTCTTTTATGGGGTCGATAGGTGAATTTAACCAACACGAAGTGTAGTTCTACTACATGGCGAACAAGCAAGAGCACAGTGAGCCAGGTTAATGCATGCGAGCTTTCTTATAGAAAGCATAAGGTGGTGAGTTGTAGATTCCCTCTGGCCTTGCAAAAACGGTGAATTATTTAACTTTTTAAAGTTTATTCACGTAATATTGACAAAATAACGTGAACTTGCTATAATTCACGCATGTCTACTTCTAAACTTCAAAAGAAAAAAATTCAAGAACTCAAAGGACAATACGATTTTTTAAAAAAAGGAAAAGAGTCATTATTAAAAATAATTGATGAAGTAGAAATTCCTGAAACTGTTTTTAATTCTAATGCTATAGAAAATTCGACTTTAACTTTAAGGGAAACTGAAAAAATACTTTTGGAAATGGAGGTTTCTAGAAATGTTTCGTTAAGAGAAGTATTTGAAGCAAAAAATTTAGCCAGAGTAATTGAGTATGTTTGGGATAAATCAAAAACAACTGATTTGTCTGTGGAGTTAATATTATTACTTCATAAAATGTTAATTGGGAATATTGATGACTCAATAGCTGGAAGATTTAGAAAAAAAGGGGAATTTGTAAGAGTAGGTACTCATATAGCTCCTGCACCAGAACATTTAGAAAGAATGATTGAGGAAACTATAGTTGAGTATGAGCAGGATTTTCAAGGTTATTTTCTGGATAAAATTGCTCATTTTCATTTAAATTTTGAAATGATTCACCCTTTCAATGATGGAAATGGTCGTATTGGAAGAGCTTTAATTAATTATCAACTATTAAGGTTTGGTTTTCCTAGCGTCATTATCAGAGATAAAGAAAAGCAAGAGTATTATAGAAGCTTGAGAGATTATGATGTTTCACAAAAAATTGAAAATATGGATAATATCTTGACTATGGCTTTATTAGAATCACTAAATAAAAGAATTGTTTATTTAAAAAGTATGAAAATAATTAAAGTAGTTGATTATGCATCTCAATTTGGAGAAAGTTCTCAGTCTGTTTTAAATAAAGCAAAAAGACAAACCATTCCAGCCTTTAGAGAAAAGGGCGTATGGAAGATTGGGGTTGAGTATTAAAATACGTTCGAACATCCCTCACTAATCCCCACAAATTAAATTACTTCCAAAAAACTTTTTCCATATTTTTCCCATTTGATCTCTCCAACACCCGAGATATCTAGCATTTCCTCTTTATTTTTTGGCTTTTCGTTGGCCATTTCAAGCAAAGTTTTATCATTGAAGATAATGTAAGCGGGAAGCGAGTTTTCTTGGGCAATTTTTGAGCGAAGTAAGCGCAGTTTTTCAAACAAAGGATTTTTAAAGTAGTTTTTGTTTTCTGCCGATCCCTTATTTTTCACTTTTTCTAGTCTTTTTATATACTCATCAAGGGATACAAGCCTAACATTTTTATTTTCAGAGATTATTGCTCTTCCTTTCTTTGTAATTGAGAGTGCCTGTTTTTTATTAAAATTAACTTTTATTAGTCCTTGGTTTTTTAATTGTGCTAGATAAAAATTCCAAGATGCAAAGCTTACTTTATCACTAATTTTAAGAAGGGCACTTACCAGTGCCTGTGATTTTAAATCACTCTTTTGATCGCCCAGTTCTCCTCTAAGTTTTTTGATTGTTTCTAGAATATTTTTTGTAATAACTGTTCCGCTTAGCGTTTTAAAAGGATTGGCACAAATATCACAGTTATTGCATTTTTTTTCGTAAGCTTCGTTAAAGTATCTTAGTAATATCTGACGTCTGCAAATAACTCCTTCAGCAAATTCCTTCATTTTTATGAGTTTTTCTAGTTGAGTAGAGTTCTGATTGGATTGGGAGTTGTTAGGATTAATAAAAAATCTTTTAATCGTTTCTACGTCTTTGTAGGTGTAGAAGAGCAAGGCTTCTGCAGGAGCTGAATCCCTTCCAGCACGTCCAATTTCTTGGTAATAGCTTTCAATATTTTTTGGCAAGTTGTAGTGTATGACCCAGCGCACATTGGACTTGTCGATGCCCATGCCAAAAGCGATGGTAGCACAGATTATTTGGGTTTTATCGCGTACAAAACTTTTTTGAGTCCGAGATCTATTGATACTGCTTAATCCTGCATGATAGCTGGAAGCGTTGATTCCAAGTTTTTGTAGTTTTGTAGCCAAGCTTTCTGTTTGTTTTCTAGTCAGGCAGTAGACTATTCCTGATTGGTTAGTTTTATCACTCAGGAACTCCTTGATTTTTTCTAGTCGTTTTTTTCCAGGCATGACAGATAGAGAAATATTTGGTCTGTCGAAAGAATCAATAAATTGTTGGGGATTATTTAATTCTAATTGGCTAATAATATCAGCTTTAGTGGTCTGATCTGCGGTAGCGGTGAGTGCAATGATTGGAATTTTGGGAAAATTAGTTTTCAGCTGTGACAGTTTGGAATAGTCTGGCCTAAAATCATGGCCCCATGAAGAGATGCAGTGAGCCTCATCTATCGCAAATAAACTGATTTCAATCTTTTTTAAAATATTACTAAATTGCGGAGAAAGCAGACGTTCTGCAGAAACATAGAGAAGTTTAATTTCATTGTTTAAAAGTTTTTCTGTAATTTCTTGTTGTTCTGAGTCTTCGAGGCTACTGTTTAGAAACTCTGCAGTGATTCCATTTGCATTCAATCCATCTACTTGGTCTTTCATAAGAGCAATCAGGGGAGAGACAACTATTGTTGTGCCTTTCATAACAAGCGCCGGAATTTGATAGCAAATTGATTTTCCACCTCCTGTAGGCATTAAGACAAAGGTATCATTACCAGCAAGCACAGATTTTATTACTAGCTTTTGGGTTGGGTAAAATTTGTCATAGCCAAAATATTTTTTTAGAGCTTGTGAGGCTTTTTTTAAACTCATTCGTGAATTCTACTATAGTTTTATTGCATAAAGTGTATGATTTTCGGAGATATGCTCGCCAGCATATTTCAACATTATTCTTTCAAGAATTCCTCATATTATCCCCAAACATCTCGTGAATCAGAACTGAGGTAGAAACCGCAAGGAAATAAAACATGAACTCTTCAAAAGGAATGCTAAATTTTCCAATATTGAAACTGTGGTATATTCTGAGGAATAGCAGTTATAAGAACAGTATGTCCAAACCACATTTATTACTTTTTGATATAAGTAACGTTTTAATCAAAGCCAACCACCCTCCAAACTAGAGGAAAAATAGGTTCAAACATCCTTCACTAGTCCCTGAAATTGTAATATGGTTTAATCAGTTTTAAAATTCTGTGCGATCAATCATAAATTGAATGGTTTCATTTGTATTTAATGCTACAATTTCAAAAAAGTTAGCTGCTTTGGTTGAAAAAAATATCCCTTGTCCAGAATGGTAGTCAGGAAGTGTGGTTAATTTTCCTTTTAATAACTGTTGAATAGATTCTAGTTCTGAGGAATAACCAAATTTTCTCATAATATTTTTAAATGCACCAACTCCATTGTCAGATACTTTCACATCAACCGAATGATTGCTAAATGAAATATAGACATCAATATATTTAGCATTGGAGTGATCAATGGCATTGTTAACAATTTCAGTGTGCCGTAACGAAGTGGAGGCACATGGGAAATGCATGTACCCCAGGCTAGCTTCTATTGCTTCGCAATAGCCCAGGCTAGCTTCTCTTGCTTCGCAATAGCCCAGGCTAGCTTCTCTTGCTTCGCAATAGCCCAGGCTAGCTTCTCTTGCTTCGCAATTCACCTTCTTCACCTTCTTCACCTTCTTCACCTTGTGAGCCATTTAACAGAAAGTATAAATTGTTGGCAAATCGTAGATTCCCTCTGGCCCTGCAAATCACTAATATTTGCCTATAGATAAAGCTAAATTGAGAATTTAAAGCACTTTACAATCATCTTAATGTTTGATTGAGTGTTTTGCATAGTTTTGAAGGTTTAGTTGGGTATTTGCGGGAGTTCAAATGGTGGTTCATCAAACCATTCTTGGCAAGTTCTTCCTTCTACAGATGATTGGTCAAGGTTAAAAATGAGGAATTTTTTAACTTTAATTTGGCTTATCTCAATATTAGTGTGGCTGTCTCCATGTTCTTCCAGTAAGTTGCAGACTTTTTCACCGAGACTTTTTCTATTTGATGCAGTTAGGTTTTGGTCGGTTTTTATATCTATTCTTAGAATCGATGAAGAAATTGAGCCTTCATTAAATGATGTAGTTTTTGAATAATCAATGCTTACTCCGAATTCAGCATTTGGATATTCTTGACTTAGCTCTTGAAAGATGTAACCAATTTCTGGAAATTGATCGATTAAGGTTGATTGTAGCTTAGGGCTAATTATTGGGCTTAAAATTGACCAAAAAATTATTGAAGATATAATTCCTGCAAAATAGCTAATTACTCTAGGTTTCTTGTTTTCCTTTACTTTGATTACTAACCATAGTATTACAGGCAATAAGGAGAGGAGATGAAATATGAAGCCGATGAGGAAGTAGACAACCTTTGTTTTAGTTGGAGCTTTTCCTTGTTCAAATTGTGTTGGAAGGGCTTATTGGATATTGGGTTGCACTTGTGGCTGTGGCGTTAGTAGTAGTGACCAGGTAAAATGGAACTTTAATTTTTTTAGAGCTATCTTCTAGCCACCATGGAATGCTTGCCCAGTATATTGAAGACATATATCAATAATACAATAAGTTATTACAATTTTAGCGTATAAAAAATAAACAAATCAAGCCTATGCAACGATAGTTTCGTCTGTCGGTTATATATTTTATGCTTTATTCCTTGTTATAAGCCCAAAATTACCTCCCAACTTGAGGAAAAATAGGTTCGAATATCCTTGAGTGATTTTCACGAATCCGTGGAAGCTGAAAAAAATGGAAACTTGGTTGTGACAGATGATGTTTCCCAGTTACTCAAGGATTTATAAAAGATGAAGGCTTCACTTAGATTATTGTTTTACCACCAATAAAGCGATTTAGCCCCATCAAGTTTATATTTTCTAAGCTTTCTCTTGATTTGTCTTACAGACAAACCAAGAACTTTTGCAGCCTTTCCTTGTTTTATCTCTCTTCTTGTTAGTTTCTCAAATATTTCTACCTGATTTATTTTTTCATTGCTCATCACAATATCTCCCATTTCAAGCCTCCATTTATTTTAGTTGCTACGTAACTAAATTATGAACGGTTTTTCCAAAAGGGGACATTTCTACTTAACGCAAAGGGGACATTTCTACTTAACGCAAAGGGGACATTTTCGGAAAACGCTAACACTCTAATGTTCATTCTTGTATTATGTAAGACAATGTGTTATATTCATTTTAATGAAGGTAGCTTTAATAAAAAAGCTCACTTGGGATGAATGGAATATTAGTCATCTCAAGAGATATGGTGTTAAGCCTGCAGAAGTTGAGCAGTCAATAAAAGATCAGTTTGTAGTTTTTATTCAAGGACATTCAAACAGAGTAATGTTGTTGGGGAGATCGGGAAAAAGATTAATAACAACAGTGTTACAACAACAAGAAACTAAAAGTTTATGTTATGTAGTAACGGCCAGAGATATGGCAAAAAAAGAACGAGTAATTTATAGAAAAGAAAAGGCTAGAAAGGAGCAAAATGACAAATAATAAAATACCAAAAAACTTCAAAAGTTTAAAAGACGAAGCTGAGTTTTGGGACAGACATGATATTGGTGATTTTATGGGAGAGTTAAAAGTTGTTGAGGGGAATTATCAACCAGTAGATGAGAATAAAACTACTATGACCATACGCCTAACTCCTAGTCTCAAAACTAAAATAAATAAAATAGCTTCTGGCTATGATATTTCAACAAGTTCGTTGGTTAGAATGTGGATGGTTGATAGATTGAGAACTTTTATAAAATAGGTTCGAACATCCTTGTTTTTGGCAGGAACTAGGTCAAATGACTCCTGGAATGGCAGTTTTTTATTTAGAAAGTTATGGGCTTATGGTTTCTAGAGAAGATATTTTATGTTGGTTGAATAAATTGATTGTAGACCCTAGATCTGCAATTTATTATGTAATTAGATTGGAAAAGAATATTGTTGGACATATTGGATTAAGAGACATGAGTTTAGAAAACAGCTCAGCAGAAATGGGAATAGTCAATCTCTTAAGAAAAACTTTTTTATTTAAAGAGATATGTGACACTGATTCTGGGGTAGATTTACAGTATAGTTTGTTGAGGTAAAGTTTATAACAAGCTAGCTTTAAAAGTAGTCGTGAGAGACTAAATTAGTATTTCATCGAGGCGTGAGTAACTCTTTAACCTGGTTATGAAAATTATCAAAGTAGGAGAGCTTGTTGCGAGTCTGTTGATTTACTAACTCTCGATTGATAATATTACTGACTGTGTTGCGATGACAGTTTAGCTCTTTGGCGATTTGTGTTTTTTTCTTGCCTTGCTTGTGTAGTGTTTTAATAGTGATTTGTTGATACATGGTTAGCATCTTTGATCCTTGTGTAATTGGTAGTATTACTAGGATCAAGGAAAAGTGCACATTTTTAAACTATTACTATGCACATTTTTACACTATTAGTCACAGTGGGTAATGTACATAATTCACGAATATCTACAATGGATGTAGTAGGAGTTGGAGAAACCATTGAGACAATTATCCCAGTTAGTAAAGTAGGTCGTTTATATAAACCAAATAAAAGACTAATTCTTCAGAAACAGTAATATCTATTAATAAAGATCATTCTCCTCTATATATTTTATAATTTCAGGGGTGGTAAACGATTCAACAGATTTTCCTTCTTTAAGAAGCTTTTTTATTTGAGTTGAGGAAACGTCAATATTTTCAACATGATTGAGTTTTTGCATGCCAGGAAGTGCGTTGTATAAAGGATAGTCTGTTCTTGGATATACCAAAACCTGAAATTTTTTTAAAATATCCTCGTAACGATGCCATTTTTTAAAGTCAACCAATTGGTCTGATCCAATTACCCAAATAAATGTGTCGTTTGGGAATAGTTTTTGAAGATACTCAAGTGTTTCAATTGAGTAGCTAGTGGTATTTTTATTTAGTTCATAGGCGCAGATTGACAACTTATTGAATGTTTTGATCATTGAAAATCGATGAGTAGCTGATGAAATATTTTTTTGATATGGATGTTGAGCGCATGGAACAAACCAAACAACATCGCAATATTTTTTTGTAACAATGGTATTAGCCACTATCAAATGACCATTATGTGGTGGATCAAAACTTCCTCCAAAAAGACCGATTTTCATAGGGGTGATTATACATCATTAGTTGCATAAATTTATTATCTGATAGAATGAAAAAATGAATATTTTATTTTTTCTGGTTTACCGTTGGATTTTTTGCAGACCAATTTTTTATAAATTTAATAGACACTTGTTTAAGTTGTCTTTGCGCGGATTGGGAGTTCTCAACTCAGAAATAAGCAGTGCCACAGGCGAAGATTACCTATTAGAACATCTTTCAAAAAAATGGAATCCAAAAATAATCATTGATGTAGGTTCTAATACTGATGCATATGGATACAAATTTTTTTCTAGCGCCACAATTTATGCTGTTGAGCCTCATCCTCAAACATTTAAGAAATTGAAAATAAAATTTAAAGGGATTGGTCGGATTAAAAAATGTAATTTGGCTATGAGTAACCAAAATGGGCAGGCAAAATTATGGGATTTTGCAGAAGAATCTGAGTTAAAGAAAACTCAACCTACCTCCCAACTTTCTTCTCTGAATAAAGATGCTATTAATGATATTCATGGGCAAAAAGCCCAGGCATTTTTAGTTAAAAAAATGACTTTAGATTCATTTGCAACCAAGTACAAAATAAATAAAATCGATTTTTTGAAAATTGACACAGAGGGTCATGAGCTTCAAGTACTCCAGGGTGCAAAAAAGTTATTAGCTGCTAAAAAAATTGATTTAATTCAGTTTGAATTTAACGAAATGAATGTTTTGTCTGGTAGTTTTTTGAGAAATTTTATTGAGCTTTTGCCTAGTTATCGATTATTTCGTTTGATGCCTCGTGGTTTATATCCACTTGATGATTATAAACCATTAACACATGAATTATTTGGTTTCCAAAATATTTTGGCGGTTCCGATGCACCAATTAGATTTGATAGCAAATATTTAATGTTTGTCTAACACTATTCTCGCGCCAGAAAAATTTGCAATTTCGCCACCTGTTGATCTTATTTGAAGTGCGTAGCTATTATTTCCATTGAATAATTTAAACGCAGGAGAACTTTTCCATGTTGTTGTACTAGATGAGTGTGAA
>Ga0180007_10006638_pt1 | contig 11239 bp, 23 predicted proteins | sample MM_PC_MetaG_FD_121122 | JGI IMG/M metagenome (GOLD analysis project Ga0180007, IMG submission 121122) | Groundwater microbial communities from the Aspo Hard Rock Laboratory (HRL) deep subsurface site, Sweden - MM_PC_MetaG | ecosystem: Environmental > Aquatic > Deep subsurface > Groundwater...
CCCGTCTTTTCCTTGACCAATAAATTTGCAATTACCATGAGGATAATCTCCATCTAGTGCAAATACATCATAGTTACTATTTACTTTTCCTTCCATCTTACTCAAACCTCGTCTGGAAATTCTTTTCCATAAATTTAATTATTTCTTCCTTGCTGATTATTTGTCTCTTCGGAACTTTGCCTTTCTTAATTTTCCTTAACTTAACTCTCCTTCCTGCTCTCTTAAACACAACAGTAACATCAAGCCCCATAATTCCAATTTCTCTTTGATACTCCACACCAGGAATTTCAAGATACTCTTTTATTCCAAATGAAAAATTATTCTCACTAACTTGCTTCTTCTTCAAAACATTCTCAACAGCCCCAAGCATTTTCTTCAAAACATTTTCAATATCTTTTCTAATCGTAACAACTGCCCCAACTTCTAAATTAGGTCTAACACTCCACGAAGGAATTCTCTTTTGTGATTTCATTCTTGCAGGTTTTCTCTGACTAAGCAATTCAAGAAGTTTAATTCCTTTTTCCAAATAATCTCCAACACCTCCTATACTCAAAACAACTTTCTCAATTTTTATTTCTCGCATCAAATTCTCTTTGGAATTTGGTGCATGGGAATCTTCCTCTAGACCTACTTGGTGATTCTCTTTCATTGGATTTTGTTTTTCTTCTGCCATCTTAAATTTGTCCTCCTTTAAGCAAATAACTCTTATCCATTTTTATTGGGTTAAATTCTATATCACTTCCGTGCACAATCCAATATGCATGACAAGAATCCACTGGAGCAACAAGTAAAAGGATTTCTCCTTTATACTCATCCAACTCTTCACATTTCTCTTCATGTAATTTATCTAATTTTTTAATCTCCATTTTATTCAACCACCATAATTTGTTTAATTAAAACATTAATGTCTTCTCCATCAGCATCTAAACTTGCCATTTTTCTCTCAAGTTTCAACTTTCTCAATACTCCTTGCTTTCCTGTGTGCTTTCCTGCAACAACAATCACGTTTGCTTTTTCTTTTAGCTCTAAACATTTCTCAATTTTGTTTTTTTCAAAATTCATCAAAACAGAATCACCAACATTGCATTTGACTTCTGACAAAACATTTCTCCCGTCGCTCAAATTCAACTGCGTCTTCTTTCCTTTCAAGGTTTTTTTATTCATTATCTTTGCAACTTTCTTTTCTGCTTCTGAAACTTTTTCAACTTTAAACTTTCCTTTTTCAGTTAACCCAATTTGATAATTCTCCTTAGCAGGAACATTAGTAATCACATCAAACAACAAAGCACTATTCTTCTCGTCCTTCACTATTTTTCCATTAAGCAAAATATTCTTTTCATGAAGAGCTCTCTTTACTTCTTTTCGATTCTTCGCAACTTTCAAAATATCTCTCAAAATAACCAAAATCGGCAAACCCTTAAAGTTAGGCGTAACTATATACTTTGTTCCCTTTCTATGAATTGGCCAATTCTTTGGTGTTCTTTGTCTTTTTAGATGCGTCATTTTATGCTGTTGCCCCCACTTTAGTTTTTGATTCTTCCTTTTTAATTTCTTTCTTCCCCTCTCCTCCTAATTTCCTAAACCTCTTCTTATCATCTAAATTCAATTCAACAATTTGCAAATTCGAAGCCTTAAACGGAACATTAACTTTTGAACCATCTGTTTTTTTCTTCTGCATGGCTTCAATGTAAATCTTCAAAAGTTTTGTCTTGATTTCTATAACCTTGCCTTGTTTCTTCTTGAAACCTCCCCTCATAATCAAAACCTTGTCCCCTTTTCTAACCTCAATATTTCTTGTCTTGTGTTTCTCTCTCAAAGGTTTTGACAAATTCACACTTAACATTTTTCTCTTAAGATGCAACGGAGCATTTGCTATAAACTTCCTCTGCTTCCGAGGCTGTTTACTTGCTTTCCATTTTGTACTAAATTCTTTTTTCATTTTATCTTAATGTTTTTGGAAAATTCGTTACATCTTTTCCATATTTAATTTCTAAATCTCTCACCAAAGTATAATCTCTTCTGCAATTTTTTTGTTCTAATTCATTGCCTTTTCTTTTAGCCAACTTATAATCTTTCATTATTTTTTCCATTTCATTAGCAAATATTTTTCTTTCCATTTTAATATACAATACTAGCGATTTTCGCAACCTGCGGCCATCGCTCTAAAACCTCCCTTGCAATTGGTCCTTTAATTTGAGTCCCTTTCGGGTTTCCTTTTTCATCTTTCAAAATCGCAACTGCATTATCTTCAAATGCAATTCTCTCCCCGCTCAATCTTCGGTAAGGTTTTTTCTGCCTGATTATTATTGCGTCGAAAACTTTTCCTTTCATGTCAGGAATCCCTTTCTTCACAGCAACCTTAACCCAATCCCCTATCTTCGCATAACCTTGCCTCGCTTTTCTGCTTTTTCCATGTTTAACTCCAGTAATCTTCACAATCTTCGCCCCACTATTATCTGCTGCAATCATTCTCGAGCCAATATTAAATGCTCTTGTTGTCCTCGCTGATACTGGTTTCATTTTACTTCTATTAATAATTTAATTCTTGCATCCTGCAAATGTTTTTTAAATTGCCTAACATCCTGAAGATGTGTTATCAGATGACACAAATTTCTCTGATAAGTATTGCCATTCATATTAAATCTGTAGGAGATTCCTTCTAATAAACATCTTCCATCACAACTATAATTATCTTCTTCTTTCATACACGGAATTCTCTTCGCATAATCTGCTAAAATCCCAATTAATTCTTTTTTCATTTTTCTTCCCCTCCCTTAATTTTCCCAATAACAACAAAATGTATAATCTTGCTCAACGGTCGACACTCTTGAACTTTTATCAAATCTCCAATATTAATTTCCTTTTCCATACAAACAGGAAGTCGCGCATGAATTTTTGTTTTTGATTTTTTGTATCTTTCATATTTTTTTACATAAATCATTCTTTCAAATTCAATTACAACTCTCTTGTGGAATTTCTTAATTACAATTCCTTCAAAAGTTCTGCCCCGAGCTTTCAAGTTTCCATGAACATGACAATTTCTATCGCCACAGCTCTCGCTAGTTTTCTCTTTCTGTTTTGTTTTTTCTTGTTCTTTCATTGTTTTATTTCCTTCACCTCTTGTGTCTATTCAGATATCGAGTCTTCCTCAAACCCCAATTTGACCAACAGTTCTTTCATCTTCTTTCTGTGGTCTCCTTGAAGTTCAATTATGTTATCTTTGTAAGTTCCACCACAAGCCAGCTCATTTTTCAGAGCCTTTGCGATTTTCTTTACATCAATCCCACTCTCGAACCCAGTAACAACAGTCACGATTTTTCCATATCGCTTCTTATCCGTCGCTACCTTTATCTTCTGCGAACTTTTTACAATCTGCTCGCACACACAAGCTTGCTCAGGCAAGCCACACTTTGGACATATTTCCATAGTTATTTATTCTTCAACTCCTCAGGTTTATTTTCCAAGTTGTTGAATGTGTGTATCCGCGCAATTATCTTTTTAATTCCTTTCACTTTTGCACTTCCTGTCTTTGAAACATTAGCTTTTGATTTAACCAACTCCAGTTTCAATTCTTTCAATTTCTTTTCTCTATCTTTCTCACTTAATTTTTCAATTTCTTTGTATTTCATTTTTTATCCTTGCCTTCTGTGTTTATATCCCTCTTCACAGAGGGCTCGAAGAGTTACTCGCACCTCCTTGGTGTACACCCTTGGGGGCTATTTTCTTAGTCGACTTTTTAACTTTCATTTTAATCTTCTTAATAATTTCTTCAACTGGCTCTTCTGAATTTTCCTTCAATGTTTTAATAAGTTCGTCAGTAATTATAATCTGGTCTTTTAATACCACCTCAGGTGAAAGTATGCTAACCTTCACCCCGACTGTCCCGGGCTTTGTTTCTGCTTTTGCCTGTGCCTTGTCAACCATTTTCGCAGGGTCTCCTGTTTTCTTCAAATAACCTTGCGCAAACCTCCAAGACTTTGCTCTTGAACTAGGAAGCTTCCCGTTTAATTTTATTTCTACACCCTTTGCGCCTGCCTTAATTATTCTCTGCAATGTTCTGTATGCAGTAACCTTAAACTTCAAAGGTCCAAACCTCTCTAAACTCAACGCAATCTCGTCAGCCATAATCTGCGCATCAAACTCTGGGCAAGTAACTTCTGCAATTTCTATGTGGGGGTTTTCAAGCTTGAATTCATTTTTCAAAAGTTTTGTCATTTCTTCTATCCGTTCACCTTTCCTCCCAATAACCAACCCTGGTTTATGAGTCGCAATAATTATTTTTTCCCCAACAGGAGTATATTCTATTCTAATTCTACTCACTTTTCCTTTTCCAAGAAGTTCTTTAATACTTTCCCGAATTGCAAATTCTTCTTTCTTAAACTGAACAGTGCTTCGTTCTTTCATTTTTTCTTGCCTCCAGATTTTTTCTTTGCTTCCTTCTTCTCAACACATTTAATTGTAACATGAGTTCTTTTCTTTTTTGTTCTACCAAATCTTCCATAGGGTCTTTGAGCCAAATTAGAAATAGCCTCGACAATCACCGGCTCATGCAATTCATTTACACTAGCATTTGCCTCAAGATTTTTTAGCAATTTAATAAAATGTCCAACAGCTTTTTGAGGGAATCTGCCCGACATTATTTTTCCTTTTCGATGAGGAATTTCTCCTCTCATTGGAATAGCTTTTTTCAAAATAAGAACTGGCTCTAAATCAGATATTGCTTTTTCAATTGTTTTCCCTTTAATAAATTTGCAAATCGCAATTGAATATTTTGCTGAAATAGGAACACTCTTTGCGTTAATAATCGCATAGTCTCTTTTTACATTCGGTTTTGTTTGAATTGGTTTTTTTGGTTCTTTTTTATCTTTGCCCTCTGTATTTACATCTTCTTTTACAAAGGGTACACCCTTGGGTGCAGATACCGAGTCTCTCTTCTCAACAGGTGCTTTTGAAACTGGCTGTTTTTTTGCCCCTTGTAAAGATTTTTTAGAAAAATCTTTCGGGGCCTGCTTTAGCAGGTTCTCGTGCCCTTTGGGTATACGCCCGTGGTGAGGAGTTTTAACTATTCCAGATTTTTTCTGTTGCACAATTGCTGTTGGTTTTTCTGTATTAGGCATTTTGAACTCCAGAATTTTGTTTTAATGTTCTTAAATGAAAATCGTTTTCTGCTTTAGATTCTTGCTCACATGTTGAGTTACAATATTCTCCTTTAGTCATCTCACTTACAAGGTAATATCTTTTACAGCCAATACACATTACCCTTCTTTCATTTGTTTGAATTTCCATTTTATTTTTTACTCTTATGTTTGCTTCCTTTAGTTGCACCTACACCTGATTTAGAATGTTTGATTCTTGCTCGCGTCGGCGCAAACTCTCCAAAAACATGCCCGAGCATTTCCTCAATGACATCTACAGGAACAAATTTATTTCCGTTGTAAATGAAAATCCTCCAACCAACCATCTCAGGCACAACAATCAAACTTCTTTGATGAGTTCTTATTGGCTTGTTTTTCTCCAACTTAACTTTTGAACGATTTATGAAATCCTCGATTTTTTGAAAATTTCTCAAAATCGTCCTCTTCGGTCTTGCCCCAACTAACTTTGCAAACTCCCGAACATCCAAAGTCTTCAACTCACTAATTGTCTTTCCCTTGTATGTAAATTCTTTTTTCTTAAATTCTGTTTCTGCCATTTTAATTATATTTCCTCGCTTCATCATACCATTTTTCTATTACCATTTCAGGAATTTTCTTTGGAAAATAGTGAGCATCAAAAGTATCTATTAATCTTTCATGGTTCTCTCGTAGATACTCTTCCATTTCTTTTATTACTAATTCCTCTCCATCAATTTCTTTTAACTGTTCTCTTATTTCTTTTATTGCTTCTAATTTATTTGATTTCATTTCTTCTTCCCGGTTCTTCTCGGCCTTACCAATCCAACTCTTCTTCCAGGAGGAGCATTTCTCTTAGCAACTTTACTCTTTGGATTCTTTCCCCTTCCTGAACCAAACGGATGGTCAATTGCATTCATCTTCACAGCAGATGTCCGAGGATATAATTTATTTTTTGATTTTTTAATATGATGTTGTTTTCCTGCCTTCATAATCGGCTTGTCAAGTCTGCCTGCTCCTGCAACAACTCCAATAGTCGCTCTGCAATTTGGATGAAACTTCTTTTCCTTTTTCGACGGCATCAAAACAAAAACATGCTCTCCAACAACTTTGCTCACTACTGCTGAATTCCCAGCACTCTTTATAAAAACTCCCCCGTCTCCAGGTTTGGATTCAATATTGTAAATCAGCGTCTTCACAGGAATATATTTTAATTTAACAATATTTCCATTTTTAATTTCTTTATCAAAACTTATTTTTTGTGATTCAACCATATTCTTAAACGCAGGCATATAAAAACTTCCAGTTCCAGTACTTATCTTCGCCAACGGAGCACTATGCGCCGCAGAATTAAACAACTTTGTAACTTTCCCCTCGCCAGAAAGTTGCTTCGGATACTGCAACTTAAATCTAAAAGCCCTCTTGCTAACTTTGTAAGTATTTGTTCCTCGTCCTCGTCGCTGTGAAATTATTCGTTTTCCCATTTTATTATTTTTACATTAACCCCAACTTCGTAGCCACATCAATAGCCAGAAATTCCTTTTTTAATTTAACATAAGCATATTTTTTATTATTTCTAATCAAGGTTTTTACCTTCGCAACTTTTATCGCAAACAATTCTTCAACTTCTTTTTTAATTTCATCTTTTGTTCTTTCTTTCTCAGTTTCAAAAGTCAAAACATTTTCTCTTTCAATCATCATTACAGCTTTTTCAGTTACTATTGGCTTAAGATTCATTTTTTCAACTCCGTCGGTATTTCAAATTTAGCATATTCTGGAAATAGATTTTTCCCAAACATTAATCTAAAAAAACACTCTGCTGTAAGTGTCGCATCTTCAAGTGCATTGTGTGAAGTTCCTTCTATTAAAATTCTCTCGTTTTTTATCTGTCTTCGAGTATCTTCAATTCCACATAATTTTAAAACATTCCTTAATCCCATGTCGCTGTTATTATCCTCTTTAGTTAAAAATTTATTATTTAATTCAAAAAACTTTATCTGAGCAATAGTGTGGATATCAAAATGTCTATGGTAGTCTGGCCAAAAAGGATCTTTATTAAAATATTTTAATGATTTCACTTTCAAAAAACCTCCATCAAACTCCGGAATATGGCATAAAAGATTTTTCATTTTTCTTTCGTCAAGCCACTTAAAAAATTTCTCTAATAATTCTTTTTGAGATTGTTTATTTTTATCTCTCAATTCTTCTTCTATTTTTCCTGTAATTTTTAATGATTCTTCTAAAACATTATCTTCGTCGTCAATTCGTGATTCATCTAAAAATTCTTCCATTGTGTTCAAATCAACAGCCCCTATTTGCCAGATTCCATGTTCAAGAGGGCTTCCTCCACTTGTTTCAATATCAACCACTATCGGTAAAAGTTGTTCACTCATTTTTTTGCCCCTCATATTTATATATCGCACATTTTACATCCATTAATTTCCCATATCCATCACACCTATTCCTAAAACTACACCAGTCTCCTCCACATTTTTCTCCACGTCCAATAACTTTTTTTGGAGATTCTAACCTTTCTTTTAAATTCATTTTAATTTCTCCCCTAAATATTTAATTGCATCCTCAGTATAAACAGTTAATCTTCCAACTCCGCCTTTCGCCAAATCAGTAACCCCTAAAGATTTAGCATCAACAACATCAAAAGCATTTGTTTTCAAATTCTCTTTTTCTCCAACAACCAAAAGCAAACCCGCAGTTGATTTATACTTTCTTCCTCTCGACTTCCCTTTCCCTGCTCTAACTGATTTCTTTTGTAAAGCAAGCTCAAACAAATCCTTTCCGAGAATTTTCTTTAAACTTGAAATCAATTCTTTAGCTTTCAAAGAAATTAATTTTGTCTCAACAACAAAAGGTGCATTTTCAATTTTTTTATTTTTCAAAGTAGCATATCTATTTGAAATTTCTTTTTCATTTGCCGTCGCACTAATAGCAGACATTAACGCAATTTTTAACTCTTTTTTGTTTATCTTTTTAATATTAATCATAGAAATAACTTTCGGAGGATGTGCTCTTCTACCTCCACGAGCAGACGGAATAACAGCCCCTATCCAATTAAATCTATCTCCTCTTCGTGAAACAGACATTCTCGGAATTCTTGAAATTCCTTTACCATAATGGCTTTTCCAAACATGCCTTCTATGTTTTATATTTCCACTTGCAGAACGAGCTCCAGCAATAGGCGACGGACCATAAGGTTGCATTGTTTTTTTTGCCTCTAAAACTTTCGCAACAATATCTTTTCTAATCTCAGCAGAAAAACATTTAGGCAAATCCAAACTTGCTTTTTCTTTTCCATTAATATCTAGTATTTTTGTTTTCATTCTGATAAATATTTTTTAATATCTTTAATTTTTTCTAAAATTATTGGGCGCATTGCCAAAATTTCAGCCCGATAATCTATCTGGGGTATCTTATTTAATAAAAATATTGGAATTTCTTTATCAAAAGCCTTGCCCATTTCTAATAAAGTATTCCCTCCAATATATCCTTCAATTCCATTCTTATCGTAATTACAAACCAAAACAGCGTCGCTTTCATCAATCTTTTTAAAATGTTTCCTAATTAAATCATAATGGATTTTTGCAAATTCATACTCCCCTCTTTGTTCTGTTATAAACTCATCTTGAATATTTTTCATGCTTGGAACAAGGACCCCATATCCTATTTTTTCTAAATCTTTTTTTACACACCAAAGTTTATCAAAAAACTTTCTACTTGAGCATAAACATATTTTCGCCATTTTATCGCAACTCCACCAATTCATAATTCTTTTTTAATTGTTTTTTACTCACTCTAAGAGGAGCAGCCATAATCAACTGCCTTTTTGCACTACCTTGAACAGAACCTTGAACAACAACATAATCTGTTTTTACTTCTCCATAATTTTTTATATTTTTGAATTTACCGTCGGATTTACCTAAGTCAATTATCTTGTTATTGTAAACTGCTCGCGTGAACATTCCAAGTTGCCCTGCCATTGGAACTCTAAAAATAACTCTCGCAGGATGCCACGGACCAAGACTACCTGGTCGCCTTCGACCCTTCTCTGATTTATGGAATTTAAATTTAATACCAAATCTTTTAACAGGTCCTTGAAGCCCTTGTCCTTTTGTCAATCCTCTAAAATCAACTAATTGCCCATTTTCAAAAAAATCTATTACAGAAATTTCTTTATCTAAATTTTCCTTAATAAAATTAAGTTTTTCTTCCAAATTTCCTACAAGTCCAATCTCAACCAAATCTGGTTTTTTCTTCAAACCAGTTTTCTTAACAACAGAATAAAAAATCGCCCGAACATCATCATACTCTTTCTTAACCTCTTCAATCTTTCTAACCTTTTTCGGAAGTTTAATTTTCCGCTTCAATTCTTTTTCTAATTTTTCTGCTAAAATTCCATCAACAACTTTTCCATCTTTGTAAAATCTCACAGAAAAAATTTTCATCGCAGGACATTCAAGAATTGTCACAGGAATTGTTTTTTCTTTTCCCTTAGTCATAGAATTAGGAGTATTGTCCTTAATCAAAGCAGAACCCATTCCCGCCTTGTAACAAATAAAACCTTTAACATTCTTCCCAGAATTAATCGCTCCCCAGTTTACACTAGGTAAAAATTTAGCAGCTCGCTTTCGAGGCCAAAATTGTAAACTTCCCTTTCTCGGTGATTTTCTTGTCGGCATTTGTCAATAATTTTTGCGGAATTATCATTTTATTACCCTGGATAAATTATCAAGAAAATTTAGGTATTTAAGGGTTTCGGAGAAATTTTCACGCAACAAAATTAAACTCTTTCTTCATCTCAACACCATCAATCATAGCTGTTCTCACAACCCTTCCTTTTCGTTTAGCCATCTCCCGAATCTTCGCAAAATCTTCTTCATCATTAGGCATTATAATCTCATCAATAAAAAAAGTGTGATTTATTCTCGCTTCTTTAAAATTCCCTGTCTCAAAAACAAAACTTCCTACAATACTTTTATCAGAAGTTTTCAAATTACAAAAATCTGCAACAGGAAGCCCGTCTTTTCCTGGTTTCCCAGACTTCGGTGCCTTTGGCTTTATCTTCAACTTCATATCTCCAACTTCAAAAGTCAACGCGAAAAAATTCTTCGGAAATTTCTCAAGCAAACCAATAATTTCTATTCCAGACATTTCAGTATTAATTAAATATCTCTTCACGCCTTGGAATTGTTTCTTCTCTTTAAACTCCAACTCACCTGTCAAATCCTGCGTCGACACAATTGCTCCTGTAACTCTCACACTTCCCTCTCCCAACTTCTCAGCAACAGCCCTAACCAATCCATTTGCAAATTCTACAGAAGTTTTAATTGTATAACCTTTTCCTGTTTTCTTCGCCTCAATCAAAGCACGATTCCGAAACTCTCCCTTAGAAAATTTTTGAAATTGCAAATGAACACTTTCATCGACAGCACCATCAAAAATCTTTTTTATAAAATTCATAAACAATAAAACTAATTTTAATTTTTAAACTTTTGCTCGAAACTGAAATTTCGAGCAAATGAAAATTCTTGAATTTACTTTTTCAATCACAAGACTTATAAATTTAAACTACTTATAATCAATAATATGGACGAAGTTTATTTTAGAAAAATTATGACTACAATTATTTTAGCAGTCTTGGTAGTTTTATCATTTCTTTTATTAAAACCAATTTTATTATCAATAATTTTCGGAGTTCTTTTGGGATTTATTTTCACGCCAGCATATAACTGGTTCCACAAAATAACAAAATCAAAAAATATTTCTGCCTTCTTAATTTGTTTTTTTCTAACACTCCTAATTATTTTGCCTCTTTGGTTTTTAACGCCGATAGCAATAGACCAATCAATTAAGATTTACATAACTTCTCAGCAAATGGATTTTGTAACCCCTCTCAAAAGTATCTTCCCTGCATTTTTCTCTTCAGAAGAATTTTCATCTGAAATCGGTTCTATTATTCATTCGTTTGTAACAAAAACAACCAATAAATTAATGAACTCTCTTTCAGCATTAATTCTCAATTCTCCAATTATTTTCTTGCAATCATTAGTTATATTTTTCACCTTATTTTTTGTACTTCGCGATAAAGAAGAACTGACTTCTTACATAAAAAG
>Ga0180007_10006640_pt1 | contig 11237 bp, 12 predicted proteins | sample MM_PC_MetaG_FD_121122 | JGI IMG/M metagenome (GOLD analysis project Ga0180007, IMG submission 121122) | Groundwater microbial communities from the Aspo Hard Rock Laboratory (HRL) deep subsurface site, Sweden - MM_PC_MetaG | ecosystem: Environmental > Aquatic > Deep subsurface > Groundwater...
AACACTAACACCTCTTGCTAACCAAATCGCTATTTTATCCCGTTCTACTGGATTTATCTGTTTATGTTTTTTCATCCTCGCATTTTACCGCAAGGTGGTGCAATTCGATTGTGAACTTAGATAGTCTATACTGTTGAAAGCGATTCCTCTATTCCGTCCTCGATAGGAATCTCAGACTCCAATCGGAATGACAAGGACCGTCCCCGTCACCCCACCCATATTGTTCTCTGGGCACAAAATGACGTTGCCAGGGCATTCTTGTGTGACACGCTATAAGTACTAGACAACCATGGTATGATTTACGTATAGATAGAAAGATGGAAACGTTCGCATGAAACCTAATAAAAAACACCTCAAGGAACTTATTTTGTATATTCTTCAGAATTATAATAACGAGTATTTAACCGAGACTAAATTACAAAAATTACTTTATTTTTGCGATTTTGGTCACTTTGAAGATACAAATAAGTCAATTTCTGGTTTCGTGTACATAAAAAATCATTTTGGCCCCACACTACAATCACTGCCTGCCGTATTAAACGAACTAGAGAGAGAAGGAAATATAAAACAAATTTTGGGTAAAACTCAATATGGTTCTCGTAAAAAAACATTTTCTCTGATTAAGACCTTTGATGGATTACAAGATAATTTTTCTAAACAAGAACTCCATACGATAAATGAGATAAATCAGGCATATTCTAAGTTATCTCCTAGAGACATCAGTCACATATCACACGCTGACGCACCTTTTTTGGCAACCAGAAAAGGTGGTGACTTAATTGAATATGAGTCAGTTGTTTACAGGGATGGACCAGAAGAAGAGATGGAAACCGAAGACAAGGACATAAATGATTTTTTTTCATCAGGAGATTTGCAAACTTTAATTACAAGGGTTTCTGATAAATTGTCATCAAAAAACTTCATTTGTAATGCAATTTGTTGTTGCCAGTGAGGAAAAGGAATTTAAAAAACAAGTGTGTTTTCGGCGAGTTCATGATGTTATTAAATCAATTAGCGATCAATGATAATTGTTAATTGATGTGATGTTTTTTAACAACTGAAGAATATTGAGAATCATCAATAACAATGTAATAAGAATAGACAGAGGTGATTATCTGGCGGGCGATGAGCGGAAGATTTTTGGTTTTTTCCAGTCTGATGGTACCTGTGCTGGTGGAATTTGGTTCAACGGTGTTGGTTGGTCAAAAACTGGGGGAGGAAAGGCGTTAAGTCTATCGGGGGTAGGAGTAAAAGTAGAGGTTACTGGAGGACGAGCACCATTTCTTATTAAAAAGGCAATTACCTCAAACGTATCGGCGGTAACTCTTGGAGTGCTTAAATTGTTGGTAGTAGAGTAGATTTCTTTTAGTAAGTTGTTAGCAGCTTCACTCGTTGGCTTGATTTTGGTTTTAAGAAGTAAAAAAGAAGTGACTTCTGCAATAGAAGTAGCGGAGTTGGTGTGGAAGTTGTGGGTAGCAAAACTGCCAGGCCTAGAGTCTTTGTTTAAACTAACAATGTTAGCTTGGTCTAAGAATTTTTTTTCGTCTGAATATAGTTTACCCAGTTCCTCCAATGAATTTATGCCCAGAACAATAACTAGATCGGCGTTTGCACCAGAGTAAATGTAGCTAATGTTTTTAGAGTCTGGGGGAGGCGAACCGTCTTTGGGCTTAACCATCAATTGAAAGTTTCCCTGTTCGTCTACGTCGTAGTCTACTTTGTCTAGGTCTTTCTCTTTAAACTGAAAATTTATTATTAGGTTTTTATTACCAATGCTTGTTTTAATTGGGCCGGGGTTATCCAGTTTAGAACAGCCTATTTGAGTTTTTTTGCCTTGATTTTTCAAGCTTAGGTAGAGAGCTAAACCAGAATTTACCAAGATTTCATCTGGTTCTGGGGGAAGAAGCACCAAAACAGAGTTTGATTTATCTAGATCTTTTTGGAATGAGTCAATTATCTCTTGATTAAACATTATTCTTATGGGTTATTATAACCTCTTCTTCTTTAATGTCAAGACTTGGCTTTAGTACAAGCCCAAACTCCTGATCCTTTTTAACAGTTTTTAAATCTTCTTTTGCAGACTGAAGGGAGATAATACTTGAGCCGTTAATTTTATCTCCCAGGCTAACCTTCCCCTTTAGAACTACACCACCCAAAATAATTTTGTCGTTGATGTTAAATATCTTTTTTATTTTTATTTGACCGGTTTCTTTTGCTAAAGGTGGAGCTTTTTTTTGTTCTAACAATTCGTCAACGTACTCAAAAAGGTGGTAAATTATAGAGAAATTTTTAAAGAGAACGTTTTCTGTAGCAGCTAGTTTTTTAACGCTGGCTGACATTTTAGAGTTAAACCCAAGAATTTTAGCATTGTTTATGGCGGCTGTTTCTATATCTGAACCAGAAACTGAACCAACACTACTGGCAACCAAGTTTATTTTATCTTTGATTTTGTCCAAAACCGCCTCTAGGCCACCCTGGACCGCGGCTTTAATCACAAGGTTGGGTTTTTCTAGGTCTAGTTTCATCTTGACTTTGTTTTTTTGCTTTATCTGGGCTAGGTCCGATGGCTTGGTAGAAATAATATCCCCCGTAGACGGTGCTTTTTTAAAGCCAATAATTTGAATCGGAGTAGAGGGCAGAGCTGTTTTTACCGACTCTCCTGTCCCCAGATTCATAGCTCTTATTTTTCCTATTGGGGTAGTGTCTAAGAACAATGGATCTTTTAGGTTAAACTTTCCTTGTTTTACAAGCAAGGTGACTATTGGACCCATGTGTGGGTGGTGTTGAGACTCTAGTACTACACCCTGTGGGGGAGATTTTTTAGAACTATCCTTTAGTTCCTCTAGCTCTGCTAGAAGTAAAATTAACTCTAGAAGTTTATCTAATCCTTCTCCGGTTTTGGCAGAAACTTCTACAAAGGGTACGTCACCCCCCAAACCTTCTAGATATTCACCCATTTCCCCTAGATCTTTTTTAACCTTGTCAACATTTGCACCCGGGGCATCTATTTTATTAATGGCTACCAAGTAGGGAACCTTGGATTTTTTTATGTGTTTAATTGATTCTTTGGTTTGTGGCTTAACGCTGTCGTCGGCCGCTATAACCAGAATAGCTACATCGGCTATTTGACCACCTCGGCTACGCATGGCCTCAAAGGCTTCGTGGCCTGGCGTGTCAATAAAAGTAATTTTTTTACCTTGATGGGTTATTTGATAAGCACCGATTGTTTGGGTGATACCACCGCTTTCTTTAGCCTGAAGGTTGGATGAGCGAATTTTGTCTAAAATAGAAGTCTTCCCGTGATCGACATGACCTAGGATTGTTACAATTGGTGGCCTGGTAGTTTCATTCTTTTGTTTTTTCATCTTCTCTTGCCGGGGGTTTGTAAGCTAGCACTTGTTCCTTGATTTTTTTAAGTGATTTAGGGCCAATACCCTTTATTTCATCTAGCTTGTCTGGGTTAAACAAGATGTCTTCTATCTTGATCATCTTGGCTTCCACCAACAGGTTTCTTATTTTCTTGGGTAGACCCAACTGATCTATTTCAAACTCTTCGTCCCCGGTAACGGTAATGCCCGGATCGGTTTTATCTGAAATAATTTTTAGTCTAACACCCACTAGTTTAGCGGCTAGTTTAACGTTTTGACCTCCTCTACCAATAGCCAAAGATAATTGGTCGTCAGGCACCGTAACAACAAACTCGTCTGTATCTTTGTCCTTTTTAATCAAAAGGCCATCAGCTGGAGCTAGGGCGGCGGTAATAAATTTGTCTTGATCTTCTGAATACTGAATAATGTCTATTTTTTCTCCGTTTAGCTCGTTTATTACTGCTTGAACCCGAACTCCTTTTTGGCCAACACAAGAACCTACTGGGTCAACTCCGTCTTGGGTCGATTCCACAGCAACCTTGGTTCTTGAACCAGCTTCACGGGCCATGGCTTTTATAATCACACTGCCCGCACCCACTTCTGGCACTTCCCTGGCAAAAAGCCCCTTTACCAACTTAGGGTCTGATCTGGAGACTATTACCGACTCACCTCTCATTGTTTCGCCGATTTCTTTTATTAAAACACTGACTCTGGAGTTTAGTTTGTAGTACTCGTTACCAACCTGTTCTTCTGGTGGCATTACACCCTGACCACGACCAATGTCTACAATCACGTCTCTGCCGTCCATTCTTTGCACCATACCGTTTACCACCTCACCAAGTTTCTCTTGATATTCATCTAAAATTGAAGTTTTTTCTGCTTCTCTTATTTGTTGCAAGATAACTTGCTTAGCTGTTTGGGCGGCGATTCTGCCAAAACCAGGCGGAGTGATGTCTTTGCCGTCTTGGAAAATTTTAAACTCACCTTCTTCTTCGTCTATATCTGCTGTAATAGCTTTTGTTTCGTCTTCTTCTACTTCTAATGCTAAAACAGGGAAGTCTTTTTTAAAAGAGGCCACCAAAGCTTGTTTTATGGCATCCAAAATTATCTGAGGAGAGATACCCCTTTCCGAAGCAATTTGATTAATAGCAGCAGCAAATTCTGTTCTGGCGGTTAATTGATTGTTGTCCATTTTTATTTATATTATTTAATTTTTTGGTAATTAATTAAAAAGGTGGCCTCGCCACCCTTATTACTCTTACCCTTAAGGGTATTATATCACTAATGCGAATTCTAATCTGAATCCGAACACTTGCTGTAATTAGTAATAGATTGTAACTCATGGTTGAAGGCTTCGTTGGGGGTCTGGTAGTTTAAGCATTTAAGAGGTCTGTTGTTGATCTCTTCGACGATGCTGTCAAGCTCAAACTGGGTTACGGTGGTTAAGTCTGTTTTTTTGGGAATGTATCTTCTAAGGACTCCATTAAAGTGTTCGTTGGCTCCTTTCTGCCAAGCGGCGTTGGGGTCACAGAAGTAAGTCTTCATCTTAAGTTTTGTTTGTAGTTTGGTGTGGTTGTAGTTCTCCTTACCGTTGTCAAAAGTGGCCGAGAGGCGAGCTTTGGAAGGAAGAGGTTTAAATACTTTCAATTGAGCTTCTACCCCAAACTCCGAATCAATGTTTTCCAAAAGTTCGGCTTGGTAGTATCTGGTCTTTCTTTCTAAGAAGGTATGGATACCTTTCTTGTGTCTTCTGCCTTCTACAGAATCAATCTCCCAGTGACCAAACTGAGTCCTGTTGTTGGCTTGTTTTGGCCTCAAATCAAGACTGATTCTGTCGGGGATACCTCGCCTGTATGACTTTCTGGCATACCACTTTCTTCTGTGTTGATGACCACGAACTAAATACTCTCTTAGGTTTTTCTTTCTACCTTGCTTACTGTAGATGTAACGGTAAATGGTTTCATGACAGATGATGGTTCTACCACCATTATCTTTTCTTAACTTACCAGCTATTTCCTCTGGACTCCAACCACGTCTTAAGCCTTCATATACACAGCTGTAAATTCTAGAGTTTTTAAGAGGGTTGGTTGCCCTTGAAACTCTGTTTCTTCTCTCGCTTAACTCTTGTGCCTTAATGGCTTGATATCTACCACGAAAACTGTTTCTTTGCACCTCATCACTAATGCTGGAAACACTCCTACCTAACTTGGCCGCAATCTTTCGAAGACTCAAGCCTGCGGCCAAACTAACGGTTATCTGATCTCTTTCTTGGGCAGTTATTTTGTTATGTTTTTTCATACCGAACATTGTAAAGTGTTCGGATTCGTTTTAGAACTCACTTAAAACCCTTGCAGGGCTTGGCGTTATTTTTTCCGTCATTCTGGGGACGAGTCGGCGAGGACTCCAGAATCGAACCAGGCAGATTCTGGACAAGCCAGAATGACAAGGACCGTCCTTGTCACCTCAATCGAAGCATTGCAGGGCTTGGCGTTATTTTTTCCGTCATTCTGGGGACGAGTCGGCGAGGACTCCAGAATCTTCCTCCCTCTGTCATCCCGCATCTACCACTCCGTCATCCCGCACTTGATGCGGGATCCATTGATTTGTATAGATTCCCGCCTGCGCGGGAATGACATGGGGGAGGCGGGAATGACAAGGACCGTCCCTGTCACCTCAATCGAAGCATTGCAGGGCTTGTTTTTGGGCGCGGGTTAGTCTGGTAGGGAAGGAACTGATATAATTAGAATATGGACGAGAATGGAATTGAAAGATCAGGGGGAAAATCGTTTTTAAATTTCTTAAAACCCAAGAAGGATATTGTTAAAAAAATATTTAGAGAAGAATTTGAGAAGGGGTTGTTTAGTGGAGGTGTTTATCATTTTGATTTTGAACGAGACGTACGTGATCTTGAAATGGATGTGACAAGAGCAAAGGCTTGGTACGATAACAACCCGGGCTGGGACGAGAAAAGAACAGCTGATAGTTTGGTAAGAGATATAAACGATGCTAGATACAATCTTACGTGGAGAAGTCAGTTTGATGGTCAAATACCCCAAAGCTGGTTAAACTGGATAGATGCTCGAGATAATTTTGAGGCGGCTGGGAAATCAGGCTGGCAGTTAAGTGATGAATTAATTAATGCTGGAGTAACCCATCCCGTTCATCATGTTGCAAGAGAAGTGGGGAAAAGTCAAAAACTAAACATGGCGCAATTAGTGGCAGTTTTGGCAAGACCAGGTATTCCTAAATGGGGTGAGGATGAGATTATTGAATCTCAACAAAAGAAAGGGTTAAGACGGGCGGATTTGAGAGAAGCTAGAACTAGGGCAGATGAGATTAAGAGAAAGATGAGAGAAAAGGATAGTGGTAAAAAGGAATTAAAGAAACCTTGGTTGGGGTTAACCACAGGAAGGTAATTATTAGTTATTAGAATAAAATATGTCAGAAGAAAAAACGGAAGTTGGATCAAGACAAAACTTGACAGAATACGGCTTACCAGTTGTTAATACTGAAACAATTAATACTTTGCAGGCAGATATTAGATTCGGTCAACATACAACGGCGGAGTGGGCTGGGATTTTAGAAGGTGAACAACCAGAGTTATTTGGTGCCATAAAAAGCCTAGCTTCGGGGCACGGTGATAATGCTCCAAAGGTATTTAGAGATATAGTGGTTACTTATATAGCCTTAAGGAAACAGGCGAAATCTAATAAATTATCCTCAGTATTTCAAGTTTCAGCAGATAAAAAGTAATTAGCGTGCCGGGGTCGTAATTTAGGTAAACTGTTGCAGGGCTTGTTTTTGGGCGCGGGTGAGTCTGGTGGGGAAGGTGATGATAAGCCGAATATAAAAATCGCCGTGACGATTAGATCGCAAGTGCTTAATACCCTTGCCCGAAAGTCTAATGGAAGTATTTGGCTGGGTACCTGGTCTTATTTTTAATTTCAGGTCTTTATCTAAGGTGGGAACGGTAATGTTTCCACCCAAGATGGCGGTGGTAAAAGGGATTTCTTTTTCTAGATAGATGTCGTAGTTGTTGCGTTTGAAGTCTGGGTGAGTTTTTACATTTATAGAAATATCAAATTCGTTGAACCTTATTCTGGTACCATCGTCGGCGCCAGGCGGAACCTTAATGGTGTGTTGTTTCCCTTGGTGAACAATAGTTTTTTCCACCCCATTAACGGCATCCATAAACTCTATTTTCATAGAGTAGTGGGGTTTAGCCTGCCGTCTGCCACCAAAAAAGTCTTGAAAAACCTGAAAAGGATCAGAGTAACCAGAACCGCCAAACAGATCTTCAACATTTACCCCTTGACCACCAGAAGAATAAGAATAGGTAAAAGGACCAGATTGACGGCCAGCCTGGCTGTAAGGATTTCCCCCCATAGAAGGGTCAAAAGCGGCGTGACCAAACTGATCGTAAGTCTTTTTCTTTTCTGTATTAGATAAAATTTCGTAGGCTTCGTTTATTTCTTTGAATTTTTTTTCCGCCTCCTGTTTATCTTGGTTTTTGTCTGGATGCCATTTTATGGCTAACTTTCTGTAAGCAGACTTAATTTCGGCCGTAGTAGCTTGTTTATTGACGCCAAGGATATCGTAGTAATCACGTTTAGACGTCATAAATATTTATATTTTACTCCTCTACTACCTCACCCTCCTCGGCACTGCCCCCCTTAGATTTACCAGACTCCTCCTTCTCCTCCTTCTGACCTTTTTCTTTAGGTTTTTCCTCTGTTTTACCCTCTGCTTCTTGGGCAGCTTTGTATAAAGCCTCGCCGTGAGTTTGAGCAACCTTAGTGGCTTTTTCTAACTTTTCAGCCAGAGACTCGGAAGTAGCGTCATCTTTGTTTTTTTCTTCCTCTAAAGCCTTGAGCTCTGTCTCTATTTCTTCTTTGGCTTTTTCGTCAAACTTGTCACCGGCTGACTCCAAAGCTTTTCTGGTAGCAAAAATAAAGGTTTCGGCTTCGTTTTTCTTGTCGACCAATTCCTTTTTCTTCTTGTCTTCGTCGGCGTGTTTTTCTGCCTCTTGTTTCATTTTTTCCACTTCTTCTTCAGACAAATTGGTAGCGTTTTTAATAGAGATGTTTTGCTCCTTGCCCGTGGCTTTGTCTTTAGCAGAAACGTTTAAAATACCATCGGCGTCAATATCAAAGGTCACCTCTATTTGAGGGATGCCTCTAGAAGCTGGGGGAATACCATCAAGAACAAAGCGACCCAAGGATTTGTTGTCTTGAGCCATGGGGCGTTCTCCCTGAAGAATGTTGATTTCTACTTGGGGTTGATTGTCCGAGGCGGTAGAAAAAACTTGAGACTTGCTGGTAGGAACGGTGGTATTTCGTTCTATTAGAGCAGTTCTAACGCTACCCATTGTCTCTATTCCTAAGGTAAGCGGAGTTACGTCTAATAACAAAACGTCTTTAACGTCACCGGCTAAGACTCCACCCTGAATGGCGGCGCCTAAAGCTACGGCCTCGTCTGGGTTTATGCTTTTGTTAGGCTCCTTAGCAAAGAAGTCCTTAACTGCTTTTTGGATCTTGGGCATTCTGGTCATGCCACCAACCAAAATGACTTCGTTGATGTCTTTCTTGTCTAACTTAGCGTCTTTCAAGGCTTGTTCGCAGGGAGGAATGGTTTTTTTAACCAAATCGTCTACCAATTCTTCCAACTTAGCACGGGTTAGTTTTAGATTTAAGTGTACCGGTTGACCGTCTGTTCCTTGGGTGATAAATGGTTGGTTGATCTCTGTCTCCGTTGAACTAGAAAGTTCAATTTTGGCTTTTTCAGCAGAGTCTTTAATTCGCTGAAGTGCCTGTTTGTCTTTTTCCAAGTCAATGCCGTTTTCTTTTTTAAACTCAGAGATAATATATTCTATGATTTTTTGGTCAAAATCGTCACCACCCAAAAAGGTATCACCAGCGGTTGATTTAACCTCAAAAACACCGTCACCTAGCTCTAAAATAGAAACGTCAAAAGTGCCACCACCAAGGTCGTAAACAGCAATCGTTTCACTTTTTTTCTTATCTAGTCCGTAGGCTAGAGCAGCGGCGGTAGGTTCGTTGATTATTCTTTTTACCTTTAGTCCAGCAATTTCTCCAGCTTGTTTAGTAGCCTGGCGTTGAGAATCGTCAAAATAGGCGGGAACGGTAATAACCGCTTCCGTGACCTTGTCACCTAAGTAGCTCTCTGCATCTGCTTTGGCTTTAGATAAAATCTTGGCAGAGATTTCTTGGGGAGTATAGGTTTTTCCACCAGCCTCTACGGCAGACATACCCTGCTTGCCTTCTACTATTTTGTAAGCGGCGTGTTTTTTAGCTTTGGTAACCCCAGCAGAAGAAAATTTTTGACCCATGAGTCTTTTAACAGAAGAAATTGTTCTGTCTGGATTTAAGATCATTTGGCGCTTGGCTACTTCACCTACTAAGTTTTTTTCTGGCTCAACTACCGAAGGAAAAGTATTTTTGCCTTCTGCAGAAGAAATAATTACTGCTTTTCCACCCTCCATTACAGCTGTGGCGCTGTTGGTGGTGCCTAGATCGATGCCGATTATTTTGCTCATTTTATTTTTTATAATTTTTAATAACTCCACTGCCAACCTCAACTTTAGCAGGGCGTAAAATCTTATCATAATAAGTATACCCCTTAACTAAGGTAGTAATGGCAATGTCTTTAGCTCCCTTAACCAAACTGGCACAATCCATGGTTTCAGGGTCAAATTTTTGATTAGTACTAGAAATTTCTTTAACCCCCTCTAGGTTAATTATCTTGATAAATTGATCAAGAATCATTTTAAGACCAGAGTCTTTTAGGTGGTGTTGGGCCAACTCTAAAGAGTCGAGCACGGGTAAAAGTTTGTCTAAAAGGCTTGCGTTGGCAAACTTAATAATTTCTGTTTGGCGGGACTGATGACGTTTGGTTTGGTTTTGGTAATCGGCCAAAGCACGCTTAAACTTATTTTCTAAGTCTTTCACTTCTTGTTCTAGTTTGCTGTTTTTTATTTTTTTGCTCATGTTTTTTACCAGTCTTGGCTAATTTGATTAATTAAGTTGGCTACGTATCTAACTAATGGTATATTTTTTTGATACTGTTGACGATAGGAAGAAATAACCCCCAAACTGCCTTTGTTATCTCCTATTTGTAAATCGGCAAAAATTAAACTTACCGGTTCAAAAAAGTCTGGTCCAAGTTCATGGCCAATAAGAACATGGATAGGTTGATTGCCTATAGCACGACCAAAAACTTCAGAGAGAAGATTTGTCCCGTCAAGTAATTCTAACACTTTTCTGGTAACGTCAATATTAAAAAATTCTGGAAAACTTAAAAGATTAGAATAACCGGCGTGATAAGTTTTACCAGAAGATGTGGTGGCCACAGAAAGAGAGTTGGATCTCCTGGCCAAAACTTGGCAGGCTTCTCTTAGCAAAGAGTCAGCGTCAAATCTGTGATCCCAGACCTTTTCTTTAACAGAAACCTCTTCTGCAACAGACAGGTCTTGCTCTTTCATTAGTTGTTTTATGTAAAACTTTATGGCGGTAGGGGTGGGGGTGCGGCCAGCGGATGTGTGGCCTTGACTTAAGAAACCTTTTTCTTCTAAATCAGCCATTTCGTTTCTTAGGGTAGCTGGGGAAACACCCAGTTTGTATTTTTTTTCTAGGGTAACGCTACCCACTGGTTTGGCGGTTTCAGTAAATTCTTCTACCGCGGCTTTGATTATGGCAATTTGTCTATCTGTTAGATCCATTAGCAGTATATTACCATGAGTGATAATTCCCTGTCAATGCTTTTTTGTCACCCCGCACCCACCCCTCCGTCATTCTGGGGACGAATTCTGATGAGGACTCCAGAATCGATTCTGGATGCGTTCAAGGACTC
>Ga0180007_10006641_pt1 | contig 11237 bp, 11 predicted proteins | sample MM_PC_MetaG_FD_121122 | JGI IMG/M metagenome (GOLD analysis project Ga0180007, IMG submission 121122) | Groundwater microbial communities from the Aspo Hard Rock Laboratory (HRL) deep subsurface site, Sweden - MM_PC_MetaG | ecosystem: Environmental > Aquatic > Deep subsurface > Groundwater...
GACAGCATGGAATACCGATCGAAATAACCGGCAAACCAAGGTGGACTGGCAGTTTCGCACGAATGACGCTCGTATCAAGCTAAAACGGCTATATCCGAGACTTTAAAATATACACTGTACTAGATTGTATTATCCTGATGTTTTCCCAGCAGAGGGTTTCCGCCTGTGAGTACCGCCTGTCCCCCCTGATCGTTAAATTACATGAAAAGATTCACTCTCATTGCTTTTCAGGAAAAAGTATATTATGTAATTGGTTATCATTTTAGTATAAATTATGAATTCATGGTACGGAAGATATGACAGAAACGGGATCTCCAGATTTAGATAAAAAACTCGCATCACTGCTTGACGCGGCTGACGCCCTTCTTCGTGGTGAGTTCACCCAGGTGGGAGTGGAGATTCCCGATGCAGAAGGCCTTCTTGCGCAACTTGCCAAGAAGATCAACCGAATGCTTTACAATCTGCGCGATGTGAAAATTCCGCTTTCCAGCGCCGGTGAAACCGCTCCAGATCTTGTGATCCGTGCCAATTCCGTGGTCGAGCTGATGAGCCAGTCGACAGAGCTAGTCCTGGATAAGTCGGACAGGCTGATGGAACTTGCCGACAGCATTGGCCATATGCTGGATAATCCTGACGTGGACTGCCCGGAGGTTTTCAACAGCATGAAGGAAAAGCTCACCTCAATGAAGGCCGCCACCTATGACATCATAGCTTCCCAGTCCTATCAGGACGTTGCCCGCCAGCAGATGGAAGCCATCATCAAAGATCTCACCCAGGTGCGTGACTGGCTGCTGGAGGCGCTTATTGTACTGAATATCAGAAAGAACGGGTCAGAGGAAAATGTTAAAAAGAAAGTCCAGCTTCTGCAGGAAGTGAAAGAACCTAATACACCCGAGATAATGAAACAGGATCTCGTGGATGATCTCCTGGCCGAATTCGGGTTCTGATCGGGGCTTTTGCATGGCCCTTGCCACTCATCGCGCTCCAGCTTATCAGTCACTCTGAAAATTTTCAGATCATGTCCGCATTCAGGACCATGGCTCCATTACTCCTTCTGCGTGATCCGACGCTGGATCACATCCGCCATCATTTGCTCCTTCATGCTTTTTTTTCTATAAAAAATTCTACTGATAACATATCCTATTACCCTTCCAAGTAACTTAAACTTAAGTGATTGAAATTGCGTGTTTCATATTTTTTGGTTTGGCCACCAAATTTGGCAATAATTGGAGGAAAGTTACTTGATGATAAACCTCCGCCGCAGGCGGCGTGAGTCGCTAACAACTTAAATAGTCAATTACAATATTCATCTGATTGACTTCTGAGGCATCTGGAGTATAATTTCGCACCTGATTTAAAAAAAACAATATCATGCAACCAGGCTACCCAAGGATTACTGTTAATGAATAAGTCACTTCGCTGGAAATTTCTTCTCCTTTTCGTTCTTATCGCCTTCGCCGGTTTGACGATGTTGCCCACCTTTTACAGCAATATGCCTGGCTGGTGGAAAAAATACGTTTCCCCGGAAGGGCTGCGCCTTGGCCTTGATCTCCAAGGCGGCATGCATCTTGTCCTGAAGGTTGATCTTGACAAGGCCGTCGAAAACTCGCTTGATTTTGCCGCGCAGGACCTGAAAAACAGCTTGAAGGAACAGCGCATCTCCGTGGTGCAGACCGCGTCCGACGACGCAAAAAAAGTCATCTTCACCATGCCCAATGTTGATTCCGCCGGTAAGGTGCAGACGCTGGTGGCGGACGACTTCCCCAACCTTGACATCAACATCCAGTCCGAGGAGGGAAGCTTTCCCCGCGTCACCCTTTCCCTCAAGGAGGATCAGGTCGATTTCATCAATAAAAACGCGGTGAACCAGTCCCTGGAGATTATCCGTAACCGTATTGACCAGTTCGGCGTTGCCGAACCGGTCATCGTCCGCCAGGGCAAGGATGAGATTATCGTCCAGCTGCCCGGCGTAAAAGATCCGAAACGCGCCTTGAGCTTGATCGGCCAGACTGCCCAGCTTGAATTCAAGGTGGTTGACGACAGCGGTGTCAATCTCCCTGCTCTAATCAGCCAGGCAATGACCGCCGGACAGTGGAAGGATGGTGAAAGCCGGGAAAAATTAAATATGGCCGTCAAGCGTTTTCTGCCCAATGACACCCAGGTCTATTTTGAAAAAGATAAGGACCCGCAGACCGGCAAGGAAAAAAAGATCCCGCTTCTGCTCCATAATCAGGTGCTGATGACCGGCGAGATGGTCAAGAACGCCCAGGTCCGGGTGGGCGGCAGCTTTAATGAGCCCTATGTCAGTCTTGACCTCACCAGTCGCGGCGGCAAGGTTTTCGGCCAGATCACCTCAAAGAATGTCAATAAAAGACTGGCCATTGTCTTGGACGATGTAGTGCGGTCCGCCCCGGTCATCCGGGAAAAAATCCTGGGTGGCAGCGCCCAGATTTCCGGCAGCTTCACCTATGAAGAGGCGTCGGACCTGGCCATCATCCTCCGGGTAGGCGCCCTGCCCGCCCCGGTTTCCATCGTACAGAACCTGACCATCGGCGCCTCCCTCGGCCAGGATTCAATCAACAAGGGTGTCTCATCCGGTCTGCTTGGAACGGCGCTGGTTCTCCTGTTCATGATTATTTACTACCGTTTTTCCGGGATAGTTGCAAACCTTGCCCTGGTACTCAACGTGTCCTTTCTTTTTGCCGGTCTTGCGGCTCTGCAGGCAACGCTCACCCTGCCGGGCATTGCCGGTATCATCCTGTCAATCGGCATGGCGGTGGACTCGAACATTATTATTTTCGAGAGGATGCGGGAGGAGTTTGATATCGGCAAATCGGTGCACTCGGGGGTGGAGGCAGGCTTTGACAAGGCCTTTTGGACCATTATTGACTCCCATGTCACCACGCTGATCACCTCATTCGCCCTCTTTCTCTTCGGCACCGGGCCGATCAAGGGTTTTGCCGTTACCCTTTCCCTGGGCGTGTCCATCAACCTCTTCACCACCCTGTTCTGCACCAAAATGGTGTATGACTCCCTGTACTACAAAAAACTCCTGCGTCCTCTCAAGTTTCTGCAATTCATCAAGAAACCCAATCTTGACTACATGAAAATGCGCAAGATCACATACTCCTTTTCCGCTATCATGGTTCTGCTTGGCATCTTCTCCTTCGTGCAGCTGCTGCGGGGCCATGGCAACATCGGCGTTGATTTTGCCGGCGGGTCGCTGCTGCAGTACCAGGCTTCCCAACCCTATGATCTTGTAAAGGTACGCAAGGTCTTTTCCGAAAGCGAACTGTCAGGGGTAGATCTGCAGCCGGTGACCAGCGAAAACCGCCTGATCGTCAAAATAAAGAAATCCGAGCAGATCGTGGGCAAGGACACTGAATTGATCACCGCCCTCATCAACGAAAAACTGCCGGAATACAATTTCAGCCTGGAAAGCCAGTCGGAGATAGGCGCCTCGGTAAGTGACACCCTGAAAGCGAAGGCCCTGCAGGCTATCCTCATCTCCCTTGCCGGCGTCGTCGTCTATATCGCCCTGCGTTTTGATTACCGATTCGGCATGGCAGCCGCCATCGCCACCTTCCATGACGTCGTGCTCGTGCTCGGCATCTGCTGGCTGCTCAACATCGAGATCACCCTGCTCATCGTCACCGCCCTGCTCACCCTGGCCGGTTATTCGTTGAATGACACGGTCATTGTTTTCGACCGCGTCCGGGAAAACATGCGCAAGCAGAACCTGAACCTCGATCTGGCCGGAATCATCAACGTCAGTATCAACGAGGTGATGAGCCGGACCATTGCCACGGCGCTGACCACCATCATGGCTCTGCTGCCCCTCTATTTCCTGGGCGGCACGGTAATCCATGATTTCTCATTCGCGCTGCTGATCGGCATTGTAGTGGGCACCTATTCCTCGATTTTCATGGCAAGCCCGCTGCTTATCCTCTGGGACAAAAAGACCAATTGACCGCGCTGGAGAGAAAGACATGAGTGTACCGGAACTGCAGTTGCCGGCACACATTCACCCCCTGGCGGACAAGGAATCATTTACCTTTGCCTGCCATCCCGGTGTTCCCTGCTTTACCGAATGCTGCCGTGATCTGGAACTGGCCCTTTCTCCCTATGATGTGCTGCGCCTGCGCCTGGAACTGGGCATATCGAGTCAGGAGTTTCTTGACCGTTACTCCATCATCGAACGGGACGGAGATGCCTTCCCCCGTGTGTACCTCGGCATGGTGGATGACAGGCAGGCAAACTGCCCGTTTGTGACGAGTAAAGGGTGCCGGGTTTATGGGGGACGTCCCGCCCCCTGCCGCACCTATCCGCTGGGCCGCGGCGCCTGGCAGGACAGCTCCGGCTGCCCGCATGCCTTTTATGTTCTGCAGCGGGAAGCGCACTGCCGGGGCTTTGCCGAACCGGCGGAGCAGGGGGTGGACCAGTGGATTGCCGGGCAGGGACTTGCTGACTATTATCAGGCAAATGACATGCTGCTGCCGCTGCTGCACCACGAGAAGCTGAAGCATGGATTGAAGCCGACTTCCGAGCAGCAGGATCTTTATCTGGCAACACTTTACAATCTTGAAAATTTCAGGAACAATAACCGGAATCTCCACGAACTGACTGATCTGGAATTAATGCGTTGCGCCGTAGGCTGGCTGATACAGTATTTTTTTGGTGAACGGGGTGTAATCTCATGAAAAAACAGGTAAAAGCCATTGTGCTGACCGGTTTTGGTACAAACTGCGAGACTGAAATGGCCCATGCCTGTAAACTGGGCGGAGCCGATCAGGTCGACATTGTCCACATCAGCGAACTGATTCACGGCGAATTCTCCCTGGACGATTACCATTTCCTCAACCTGCCCGGCGGCTTCCTTGATGGCGACGACCTCGGGGCCGGACAGGCCGGAGCCCACCGGATGAAATATGCGGTTGTCAAGGGCAGCGGCGAAAAACTGCAGGATCAGCTGTTCCGTTTCATCGATGCGGGCAAGCTGATTCTGGGGGTGTGCAACGGCTTTCAGCTCATGGTGAAAATGGGTCTGCTGCCCGGTTTTGACAACCGTCACGACGACCGGCAGCTCAGCCTCACCTACAATGATTCCAGCCGTTTTGAAGACCGCTGGGTAACCCTTGCAGTTGACCGGAGCTCTCCCTGTGTTTTCACCACCGGGCTGACTAACCTCTATTTTCCCGTCCGTCATGGTGAAGGTAAATTTGTCGCTAAAGATGATGCAACCCTGCAGCGTCTCGAGGATGAAAAACTGATTGTTCTCCGTTATACCGATCCGCAGACCAATCTGCCGACCATGGACTATCCGGCCAACCCGAACGGTTCACCTGATGCCATTGCCGGAATCTGCGATCCCAGCGGCCGGCTTTTTGGTCTGATGCCCCACCCGGAAGCCTTTCTCCATCGGACCAACCACCCCCGCTGGACCAGGGAAGAACTGCCTGATGAGGGACAGGGCCTGGCTCTTTTCCGCAACGGCATCAATTTTATCAGACAGAACCTATAAATAAAGTGCCTAAAGTACTTAAAGTGCGCTAAAGTGCCTAAAGTTGTTGCGGCAGCGTCTGATTGTTTAAGCGCTTGAACGCTTGAGTTTCAAGTTACGACAGCAGGAAATCCGCAATCCGAAATCCGAAATCCTTGAACTCTGCACTATGACAACACCGGTTTCCGAGCCTGCCCCGCCAGGAAAGAGGCTGTTAGGCTTTCTTCTCGAAATACGCAAGACCATCCTGTCATTAGGTTGCGGCATCGGTCTGGGCACCTTTGGTTTCTATTTTCTCTCGCCGGCAATCTTTGCCACAGTGCAGAACCATCTCAATCAGAAACTGGCCTTCTTTACCGTGGCCGAACCCTTAGTCGCCCATGTCAAACTGGCCCTTTTTGTCACCCTCTTTCTGCTCATGCCCTGGATCGTTTTCTGCTTCTGGCGCGCCATGGCCAAGCCCTTTGGCCTGTCCGCCAAGGCCCTGACGGCATTTGTCTTTTTCACCTCTCTTCTCTTTTACATCGGCACCCTTTTCTGTTACTTTGTCACTCTGCCCTTCGGGGTGAAATTCCTCCTGGGATTCGAATCAGAGCTGCTGAAATCGGTTATTTCCGTGGGCAAATTTGTTTCCTTTGTCACGATTTTTGTTCTTGCCTTCGGTCTTATTTTCGAACTGCCCATTTTCATGGTTTTTTTCGCCCGGGTAGGAATCTGTCCCCGGTCAACCTTTGAAAAGAGCCGCCGCTACGCCGTGCTTTTCATCAGCATCGTCGCCTCCCTGCTTACCCCCACCCCGGATGTAATCAACATGCTGCTCATGGGTGGACCGCTCTACCTGCTCTATGAAATGGGAATTATTGTTCTAAAAATCATGAAAATAAAGTAACATGGCTGTAAGCCGTTATAAAAAAATAACTGTAACATCGCAATACTGTGAACGGCATAAGGGGCCGTAACGAAATGGTCAGAGATGTAATGGTTATTTCGCAACGGCCCCTAAACCATCCGCCGGACAAGATTATCCCAGACTGAAGACTGGCTATTGCCATGACGACAAAGACGAGGTTTCTCCTCCGTCTCATTATTATCATTGCCCTTTTGCCGGTTATAGGGTGGGCGGCAATCACCACTCTGCTGCCTGTCTATCTCCAGTATTCCCTGCTGCCCGCCCTTGCCGCCAGAGCCGGTATCGACAACTTCCATGCCCGGCATCTGTTTATCGGTCTGACAGTGGCCGGCGGCGGCTTTGCCATCGGGCCTGAAGAATCTCCTGCTATAGCTGTTTCTGCGCTGACCGCAAGCTATAACCCTGTTGCTCTGCTGGGAAGGAAGGTGGAAGAAATCTCGGTAAGCGGTCTGGAAATTCACTGTGTTTTTACCGATAACCGAGTCATCATTGATGATCCGGGCCTGCAGAAACTCTTCACCAGTCCCTCCCCGGCAAAAGACAAAGAAGGAGCAGCTGAAACAATCCAGCTGCCGCTGGCGGTGAAGCGGGTGACAATCCGTCAATCAGCGCTCATCTGCCGCATGGCAGATCGGGTGATACGCCTGCCGTTTGCCGCATACGCGGATCTCGCGGCGACCGGAGCACCGTCCGGCCCACTGCAGGTTCAACTGCAGCTTTTCCCCGGAGAGCAGGAAATCGACCTCACCGCCGCACTTGATCTTGAACAGCAGAAGGCGCACCTTGTCTTTTCGACAAACAACATCAATCCCCGGCATTTTGCCAGCCTGATCAACCTGCCGGCCGGCCTGCAGCTGGACACCCGTGCGGATTTTTCCGGCAGCGCCGATGTCGGCCTTTCCCCTTTTGTTCTCTCGGCCATGAAGGCGCAACTGTCTCTGCGTGACAGCTCAATGCATTACCATGACATCAGCCTCTCGCAGCAAAAGGCCCCGCAGCAGGAAGCACCACCAATCACCATCATTTTTTCCGGCAGCCGACAAGACATCTCCCAGCCGCTGCTGTTTACTGTCACCGGTTCTCTGCCTGATCTTGCCGCTGCTATAAAGGGAACCATCCTGTCTCTGCCCTCGCCATCCTTTGACATCAAGGGAGCTGTTGCAGCAGACACTATCAGCATTGACTCAGTTGCCCGGCTCCGCCTCACGGCGGAAAATGAAAACCTCACCCTGGAGGCGCCTACCATCGTTCTGCAGGCGGCAACCAAACGGCAAGGCAAGGAAGCATTTCATCTGCAGGGCGATCTCACCATTGACGGCGCTTCGTTTGACCACCACTCTTCAGGCGCCAGGGCGGAGGGCGGCCATCTGACCCTGCCGCTTAGCTGGCCGCTCTCCGACGAGCGCAAAAATGGTAAACTTGCACTGACAAAAATCACCTGGCAGGAAAAAGAAATCGGCGCACTTGCCGGTACAGTCTGGCTGCAGGAGAAAAAACTGGGCATGACGGCCGATTTTCACTCCCGACTGCTGCAGGGTGTTACGGCATTACTCTCATTATCCGCTTATTTTTCCGGAGAAGCAGGAAGAAGTGAGCTGACGCTGACAATTCCGCCGGCCAAACTGGCGGACTTCTCCCCGGCCCGGATCTTCCCCCAGGTAAACGATATCACCGTTTCCGGCCTCATCAATGGGGAGGCACAGCTGTCCCTTGCTGACAGCAGATTGACAGGAAATGCCCGTCTGTCCCTGAAAAACGGCAGCCTTGATCTGACCAAGCGGAAAATCACCGTCTCCGGCATTGACACAACCCTCACTCTTCCCTTTCTGCCGCAACTGCGCAGCGCTCCAAACCAGAAGCTCACCTTTGCCTCGGCACGCATAGGTGATCTTGCGGTTAACGGAGGCAGCCTGCACTTCACGGTGGAGTCAGCCGGTTCGTTCTTTCTGGAAAAGGGGAATTTCAACTGGGCGGATGGGTCTATCAACACCTACGCCCTGCGTTTTGCGGAAAACCATCTGCAGCCGGAGATGATTTTTTACTGCAACAAACTGAAGCTTGCCAGAATCCTTGAACAGGTCGGCATCAAGAATGTCGAAGGGAACGGCACGGTCAACGGCCGCATTCCGGTAAGTTTCAGCGAGGGAAAAATCACCTTTGAACCGAGCTTTCTCTACTCCACTCCCGGTGAAGGGGGCGTTATCCGCATTGCCGGCGGCGATTTCCTCACTCAGGCCATCCCCCTTGATTCCCCCCAGTTCGGCCAGCTCGATTTTGCCCAGGAGGCCTTGCGCAATTTCAGTTACAACTGGGCAAAGGTGCATCTGTTCAGTGACAATGATACCCTGGTGATGCAATTGAGTCTTGACGGCAAGCCGGCATCCCCGCTGCCTTTCACCTATGACTCGGCAACAGGGGGCCTGCGGCGCATCCAGATAGAAACCGGACAGGGTATTTCCCAGCCGATTCTGCTGGATGTAAATTTTCGCTTTCCTCTGAACACCTTTCTCGATTATGATAAAAACTTCAAAGATCTTTTGCAACGAGTCCGGTAACGAAACGCTTACCGAGCATTTTTCCATGAGCCGCACAGACAGGAGCCATATGATGTATGCCAAAAAGACACTGCTTCTCATCACCTCCCTTTTCCTCCTGTGCGCCTGCACAAAACATGAAATCGAATCCCGCCATGAAGTGCAGGTTGCGCCGGTTGAAATAAAACCGATTCATATCACCATTGATATCAACATCAAGGTTGATAAGGCGCTGGATAACTTCTTTGATGACATTGATAAGGCGCAACCGTAAACAAGGAGATTTTCTCATGTACAAACAATTCCACAGCCGGTCTGTTATCCTCTTTCTTCTACTGATTTCGTTTCTGCTCTCCGCCACCTGCCAGGCGAACGGCGAAATCCAAAACCGCATGAAGGCAAGGCTCCCGGCCCTTGCCGCTTTAAAAGCCCAGGGAATTATCGGTGAAAACAAATCGGGATATCTGGAGTTCAGAAAAGCCGACAAGAGCCAGGAGGCCCTGATCAAAGAGGAAAACGAAGACCGGCGCACAGTCTATGCAGCCATTGCCAAACAGCAGGGGGCGGACATGCAACTGGTCGGCTCCCGCCGCGCCCTGCAGATTGCAGGGCAGGCCGCTGCCGGCACCTGGCTGCAGAAGCCCGATGGGACCTGGTATCAGAAATAGGCAAGTGAAAACCGCCTAATACTCCTGCAAGACATAACCATTCTGCTTAAGCAACGCAGCCGTAACGCCGAATCTCGGGGTCATGCCGCAGGAGGGACTTCTTGACTTGAGCAGCACCGCAGTGATCTGCTGCTCCATGGCGATTGCCAGAACCTGGCGGGCGCCAAGCAAAAACCGGGAAGTCACATCCTGTCCATCTTTCGTGACCACTGCGGCCCGGCCCGCCAAGACATCATAACCGTCGCCGCCAACGATGTCCGCCGCCGTGCGGGGAGTCGGCAATCCGCCGAGCTGCTCCGGGCAGACAGGTATCCACAGAGCGTTTTTTACCAGTAAACGACACGCCTCACAGGGCTTTAATCTGCCGTCATATCTGGTCTGCAGGCCGAGCAGGCAGGCACTTACCAGGTAAATCCTCGGCTTCTCATGCAAAATTGTCTTTTCCTTTTCCAGGCTTTGGTTTACCATCTGTTTTTTACAAAAATAAAAATGATAATCTCATGGATCTGTCGAAAATTATTAACCAGTTCAACAGCAAGGAACTACGGACACTCATTCTGGTCAGTATCTTATCTGTGTGCGCAGTGACCGCCTGGCTGTTTTTTTCTCCCAATGGGATTCTAACATATTACCATTTAAAGCAACAGATTGAGGCCGTAAAAGCGGAAAACGAACAGTTAAAAGAAGAAAACTTGTTGCTGCAGCAAAAAATCGACAAAATCAAAAATGATCCGGCCTACCTGGAAGAACTGGCCCGCAAAGAATACAACCTGCTTAAGAAAAACGAACTGGTTTTTGAGTTCAAATAGCTTCTCATCCCCCCTTCCCAATTCTTTCTGAAAATCAGACAATTACCTGCGGCATCACCGAGCAAGGGCAATAAAAAAAGAGCAGCATGAACGCTGCTCTTTTTTTTATTGCCTATCGGCCTTTTCAGCCGCCGAAATCATAATCGACCTTTTCCCGGCTGACCGCATCATAATTGATGATCACCGGTCCAATCCGCTCATCTCTGTTTATCGGGCGCCATGAGGTCGGACAGGAGTGCTCCAGGTTATATATCCTGTCTTCCAGCTCGGCTACAATCATATGCAGCTCCTCTATGCTGCCGTGCATCTTCTCTTTGGCATCACAGGGAAGAAGGGCAATCTTATAATCAAGCACTGCAAGTTTCTTTCTCCAGTTGCCAAGCTCCAGGGCAACTGCTTCACAATAATCATATAAGTTCATAACAACCTCCATATGGATCTTTTAATCTGATAATCATTATTACTTTTATATAGTAACATAATCACCAGAAATTTCAAATCAAGGCATGATAAAAATTATCCATTTTTTCCCTCACCGGCTTTACCGAGGGATATCCTTTGCCAACAACAACCGAGGGGAAAATATCTCCAGGGTAGCGGAGCCGGCAAAAGGCACTTATGCAAGTCATGACCACCGGCATAGCCGGTGGCTTGGATAAAGCCCTAAAAGGGCATTCTATACACATTACCCCGAAAGGGGTTTTTCGTACCTTTTCAGAAACCGACATGTGACCGATCTGTTATAATTTATTCATCATCTTCATCTTTTAAGTGGCTACTTGCTCCCTTGAAAGGGTCTTTCACAAGGTCAGTATC
>Ga0180007_10006642_pt1 | contig 11235 bp, 12 predicted proteins | sample MM_PC_MetaG_FD_121122 | JGI IMG/M metagenome (GOLD analysis project Ga0180007, IMG submission 121122) | Groundwater microbial communities from the Aspo Hard Rock Laboratory (HRL) deep subsurface site, Sweden - MM_PC_MetaG | ecosystem: Environmental > Aquatic > Deep subsurface > Groundwater...
ACGTGTTTAAGCCGGTGATGATTTACAATCTGCTGCAGTCGATCAAGTTGATTGCCGACTCGTGCGAGTCGTTTAACAACAACTGCGCGGTTGGGATCGAGCCGAATGCGGAGAACATCCACAAAAACCTGACCAACTCGCTGATGCTGGTCACGGCGCTGAACCCGCATATCGGATATGATAACGCCGCGAAAGTCGCCAAAAAGGCCTACAAAGAGGGGACAACGCTCAAAGAGGCCGCGGTGGCGCTGGGACTTCTGACGGAGAAAGAGTTTGATGCCAAGGTCCGTCCGGAGAAAATGATCGGCCCGAAGAAGTAATTCGCCGTTTCACCTAGCGACAGATCACAAAATCACCCCCGGTCAGCGAATTGGCCGGGGGTGTTTGTTTTGGTAAACAAGCCCATTCATAGGCATGGCGGGGTCTTCCTGACCCCGCCACTGACATCCCTGCTAAGAGGTTTGCACGCGCTCTTCCGTGAGGACGTCAACTCTTATAACCCGGACTTCACACACCCGGTTTCAGAATCACACCGCGGAGCAAACCTAATCCGACACCGTTGGTCGATCATGGTCAAAAGGGAACGTTTTTGTCGGGAGATTTCGGTACGACAGAAGGGCAGGGATGGAGTTGCCCGACTCCATCCCTGCATTGCGGTACATCCCTGATAACAAGTATCAACGATGCTAAGCTAATGTTAGTTGCTCAGGTTCCATCCACATGGAACTTGTATCAGTTAAACACAACAGGATTGGTCCCGGTTCCAGGCGGGACACTGTCCGCGGGAGCTTGCGACGATTGATGTCCAGGAAATGTCGGACAGGGAGGCCCCCCGCCTACCAGTCTGGGTCATATGCATCAAGGGAAGATTGATCGAGAACGAAATTGGAGCGGAGCATCCTGCCCCGCTCCAACGCTGTTGTCATATCAAAAGCTGCTCAAGCCCACACCCCCTCAGGGGCTTATCTGTTCAACCCACAGGACCCCGGTGAGGTTCCGGTTTATAGACGGCTACAGTCTATAATGGCGACATCCGGTGACAGAAATACGCGATCCCCGCCGGTCAGCCCTCTTTCACCGGCAGGACATGGATAGCCTTGATCACAAGCTGAACTTCATCGCCCTCCTTGAGTTCCATCTCGTTCACCGATTCGGTTGTCAGGACCGAGGCCATCTCAAAAGTCCCGGAGATCGTGAACTTGGCCAGTGACATGATATCATCGGATTTGATCCGGGTCACTGTCGCAGTAAGTTTGTTCCTGGCTCCGTGTTTCATGATCTGTCTCCCTTGGTGGAATTGGTGGCAATCACTCCGTGTTCAGTATAGTATTGCGGGGCGGGTTTTTCAAGGATCAGATCGGCCGTTACGCGCTAGGTGCTTGGAGATCGGGGATCGTCGCTCTATATTCGTCCCATGCAAACAGCACTGCACATCATGAGTCTGATCGCCGAACTCACCGGTGAATTCGCCGATGCTCGTATCGAAAAGACTGAGTTCTACCGCAAAGAGCGGGCGGCCTACTTCTTCATAAAAGGAGGCAAGACCCGGCTGGCATTGGGTTTTGTCTATCATCCGGCCGGAGCCGGGACCTTCTGTATTCCGGCCTCCAAAGTGACCGTGGAGACGCGCGAGAAGCCCTGGCCGATATTCAGCATCCGCGAGGCGACAATCCGCGGTCTCCGTCAACTGGAACTGGACCGCGTGTTTGAAGTAGCGATCGATATCGACGGCAACCCTCGTCGGCTCCTCTTTGAGGCGCTGGGTCCCAACGGCAATATCTGGCTGCTCGATGACTCCGGCAACAAACTGGCTACCCTGCGCAAAAAAGATTTCACCGAGGGCGAGCCTTACGAAGTATCTCCCATGGGCGACCGTCTGGACCCGTTTGATCTGACTGGTGACAGTTTCGCTCAGGCTCTGACGTCATCGGGTCTGCATCTGCCAGCGACCTTCATCCAGAACAATGTGTCCGGTTTCAATCGGACCATGGGCCGGGATGCAGTCGTGCGAGCGGGGGTGGAGGATGTGTATACCGAGGATCTGGAACCCGAGGAAATCGATCATCTGGCCGGCACTATCCGCGACATCGCCGAGCGATTCCGCAATCCGGATCGCGCGTATCTGTACACGGTCAAGCGATCGCTTGAGGCTTACCCGTACAAGCTGTCGCTGGTTGATAGTCCGCCGGAGCGGTTCAAAAGTCTCTCCCTGGCCGTGGCCAATATCGTGCGGTTCCGTCAGACCGTTGCGGAGGAGGAGGACGAGGAGCGCAATATTGTGGCGGCCATCTCGCGAGCGGTCAAACGCCTGCGCCGTCGCCAGAAAAACATCGAGCGCGATATCACTGAGGCCGAGGGCTACGAGGATTACAAACGTCGCGCCGAACTCCTCCAGCTCAACCGGGATCAGCTCAAAAAAGGCATGGACACAATCACGGTTGATGACATCATGAGCGATCCGCTGCAGACAGTCGAAATCACGCTGGATCCGGCCCTGGCGCCTAACGACAATATTGAGGTGTATTTCCGTCGCCACCGCAAGGGCCGCGAAGGCCTGGACCTGCTGCAACGTCGCCTGCAAATCACGAAGGACGAGCTGACTGAGCTGGAGGCGATGCAGTCGGATTTCACACAGAACTTCGATCGGGCCAAAGAGCAGTATGCGCAGGAACTGGCCTCGCTGTTGCCGAAAAATGTCGAGCGACGGGAAACACTGCCGCGTCTGCCGTACCGGGAGGCGGTGCTGTCGACCGGGATTACGATATTCATCGGACGCGACGGCGCCGATAACGATCGCACGACGTTCGATTTTGCTCGTCCCTACGAGCTCTGGTTTCACACGCAGCAATGCGCGGGATCGCATGTGGTGATGAAGTTTCCCAACAAGTCATTTGTGCCCACAGCCCGCGAGATAGAGGAAACCGCGGCCGTGGCGGCTTTTCACAGCAAGGCCCGCAAAAATGCGCTGGTGCCGGTGATTTATACGCAGCGACGGTATGTCCGGAAACCGCGCAAAGCAAAACCGGGACTGGTGACGGTGGAGCGGGAGACCAGCGTGATGGTGGAGCCGATCAAGGAGACGACCGAGAAGTAGCCTCAGTGTTCGAGCACGAAGCGGAACAACTCGTGACCGTCTTCCGCCAGGTAGATGTAGTGCATGTCCACACCGTTTCGGCGGAATATCTCAATCTCACTCTCTCGTGTAGCTGACTCGCGAGTTCGCGCCTCAATTGAACTCCACAACTCTGTCGTGAGCAGATTTTCATCGAAACCCGTGATTGTGTGAAAGTATGTGATTTCGAGATCGCCCGCGGCTACGGAATCAACCCGGGTGTACTCGTCAATGACTACCGGCAGGGTTTTGCTGAACTCACTCATGGCCTTCACAAGCACTTCGTTCACCTCAGACGGCGAAAGGGCCTTGTTATTTGCGTACCATTGAGTACCGAAGTTCACCGCGAGTATTGCCACCACGGCCGGGACTATGCTTCCCAGGAGAGCCTTGCGTGTCATAAGTACCTGCAGTATAGCAGGTGTGACTGAGGTAGTCTAGTTGATATTGTAAGGATGTGACAATCCCCGGCGGGGACCCGCAACCATCAACAAGATACCAATGGATACCTGCGTCCGCAGGAATGACAGCGCGAAGGCGCTGGTGATTGTCTCTGTCCCGTCAGAGAAACGGGCCTTGTCGAGAACATTGGTGTCAACATTTACGTGGGCGGCAGACGCCCTTGTGCCCCGGCCAAAGGCTGTCGAGCGAAAACACCTGGCGAACCATTACTTAATGGACTGCGTGTCTCGCTTCTCTACGAATCGCCCATCGGATCATTGTCGCAGCTACAGCTGCGGCAGGATCGCGGACGGTCCTGCCCTACAATTCTTGTTGCTCACCGCCTCCCCATGCCCCATCGTTAGGTACACAACCAAGGGGAGCACCAAATTGTGAACAGACAGCACCCATCGGTATCTCGTATGGCCGTCGCGCTTGTGGCCGCGCTGTGTCTGGCAGGCGGAGTCTCCGCCGAGTCCCGGTATCCGTGGCTGCCCGGTTCAGCGCAGAGCGCCATTGAGACGGTTCAGTCTATCGCTCCGCCCGAGGGTTTCACGAGACTCGCACAGGACTCAACATCGTTTGGATCCTGGCTGCGGCACCTGCCCCTGCGTACCGGGGACAACACCGTGTATGTCTACGATCACAGCCCTAAGACCAACCAGAAGGCTCATTACCGCATACTCGATATCGACACCGGCCCGCGTGACTTACAGCAATGCGCCGATGCCGTCATGCGGCTCCGCGCCGAATATCTGCTGTGTCAAAAACAACACGACCGCATTCATTTCAACTTCACATCCGGCGACACCGCCCGATGGAGTGACTGGAAGCGAGGGATTCGCCCCAAGGTCGATGGTAACAAAGTGAGTTTCAGGCAGTCCGCACCACCGGATTCATCGTACCGGAGTTTCCGTAGTTATCTCGATTCTGTTTTTATGTACGCCGGAACACATTCGTTGAAACGAGAGCTTGAGCCGGAGATTATCTCCGATGACATCCGGCCCGGTGATATGTTCATTCAGGGCGGATTTCCCGGACATGCGGTGATAGTTATCGATGTGGTCGTATCCGCCGACGGCAAACGCAAGCTCATGATGCTGGCGCAGGGGTTCACGCCCGCCCAGGATATGCATATTCTCAAAAACCCGAATGACAAGGACCTGAGTCCGTGGTACCGGGTGAAACCGGTTGGCCGCCTGCTCACGCCCGAATGGACTTTCAACTGGTCCGACCTGCGCCGGTTCAGGGACTAGTGCCGCGCATAAACCCTTCCCCCAAACACCCGATAACGATATATTGGGCCAACCGTTGCGATAACAGTCAGGTATAAGCCATTATGATTGCCGTTATTACTCACAACTACCCGTCGGAAAACAACCCGGTCGCCGGTCTGTTTGTGCAGGACCATGCCGAACTGCTGCGTGCCACGCGGGGAGTCGAGGTTGATATCCTGTACTACCCGTCGGGCGTCTTCCCCATGACCAAAGCAATCCGCAACCCGCTCAAGTGGCCCGCCCTCGCGAGCTACTTTCTGGGAACGGGCAAAAAGCTGATTCGGGATATTGAATGGCTGAAAAACAAGAACAAGGGTCAGCGTATCGAAGTGATCGCCCACTGGTGGTTCCCCAACGGGACCTTCGTAGCCGGCAAGGTTGACCACCTGCATGTCATCTGCCACGGCACGGACTTATACCAGTTGGTCAAATTCCCGTTTGTGGCCCGGCATTACGCTGAGGCTGCGAAAAAGGTCGACACCTGGCAATGCGTGTCCGAGGATCTCAAGCGCATTCTGCTTAAGCTGTATCCGTTTTTGGATGAGGGTCGCATCTCGGTTGAACCGATGCCTATCGGTCCGATGTTTTCGGACAACAAAGGCGAGCGCGATCCCAATCTGATAGTGTCTGTTGGCGCGTTGATCGAACGCAAGATGTTTGACCGGTTGATTGCCGAAACCGCCAAGGTTCCGGACCTGAAGCTGGAAATCTACGGGCGCGGCCCGGAGCAGCCGAAGCTGGAAAAGCTGATTGCCGACCTTGGAGTCAAAGACCGCATCAAACTCGCCGGACAGGTGACCCGCGAGGAATTAGCGGAAGTCTACAACCGGGCGCATCTGTTTGTATTGCTATCTTACGATGAAGGATTCGGACTGGTGCTCAAAGAGGCGCAGGCGTGCGGATGCAAAACGATGGCCTACAAGGGCGACGGCATGGAGGATACGGGGCTTGACTACCCGATCAGCCGTGATGAGCCGGTAGCCCCGAGGATTAAGGACGTGTTGAAGGAGTTGCGGGGATGATCACCGATGCACCCGGTCCGGTGCTGTCATGTGTCCTCACGTGACAGCCTTTCAGTGTGAAATTGTGAGTCTTGTAGCCCGGGTCCGTCTTCGAACCCGGGTCCTGCGTAGTATTGAATGAACCCAGCCACATGTGCCTTACTGTACACAGTCCATCGCATCCTATGACCCGCCAGCTTGATGGCGGGATTGGTGGTTTTGATCCCCGGTCATCAAGCTGACCGGTCATTAGGATCGGGACAGGGCGCTTGACTGATAGGCTGGAGAGGACACAGTCAAGAAGACTTGACTGTGGCACCCGATGGCCCGGACTCAGAAGCTGTAGGGCAGGTGCGTCCGCGGACCTGCCGCATACACATTTGACCGTTCAGGCCGTCGTCATCCCAGGTCCTTCGGCGGCACGTCCGAAGACGCACGTGCCCTACTTTCACTCGACCCTTGGGGCGAGCCACCCTGAAACCGGTCCCAGCCCAACCTACCGACGAAAGCCGTCCCATATCCGGTTGCCGTACAAAGGCCTATCCGCAGACCCAGCGCGGCGATCCCGCTATTAATCCCTTGCCTAATCGCTTGATTTACCTATATTAGTGGGCTTCATTCCGCCCATTTTCAGGCAGAATGAGGCTTGGATATGTCAGCCGCCGGTGGCGACGTCCCGCGCTGGAATGGGACGCCGGTGGCTAAGTGCTTTTTATAGCGTTAGTTAGGAGTGCGGCTGGGCCGCCGAGCATGTTTACGAACCTGAGCGACAAGCTGGAATCAGCCTTCAAGAAAATCCGAGGTCTGGGCAAGATCTCGGAGAAGAATATCAAGGATTCCATGCGCGAGGTCCGTCAGGCCCTCCTCGAGGCCGACGTTAACTACAAAGTCGCCCGCGATTTTGTAAAGGCGGTCGAGGAAAAGGCTATTGGGACCGAGGTCCTCAAGTCGATCGACCCCGGCCAGCATATTGTCAAGGTCGTTCACGACGAACTGATCGAACTCCTGGGCGGCAAAGTTGTCGAACTCACGCCAATCGACAAAACCCCCACCGTGTTTATGATTTGCGGACTTCAGGGTTCGGGCAAAACCACCCTGACCGGCAAACTTGCGCTATGGGCCAAACGGAAAAACAAAAAGCCGCTCATGGTAGCGGCCGATATAAATCGACCGGCGGCGGTCAAGCAGTTGAAAGTGCTGGCAGACTCCATCCAGGTAGAGCATTTCTTCCTGGAAGGCAAACAGCCGACCGAAATCTGCCGCGAGGCAGTTAAATACGCCGGGAAGAATTTCTTTGACCTGGTGATACTTGATACCGCTGGCCGTTTGCATGTGGATGATGACCTCATGCAGGAATTGGAGACGATCAAGGCTGAGGTTGAGCCGCACGAAATTCTGCTCGTAGCGGACTCCATGACCGGTCAGGACGCGGTGAATGTCGCGGACCAGTTCCACAAGCGGCTGGACATTACCGGAGTGGTGCTGTCCAAGCTCGACGGCGATGCGCGCGGTGGTGCGGCACTCTCGATTCGCAAGGTCACCGGTTGCCCGATCAAGCTGGCCTCGGTTGGTGAGAAACTCGGCGACCTGGAACCGTTCCACCCGGATCGGTTGGCCTCACGCATCCTGGGCATGGGTGACATTGTCAGCCTTGTCGAAAAGGCCCAGGAGACGGTTGATATGGAGCAGGCCGAGAAACTTCAGGAGAAGCTTCTCAAGGCCAAGTTTGATTTTGAGGATTTTCTCGAGCAAATGGCCCAGTTGAAAAAGATGGGTCCGCTGGAGTCGGTGATCGGGATGATACCCGGCATGGGCAAGCAGCTCAAGGGAATCAAGTTTGATGAGCGAGAGATCGAGCGCACGGCGGCGATTATCAAGTCGATGACCGCGCAGGAGCGACGGAACCCGCAGATGATTGACGGATCGCGGAAAAAACGGATTGCGGCCGGCTCGGGATCATCGGTACAGATGGTCAACCAGTTGCTCAAGCAGTTCTTTAATATGCAGAAGATGTTTTCGAAATTTAATAAGAAGAAGCTGAAAGGGCTGCCCTCGGGCATGCTACCCTTTTAGCCAACGCTGAACGGAGGATTATTCAGTTGGCAGTACACATTAGACTTCGCCGGATGGGCAAGAAAAAACGCCCGTTTTACCGGATAGTCGCTGCTGATTCCCGTCGGGCGCGCGACGGTCGGTTTTTGGAAGTACTCGGTACCTACAATCCGATCGAACGTCCGGCGACAGTAGTCGTAGCGGAAGAGAAAATAACCAAGTGGCTCGATGACGGTGCGGTGTTGTCTGATACCGTTGATTCTCTCCTGCGACAGATTGGTTACATCGAGAAGTACAACAAGGCCAAGTCGGGCGCCGATGTTTCAGAGATGGTCGTCAAGGCCACGATCTCGGAGCGGAAGAAAAAGACGCGTCAGATGAAAAAGGCTGCGCTGGCCGAGGCCGAGACCAAAAAAGCTGCTGAAGCAGCCAAAGCTGCGGAAGCCAAGGCGGCCGAAGAAGCCAAGGTGAAGGCGGCCAAGGAAGCCGAAGAAGCGGCGGCCAAAGCGGCTGAGGAGCCGAAGGCCGACGAGGCTGCGCCGGAAGAAGAGAAGTCGGAATAAGCGACTGAATCTCGAGTCGGTACGTTATCGCCGGTAGTGGTCGGGTTGTCCTGAACCGAGTTGAATTCTGCATTCTGCGTACAGTGACTTGCGACTGTGGAAAGGGATGAGAATGAGAGCGTTTCTTGAAAACATCGTTCGCGCCCTGGTAGACCAACCGGATGAGATACGTATCGAGGAAGTCGAGGGATCACGCACCACCGTGTACGAGTTACGGGTGGGCCCCGGAGATCTGGGGAAAGTGATCGGGAAAAACGGCCAAACGGCCAAAGCGATCCGTACCTTGCTGGCGGCGGGAGCCGCCCGTCTCGGCAAACGTGCGGTGTTGGAAATACTTGAATAGCTGGTGTCGCCCGAGAAGTTCATAATTGTTGGGAAACTGGGCCGGCGTCGGGGGGTCCGTGGCGAAATCAACGTCACGCCCGCCACCGATTTCCCGGAGCGGTTTCTGGATCTCAAAGAGATCTATGTGGAAACTCGCGGTGCCTGGAAGCGCGTGAAGATCCTGTCCTCCACCCTGGTGGGGGGACGACCCGTGCTGAAACTCTCGGGAGTGAATACCCCCGAGGAAGCATCCAAGCTGACCAACCTGTCGCTGGCTGTAACGTCCGACCAGCTGGTTGACCTGCCCGACGGCACCTTCTATGTGTTTGATCTGGTGGGTAGTGCCGTGATTGATTTGGAGTCGGAGGAAAAGCTCGGGACCATCGTTGATGTCCAGCGGTACCCGGCCAACGACGTGTATCTGGTTGAAGATGAGGCCGGCCGGGAGCTGATGGTCCCTGCGGTTGCGGAGTTCGTGAAGCAGATTGATATTGCCAACAAGCGGGTCGTGATCCTTCGGGCCGGCCTGATTGACAAAACCGGCAGTTGACAGGACAATGAAGTTTGAGATTATCACGTTGTTTCCGGACTACTTCAGTCTTTCGCTGAAGCAGTCATTGATCGGGAAAGCGTGGGACAAGAAGCTCTTTGACATCGAAATCATTCACCTTCGGGATTTCGCCACTGATAAACATCGGACGGTTGACGATGCACCGTTCGGGGGTGGCGGAGGTATGGTACTCAAGGTTGAGCCGCTGGACCGGTGCCTGCATGCGCTGGGATACCAACGTCGGCAGGACGGCGGCAACGCCGACCGGCCGGAACGCATCATCCTGACCAGCGCGGCCGGGAAGTTGTTTTCCCAGCGACGCGCTATCGAGTACTCCCTGCTGGAGCGAGTGGTCATGATATGCGGCCACTACCTGGGTGTCGATGAACGCATCATCGAATTGTACGACATCGATGAAGTGTCCATCGGCGACTATGTCCTCTCCGGCGGTGAACCGGCCGCGGTCGTGATGGTGGATGCCATCGCGCGGCTGATCCCGAAAGTGCTCGGCAATTTTGAGTCCGCCCTTGATGATTCGCATATGGATCAACTGGTGGGCGCCCCGGTGTATACGCGCGATGCCGAATACGCCGGACTGACGGTCCCGGAGGAGTTACTGTCCGGGAACCATGCCGAGATCAGGATCTTCCGTCGGGCGCAGGCGATAGCCAAGTGCGCAAAAAACCGGCCGGACCTCCTGGACAATGCCGATTTGACGAAACAAGAATTGAAGATATTGAACGAAAACAAGAACGATTGATGATAGAGAAAGGACGGAGCAATGAGACAGATAGCACAGATTGAGAAAAGCTATCTCCGGGATGATCACCCGGCTTTTGGCGCCGGCGATACCGTCCGCGTCCATTACAAAATCAAAGAAGGTGACAAAGAACGTATCCAGGTTTTCCAGGGTACGGTGATAGGTCGACGCGGCGGCGGTACCGGCGAGACATTTACTGTCAGAAAAATCTCCTCGGGTATCGGCGTGGAACGTGTGTTCCCGTTCCATTCACCCAATGTTGCCAAGATCGAGCGGATTCGTGTCGGACAGGTCCGTCGCGCGAAACTGTACTATCTGCGTGGTTTGACCGGCAAGTCGGCCCGTATTAAGGAAGATCTCGCCTCCAAAACCAAGACCAAGGTGAAGGCACCGGCGGCCAAGGCTTCGAAGGCAAAGACTGTTGAGACGGAAACCGACGAATAACCCTCGGTTATGCTCCGGTCCGAATCGATGAACGGCGCTCTCTCAGGGGGCGCCGTTTCTGTTAAGTATCAAATCACCCTGCCGATTCATTGTTTTAGGGACTAATCATAGCGCAAAACTGGGGGCTACCAGTGGATAGCGAACGATTCAAACAGTGCAATGCGTGCGGCACCTGGATGTCGCTCGATGACATTCTGTCCAACCACTGTATTCAACCCATCGGTATCACCGTTCTCGAAAGCTCTCCCGACACCGCCTACTTCTATTTTGTGCATCGAACCCGTGACTGCGGTTCATCGTTTGTGATCCCATCCGATGACTTCGCCCACTTGGTTGCCGACGTGGCACCGGAAGCGACCCTGATGGGGACCGCCGCCTGTGAGGGGCATTGTGCCAGTATCGAAGATACGGCCGTCTGCCGCCAGGCGTGCCGCAATGTCCCGTTTCGGAATTTCCTGAGAAAGTTGTTGAAGGCGCGCGAGATTGCCGTCCAACCGACACTCAAATAGACCGGATCTGCCGATTACGGTTGGGCCGGCTCTTTCGGCGTAAGAATCGTATAGGTCGTGTTGCCGTACTTCCGCTTCTGCACCAATTCGAAAACGCTCTCGTTGTATACGATTCTCTCAGAAGTATCGTGCTGGCACAGGATCAATCCCTGCGGGGCGGCGAGCGGGTGTTTGGCCATGAGGGAGAGGGTGCGGTTGATCA
>Ga0180007_10006643_pt1 | contig 11235 bp, 11 predicted proteins | sample MM_PC_MetaG_FD_121122 | JGI IMG/M metagenome (GOLD analysis project Ga0180007, IMG submission 121122) | Groundwater microbial communities from the Aspo Hard Rock Laboratory (HRL) deep subsurface site, Sweden - MM_PC_MetaG | ecosystem: Environmental > Aquatic > Deep subsurface > Groundwater...
CTTCAATTATACCAAAAAACCACCCTGGATTCCAGAGTGGCTTTTTTGTTATCAAGGCTGAAACTAATCTATTTCGTTACAGCCCCTTTTTATATTATATTATTGGATTCAGTTTCATACCTAACAAACTTGATAACACATCTAGAGCTTGATAACTCGTTTTACCTGGTTCAATGAATTTAAGAATATATTTTAAATCATCTCCAGCCGTTACCAAAGGTAACTCTTTAGTGCCATCCATTCTTTTTTGTTCCAAACCGATTGCTGATACCAAACCATTACACAAACATCTTCTGCCAATGGTATCTTCTATCTTACCACCCTTAGCAACATAATCCTTTTCAGGTTCTGATGGGCATCGATAACCGATCTTTCCACTTTCTTTTCGATATGGTTCTCTTAAATATCCGAGATCACATATTCTTTTTCTCTCGTTTCCAACTGCTTCAATACCAATGGTACCTTCAATTTCAGCAACCTTAAATGGAAACCCAGTAGGTGATGCAAGAGCATCGGTCTTCACATGCGCTTTACCCAATCCAATGGCTTTAAGGACTCTTGCTTTTAAAGAAGGTTCAAATCCTGATTCCTCACAAAATGCAAATGCTGTTCCAACTTGAACACCAGCAGCACCTTGAGATATTGCTGCATCTAGTTGCTCTTTACTACCATAACCACCTGCTAACCAGAAAGGCAATCCAATTTGAGCGATTGCTTCAATATCAATTCTATCCCGATCTCCATATATAGGTTCGCCATGCTCATTATAAGTAGTCTTCCCACGAGGTGGAGCATTATGCCCACCAGCGATTGGTGCTTCAACAACAAATCCATCTGGTGATCCAAAAGATGAGCGATTCAAATGTGATGCAAGTGTCGCTGAACTTACAATCGCTAAAAATTGTGGTCTTTCTAAAATCGGAAGTTTTTCACCTTCCGAAAAATCAGTTGGTGAGAAATATGACAGTGTAGGCTCATTATCGCCATCCTCAGCAATTTTTATTGGAATATTGACGTCATGATTAAGTGAAAGTTCAGATATCGTATAAGGCATGCGAGCAGGTATACCTGCTCCCATTAAAATATAATCGACACCAGCTAACATTGCACCATAAATAGATGGCAATGTTGGAATTTGAATTTTTTCTAAAAAATTAATACCAATTAACCCTTCGTGTCCTTGTTTTGCTAAAAAGACTTCAGTGAAATTTGCTGTAACAGTGAGTTCTGTTAATTCTTTGCTTTGATCTAATGAAGGCATAGCAACATTTCTATACCTATTTTTTTGTTTCGATTCTACGATTGATAAATATTTTTCTTTAATTCTTTGTGCAATTTTAGGAAATGGGAAATGATCAAGTGCATTTTCTAAAACGCCATCTGCATCTCCGTCCATCAATTTTCTAGCAAAAGTAAGTGCGAGTGCAGTTCCTGAGACAACACCCATCTGGCCATAACTTGCTACTGTTCTAGCTAGTTTCCAACTGGAAACTCCAACACCCATACCACCTTGTATGATACGGGGCAATACCTTTTTCTTTTCTAACATCATAATCCATCCTTAGGTTATTGTTGTTTGCTACGTGTATATTGCCAATAAGAATTAACTCATTATAGCAAAAATAGTTTGAATAACAAAGTATTTTGCGAAATTAACATAATGTTCACATAACTTTATTCAACAATAATATATATTGAATAAAACATAAAAAAAACAGCCTGTTGGCTGTTATTATATATCTTATAATTTAACTTGCTTGAATGATCTTTTTTTGTGGTTTCTTATTTGATTTTTTTTCAATAAGTGTCCACACTCTGAGAATAAAATATAATCCAAAAATACCTATATAAAAATACATTCTGGTGTTTTGGATGAGAATGAGATGTAATCCTATTGATAAATAAAATATATATGATAGTTTATGTAGTTTTTTCCATAATTTACCATTTATCTTTTTTCTGATTTCAATAAAAGATGTCAAAAATAACGGTATTGCAACTAAGAGTGAGAAAATTCCGATATAGAAATATGCTTTTTCTCCAAAAATATCTTTATATTCTAGTATATATACAAAATATTTAATACCATGAACAATGATAAATATCGTTCCAAGTATCGCCATTTCTGCACGTGTAGCAACCATGCTCTTTTTCACATTACTCTTATCAACAACACCAGTGAACATAACCGCAAGAAAAAATGAGAATCCAACATAACCCAAATTAATGATATTCACTTCTTGTGTTAAAGAGATAGCTGAAATGATACCTGCTACTATGTAAATATAAGTTCTGTATTTATGAATATATTTATATAAAAAGTAATTGAGTACCACCCAAAGTGCCGCAAAAGAAAGTATTATCGTCATTATTTTCTCCTAATCATCATCATATTCATCGTCGTCATCGTCGTCGTCATCGTCATCATCGTCGTCATCTCCGTTAATACCAGTTGAACCTGAGATAATATCGATACTGGGATTATATGTTGTATTTGTTGCACCAGCAATTACATCGACCGAATCTGAAATTGGTTCATAGATCAAACTTAAACCAAAAGCTACAATAAATGCAATCAATAACAATATATTTTTCAATCTACTCACCTCACAATATACATATATATTATACTAAATGAAAATTTAGTCAAGTATCTTTATAAAAGAAATCTAAATATGGAAAAATTAATATATTTTATCTTGTATATTTTGATGATTCAAATTTATTAATCATACTAAATATAATTTATCAAGTCTTATCTGCACTAACCATTGTAATAATTATAAAAAAATCTAATTTCTATGTTAAAAATAGACATAATTATCATATAATAACAAGGTAGAATAACGAATAGAGGTGTTTTTATGCGCATTGAACAAGATGATAAACTAGATTTTAGTGACGTATTGATCAGACCAAAAAGATCTGCACTTGTAAGTAGAAAAGATGTTGAATTGAATAGATCATACACATTTAAGCATAGCGGACAAACATGGACTGGTGTTCCTATTATGGCAGCAAATATGGATGGTGTTGGGACATTCCCAATGGCTTTAGAATTACAAAAGCACAATCTATTTAGTTGTTTGGTTAAAAATTATGATGTCGAAGACTATCTCAAACAAATACCAAACCTTAATCCTGAATATTTCGCAGTAAGTACAGGGACAAGTTCTAGAGACTTAACAAAGTTAAAATCAATTATAGATACTTTTCCTAACATCAAGTTTATTTGTATCGATGTTGCTAATGGATACTCTGAGAGTTTTGGTACTTTTGTCTCAAAGGTACGTGCCCTTTATCCCAAGCATACAATCATTGCAGGCAATGTCGTAACTGCAGATATGACTCAAGAACTCATTTTAAGAGGTGTTGATATCGTTAAGGTTGGTATTGGTCCAGGCAGCGTTTGTACAACACGTATTCAAACAGGTGTTGGATATCCACAACTTTCAGCAATCATCGAATGTGCAGATGCTGCACATGGTCTTGGCGCACACATCATCAGCGATGGTGGATGCACATGCCCAGGTGATGTTGCTAAAGCATTTGGTGCTGGTGCGGATTTTGTCATGTTAGGCGGTATGTTTGCAGGACATAATGAGGGTGGTGGAACAATTATCACTGAATATTATGATACGCAAAAGAAAGATCTAGAAACAATGCTCCCTGTCTTAGAGAAAAAACAATTTGTTGAATTTTATGGCATGAGTTCTGATACAGCTATGATTAAACATCATGGTGAAGTAGCTGAATATCGAAGTTCTGAAGGTAGAACTGTTCGAATTCCTTACAAAAAAGATGTCAACACGACAATTAAAGACATACTTGGAGGCATTCGATCAACATGTACATATGTTGGTGCTCCAAATTTGAAACAATTGCCAAGATGCACAACATTTATCCGTGTTTCCAAACAGTTCAATGATGTATTCGTCAATTCTAAACACTAAAAATATAACAGGTTCCCTCATCGAGAGAACCTGTTTTTTTATAATGCACTTCTTATGTCGTCAATAACTTCTTTTAATACTGAAGGTCTATTGGTCATGATGCCATCAGCACCATTATTTATCAATCTTCTCATTTCATCTGGATCATCAATTGTCCAATAGTGCACAGCAATATTGTGCTGATTAGCTACTGATATAAAACTTTTAGATGAAAGATTGATGCCAAACTGTTCAGTAGGAATTTGCAAAACATGAATTGGATCACGATAGAAAAAACTTAATCCAGTCACATATAAAGCAAAAAACTTAATAACACCATTTTGTTCTGGTGCTAACATCAGATCAGGATGTGTCGTTTTCTTTATGTGAAGCATTTCTTGAAATATCTCTTCGTGGAATGTCACCAGTACAATTCTTGAAAATGTGTTGTATTCAGAATCTAGGTCATCCATCAGTTCTATGATTTTATTTAAAGCATCGATTCCAACATCACCTGATTGCTTAACTTCAACATTAATTGAATTTGTTGGAAAGGATATAATCAATTCTTCTAACGTCGTTGCTAAAAAGATTAAATCATCTCTTGGATCTACACCTACAGGATAACTCACATCATGTGGTGAAACACTTTCGCCCAAATATGTTGTATAAGGATTTAATATGCCTGAAGTATTGAATCCATTGGATTCGGGAACAACATCGTTTTGATAAGCAAAATTAACTCTATCATCGATTAAATCACTATAATTCGTATCAATAATAGGTGCATTTTGTAAAGATGTTTTACTGTCTAAGGTTGTGTCATGTGATAAGATAATAACCCCATCTTTGGTCAGGTTCACATCTGTTTCCATCATGACATTTGGATCAATCGAAAATGCATGATAAAAAGCTTCTAATGTATTATCAGGAAACTCATGATTCCCACCACCATGAGCAATTAAAATAGGCAGTCCATCTTCATCTTTCATTAAGATATTGATACCATCTACATTATGCGGTTTTGGCAATAAAAATAAAATCAAGTATACAAGAATTACTGCTAATAATATCCGTTTAATTAATCCTCTTTTTTTCATAATAACCCAACTTTCAACGATATAAATTGATTATACAATAAGATACATTGAAACAAGTCGTTAATTGCTTATTCATAATTTCGCATTTCTTCTTTACCTTTATCAGTTAATGTATATTGGCCACGATTAACGCGACAAAACCAGCCATAATAGTTCTTTTGTAAGATGGATGCAGTTTCAAGAACCAAAGTCTTCTCTTTTATTTGTTTAGGAGACATCACTTCTACTTCATTTAAAACTTTTGCTAATAAAATAGTCTTTTCTCGATAGACAGTCAATCTTTTGCCTTTACTTCCACCTATATTTAGATCATTATTCCGATTTTTAAATTCATTAGTCACTTGAATATGCTTTTTCTTATTGCGTTTTTTACTCAATTCTAAATCATACTCTGCAGGATCACTGATTATAGAAACTAAGTCATTTTGTACAAGCATCAATCCAAGACCTAAACGTCGTAATAGTAAAATAAATGATCGATAATTTGCTCGATGACTTTTAAGGGCTGTTTTCGGGATAGCGATGTAGACATCGTCAGCTATCTTTTGTCTTTCTACAGCTTGATAAATCAGTTTAAGTGTAATTTGAGTTTTAAGTTCAATAGCAATTGATTGCTCATTTTTCATAGCAAAAATGTCTATTGCTCCAATTTCACCTTTGACTGTATACCCCAAAGACTCTAAAAATTGCTTGATTGGTTCGTAAAGATCTGTTTCTTTCATGACATTACCTCTTTAAAAAAATGATTAAGTTCATGTTACCATGTAACAGTAGTCATTGTAAATGTGGTATAATTAGATTATAAATGATAGGAGGTTTATTATGTGCTATTTAAGACCAATGAATGCCTATGAATTCGAACACTATATAAAATCAGCAGTCACAGAATATGCTTCTGAGTTAACTAAATCAGGGATGTTTGCAGAAAAAGATTCATTAAAAAAATCTCAACAGACTTTTGATATGCTACTCAAAGATGGTGTTGAAACAGATGGCCAATATTTATTTCATATCATTAATGAAACTGATGCTATTATTGGTATGATTTGGTTTGGAATCCGTCCAAACAATGAAGGATTTATTTATGACTTTTCAATTAATGAAGCTTTTAGAAGTCAAGGCTTTGGAACAAAAGCTATGGAACTTGTTGAAACTGAAGCAAAAAGTCATGGCATTAAAAAATTAGATTTACACGTATTTGGACATAATTTTGCTGCTATTTCACTCTATAAAAAGATGGGATATGAAATATATAGCATGAATATGTCAAAGGAGATATAATGTTATTTACTCTATTATCTATTGCACAAGAATTCAATAAAGAAAATATTACATGGGCACTTGGAGGTTCAAGTGTGTTAAAAAAATATGATTTAGTCGATACAGTCAACGATATTGATATTTTGGTGATGCAAAAAGATATTGAAAAGGCTAATCAAATATTATTAAGTTTAGGAACCTCTTTACCGGTTCCAAAAAATTCCCAATATTTAACTACTTTTTTCTATAGTTATAAAATTAGAGAAATCAAGGTAGATCTTATGTGTGATTTTAAAATAAAACGTGGAGAGCAAATCTATAGTTATCAATTTGATGAATCCAGCATTTGTGATACAGAAGATATTGCCAAAGAGAAAATCTATTATACAACACTTGAAGATTGGTATGTACTCTACCTATTGATGGGGCGTGGGGATGAACAAAAAATCAAAAACCTCGAGAAGCACTTCGAACTTCATGGCATTAAACATCCAATCTTATTGAGAAGAGCAATGGAAGATCTGCCTAGTGATCTTAAATTCAAAATTAAGTTTCAGTTAAAACCATAAAATGCCTAAGACATAAAAAGTCAATTAGGCTTTTTTTATGTGCACATAACACATTTACTTAATAGCAAAAATCAATTATAATCTTTTCAAAACATAGACAAATATGATAGGAATTGTGATGAATAATGAATAAGTTAAAAAGATTAGAAGAACTTTATTTTAGTATCTACAATGAGTCATCTGATGTGAAAGCTAGTTTTTCACGTCTTTTAGTTTTAATAGAAAATGCAAAAAATGCTCGTAAAATTGATTTGAAAAAATTAGATCATCGAAAGGATTGGTATTTCAATCAAAATATGATTGGAATGACACTCTATATTGATCTTTTTGCTGGAGATATTAAAAAACTGACACAAAAAGTTGATTACTTTAAAGCTTTAGGCGTCAATTTTATTCATTTAATGCCATTGTTGAAGCCAAGAGATGGAGAAAACGATGGTGGTTATGCTGTAGAAGATTACAGACAAATCGATTCAAGATTAGGTTCTATGGATGATTTTGTTCATCTTTTGGACGTCTATAGAAAAAATAACATCTATCTATGTATTGACTATGTAATCAATCATGTCGCTAAAGAACATGAGTGGGCTAAAAAAGCTTTAAATAATGATGTAAAAATGCAAGATATGTTTATCATGTATGACACAGATGAAATACCAAATCAGTACAATAAAACCGTTCCTGAAGTTTTACCAGATAAATGCCCAGGTAATTTCACCTATTATCCAGAAATTAAAAAATATGTTTTCACTTCTTTCAGTGATTTTCAATGGGACCTAAATTTTAAAAATCCAGATGTCTTTAATGAAATGGCAGATCATATGCTTTATTTAGCTAACTTAGGTGTTAACATGATTCGATTGGACGCAATTCCTTTTATGTGGAAAGAATTGGGAACAACCTGCAGAAATCTTACCCCAATTCATGATTTACTTAAAATGCTTCATTTAATTAAAGATGAAGTTTGTCCTTCTGTTGCTTTACTTGGTGAGGCTATTGTTGAACCCTCTGAAATCGTTAAATATTTTGGTGATCATCAACAAACTGAATGCGAAATAATGTATAATGCCAATCTCATGGTTGATATCTTCAATTCATTTGCTACTAGAGATGTAAGACTTTTAATGATTGATGCAAATTTACATCAAATACCAGCTCAAGGTACTTGGATGAACTACGTAAGATGTCATGATGATATTGGTTGGGGATTTAATGAAAAAGCTATTTCATCATTTGGTCTTGATCCTTTTTCACATAAACAGTTTTTAATTAGTTTTTATGGGAATAATTTTGATCACACTTTTTCAACTGGAGAATACTATCAATATAACGCCCTCAATCAAGATGCAAGAACCAATGGGACATTGGCTAGTCTACTAGGATTAGAAAAATCAATCACTCATAAAGAAGTCTTTAAACAATATACAGCAATTAAACGTATCAATTTAGCACATGCATTAATTCTTGTATATCGTGGATTTCCTCTGATATATTCAGGTGATGAAATTGCAACAATCAATGATCAATCCTATAAAAAAGATCCTTTCAAGGCTAAAGAAGGTCGATGGGTTCATCGTCCATTCTTCGATTGGAAACGTTCTAAAAATAAAGATATTTGTGGAACTCCAGAATATGCCGTCTATCAAGCGCTTAAGGCAATGATTGTTGCAAGAAAAAAATTACCTTATCTTGATGGTAGATCAATACAATTTGCTTTAGATGTTAGTAATCATAGTGTGCTTTGCTTATTGAGAAGACATCGTGATCAATCTTTTGTATCTCTATTCAATTTCAGTGAAACTCCTCAATTAATTTCAACAGATGCCTTGCGTCAAAATCTATCATCAATGGAGTATATGGATGTTATTCATGGTAGAAAGCTTATCTTAAATGAATCATATATCGAACTTTCACCTTATGAATATATTTGGGCAAAACCAATCTAATTTGTCAAGCACACTTCCTTTGAGATTGTGTGCTTTTTTTCTATTATTTTAAAACTAAATTTGGTATCATATTCAATGTAGAACTTATTTGATTGGAGACTTTTCATGCAGAATATGAAAGAACATAAAAAGCAAATATTAAAATTTGGATTCTATGGTTTATTAAAGGATCTTAGATTTTTTGAACCTTATATGATCATCTATTTTTTACTATCAGGTTTAAATCTTTTTTATGTGGGTATTCTGATCTCAATTAGAGAAGTTATTATCTATATCTTTGAAATACCTTCTGGTGTCATCGCTGATCGATATGGAAAGAAAACCGAACTCATTATCTGTTTTATTTTCTATATTTTCTCTTTTGTTATCTTCTTTTTTGCAAGTGACTTTTGGATGTTTGCTTTAGGGATGGCATTATTCGCATTAGGTGAAGCATTTAGATCTGGAACACATAAATCAATGATTATGGCTTATATTGATAAGCATAAAATGGCGGAATCTAAAACCAGAATTTATGGATTAACTAGATCCTATTCACTCATTGGTTCCATGATTTCTAGTCTTGTTTCTATCGTTTTAGTTCTATGGTTGTTAGATATTAAGTATTTGTTTTTAGTTGCCATCATACCTTATGTTGCTGATCTTATATTAGTTATAACTTATCCTGAGTACTTAAATGATCGAAAAGATACGACGTTCTCTTTGAAGTCTTTCCTGAAATATAATCTTGAAAGTATCAAACACACTTTCGCAAAATCAACGGTTAGAAATGCTATTTTTAATTCAGCTAGTTATCAAGCTGCTTTCAAAAGCATAAAAGATTATATTCAACCTATCATTATCTCTATGAGCTTAACTTTTATTCTATTTAATTCTCTATCAGTAGATGATAATACGAGAGTCTACATTGGGCTTATCTATGCATTTATTTATCTCATTAGCTCAATAGCAAGTAAGAATGCATACAGATTTAAAGTCTTTGGTGATTCTAATACGATTGTTCGATATATGTGGCTTCTATCAGGGTCCGCAGTCATCATTTTGAGTTTCTTTTTGAACTCATTATTGGCTGTATTTGTTATATTTGCATTACTCTATATTCTAATGAATATAAGAAGACCAATGATGGTTGAACGCATGGGAGATGTCACTCATCCTGATATGAGAGCAAGTGTCTTAAGTGTCGAATCCCAAATGACATCCATTCTTATTGCTTTATTCGCACCTCTTATTGGATTGCTTGCTGAATACTCAATGTCATTATTATTCTTAGTGTTTGGTTCTTTTATGATTTTCATTTTCTTAATTAGCCAATTTAGAACTAAAATAAAAGAATGAGTTAGCCTCATTCTAAGTTCATTAAAAATCTTTGGATTGGATAATGATCAATCTCGTTATAACTTTCACTTTCAAGTCTACCACCAAGACTGATAATATATTCACACATGCCATCAATATCTTTTTTACATACTAGTTTAAGTTGTTTAATCCCAATTTGTTGTGCTTCATCAACTGCTAATTTATAGACTAATTTAATTGTTTCAGGGTTTCTCTTTGTAGGTTTAATTCCAATTGAAATGTGACCCCTAGCGTCAATCATTGTGTCATTTAAATAATGTCTGATATTAACAAAACCAATGATTTCATCATCTTGATTTATAACAAAATAACTCATATCGGGAAAATAGTCTTTAGGCACACGAATCTCATGCTCTAACTCATATAATTCCTTGAGTAATGTTTCAAATCTTCTTCCCCTTAAGTCAGATACAACAGGAACGATTGGTTCTTCCTTCCATTCCTTCATATATTCCAAATATTTCTTCTTATAGAAAATAGTTGGTTTGACAAGATGATACATAGAAACCACCTCTACCTTTGTGAATAGAATAACATGTTTATCTGATTATTGCAAAACTATTAGTTTGATTTTTTGACTATTTTTGCAAATTGTATTTTTCTTTTTGAAAAGTACTTTTTTTATGCATAAACACATTCAATAAGGGCGTTTAAGATTCTAAAGAATAAGCCTCTTGTATTGCATATTCTTAAATATTGCTATATAATGCAAGTAGAATCCTTTGATTGGAGGAATGACTATGGGAAAAATGAAATATGGTTACGGATGGGTGCTAAAATGGATTTTAGCAGCTATATTATTAGGTGTTGGAATTTACATGTTTTTTGCTGCTGAAGTCGTTTATACGATAACAGGCGTGGCAATCGTACTCTTCTCACTATTTAGAGTTGTTCCACTTCTTAAATCATTAAGCAAAGAAGTATTAAGAACTATAAATTTGATTGAAATCATTTTTGATACTTTAATTGGAGCACTAATGATCTATATTGGTATTGTTAAGGGTAGCAATCTTGCTAATGAAGCAATCTGGAGTAGTGTCTATCGCTTTTCATTAGTATTCTTCTTCTA
>Ga0180007_10006644_pt1 | contig 11232 bp, 12 predicted proteins | sample MM_PC_MetaG_FD_121122 | JGI IMG/M metagenome (GOLD analysis project Ga0180007, IMG submission 121122) | Groundwater microbial communities from the Aspo Hard Rock Laboratory (HRL) deep subsurface site, Sweden - MM_PC_MetaG | ecosystem: Environmental > Aquatic > Deep subsurface > Groundwater...
GGCAATCAACCGCCAATCCGTGACATCTGTCCGTGGCAGTTGAAACCCTCTTTTTCAAACAGGTTATGGCTTTTCGGCTTATCTAGGATAGTCTGCACCAGGGCTTTTTTCACATCATCGTCGCTGCCGCCGGTCCGGAGGATCACTTTCAGATCTGTTTCCTTATCGGACAGAAGACATGAACGCAGTTTCCCTTCCGAGGTCAGACGCAAACGGTTGCACTGATCACAGAACTTATGACTGATGGGGCTGATAAAGCCCACTGATCCCCTGTCCTCCACCGCCTGTCTGAACCGGTAAATACGGGCAGGGCCGTCCATGCGGGCGGTCTCCACCGGCACCAGTTCCCCAAGGACACTGATCCGTTCCTTGATTTCTTCCGAGGAGATATATCTCTCCTCACCCCAGATGGTGGCGTCACCGATGGGCATGAATTCAATAAAGCGCACCTGCAGTGCATGGGTCAGGGAAAGCCTGGCAAAATCGACCAACTCGTCGTCGTTGATGCCGCGCAGGGCTACCATATTGAGCTTCACAGGCGAAAACCCCAGGGACTGCGCCAGATTGATGCCCTGCCACACTTGTTCAAAGCGATCGGCCCCGGTGATTTTGGCAAACCGTTCTCTCTGCATGGTATCGAGGCTGATATTGAGCTTTCTGATGCCGGCGTCAAAGAGATCCGCCGCATACTTTGCCAGCATGACACCGTTGGTGGTCAGACGGATATCGTCCAGACCGTCAATGGCTGCCAGCCGCCGGATAAAGGAGATGATGTTTTTGCGCACCAACGGCTCGCCGCCGGTGAGACGCACCTTGCGGATACCAAGCTTCACGGCAAGTTTGATAACCCGCAGCAGCTCTTCGTAGTTCAGCAGCTCGCTGCAGGGCAGTTTATCCCCGATTTCCCTGGGTGTGCAGTAAATACACCGCAGATTGCACTGATCGGTCACAGACACCCGCAGATAGGAAATGGAGCGGGAAAAGAGATCGACAAGCTGTCCGCTTTCCACCAGATTTTCCAAGGATTTTTCTTGTTGTTTTTGCGTAATTTCAGGAGTAATTTTTGTCATAATATGTCACAATGCCAATTTTTTCCGCCCCGGTCATGTGCTGTGAGGTGGAGTTTTGACAGCCTCTTTTAAAATCTTGCTGATGATTATCCTAGGAATAGAAAGTTCATGCGATGAAACTGCCGCCGCAGTGATGGAAGACGACAAACGTCTGCTGGCGAATGTTATTAATTCGCAAATCGATCTCCATTGCATATACGGCGGCGTTGTGCCGGAACTTGCCTCCCGCAAGCATCTGGAGGATATATATCCTGTTGTTGAGCAGGCCCTGCAGCAGGCGGACATCACCCTTGACCAGGTGGACGGTCTGGCCATCACCCAGGGCCCCGGACTTATCGGCTCACTGCTTGTCGGACTTTCATTTGCCAAGGCCCTGTCTCTGGTCAAAAAAATACCCTATGTAGGGGTAGACCACATGGCAGGCCATCTTGTTTCTGTTTTTCTCGGGGAAAACAAACCTGAGTTCCCCTATATTGCCCTGATCGCCTCCGGCGGCCACTCCTCCATCTTCCATGTAACAGACTACTTTCATTACAGACTGCTGGGCAGAACACGGGATGATGCGGCGGGCGAAGCCTTTGATAAGGTGGCGAAAATTCTTGACCTCCCCTATCCGGGCGGTCCTATCATCTCGGAATTATCGAAAAACGGCGACCCTGAGGCCATCAGTTTTCCCAGGTCCTGGCTGGACCCGGACAGCCTTGATTTCAGTTTTAGCGGTATCAAAACGTCTGTTGCCAATTACGTCAAGCAAAATCAGCAATTGATCGCAAACGGTAACGAAAAGAGACGGTCAACAACTGAGACGGCTAACATCTGCGCCTCTTTTCAGGAGGCGGTTGTGGACGTGCTGGCGGGCAAGACCATGAAGGCCGCCCGCAACCTCAATGTGAAAACCGTTGTCCTGGCCGGAGGGGTCGCCGCCAACCCCAGACTGCGGGAAGTTTTCCGGCAGCAAGGCGACAGAGAAGGATTTGCGGTGTACATGCCGCCGCAGAAATTCTGCACCGACAATGCGGCGATGATCGCCCTGGCCGGATATCATCTCTTCCGGCAACAGGCGGCCGTCACCACTCTTGATATGGACGTCTATTCGCGCAGCAGGCTTACGGAACTTGCATGAACATGCGTTTTTTCAGATACTATTACCTGCGCTTCATCCGCCTGCAGGGAGATCCAAAGGAGATCGCCAGAGGTATCGCACTTGGCATCTTTATCGGCATCACCCCCACCATCCCCCTGCATACCCTGCTGATCCTGCTGCTCGCCATTTTCCTGCGGGCCAGCAAACTTGCCGGCCTGCTGGCCAGCTGCGTGGTGAGCAATCCCCTGACCTTCTTCTTTCAATATTATCTTTCCTGGCGGCTCGGGACCTGGCTCACCCCATACACCCTTTCCTGGGAGCGCATTCATGAAATAATGGCCATCATTTCCGGCCATATCGGCTTTCAAAAGACCATGGCCGAACTGAGCAAACTCGGCTGGGAGTCCATTGCCGTCATGCTGGTCGGCGGCGCGGTGCTGGCCCTTCCCTTTGCGGTGGCCGGCTACTTCCTCTCCCTTTACTTTTACAAAAGGCTGCGCCAGAAACGCTTTAAACAACGCGCAGAAAACTACGAATTTTATGAGCCTCCAGTCAATAAAAGACATACTCAAGAGTGAAAAACTGGCCCCATCAAAAAAACGGGGCCAGAACTTTCTCATCCACCGGCAGACCGCGGCGACAATTGTCGCACTTTCCGGGGTCACAGCCGACGACACCGTGGTGGAACTGGGGGTGGGCCTCGGCACCCTGACCGGACCCCTGGCTGAAAAAGTCAGCAAGGTGATCGGCCTGGAGATCGACTCGGGCATCATTGACTGGCAGATGACCAGCGGCAATCTGGCCGACAACGTGCAACTCATCCATCAGGACCTGCTGAAGGCCGACTTTCCCGACCTGGCCGCGCAATGCGGCGGCCGGCTGAAGATTCTGGCCAATCTGCCCTATTCCATCTCCAATCCTCTGCTCTTCAAGCTGCTGGACAATCGCCGGGTGATGGAATGGGCGGTGCTGATGCTGCAAAAGGAAGTGGCAATGCGGCTGATTGCCGTCCCCGGCACCAAGGAGTACGGCATCATCTCGGTACTGTTGGCAGGCGCGGCCACCGTGACCCAGCTGCTCAACGTCGGACCCGGCCAGTTCCATCCCCGGCCCAAGGTGGATTCCGTGGTGGTCAAGATCACCTTCCATCCAGCCCCGGAGAGTGCCGCTCTGCTGCCGGCCCATGATGAAGCTCTGCTGCGCAAGGTGGTGCGAAGCGCCTTCCAGCAACGCCGCAAAACCCTGCTGAACTCCCTCTCCGCCTCGCCTTTCATCACCTTTAACAAGGAAACCTGCCGCGCTGCTCTGCTTGCAGCAGGAATTGAACCGACCACCCGGGCCGAGCGTCTGACCATCGAGGACTTCGTTGTCCTGACCCGAGAGCTGGCTAAGGTTGCTTAACAGGTAACAATCATGCAGAGCTTTGTCTTATATAATCCGACAAAAATAATTTTCGGCACTGATACGGTCAAAGAGATCGGCCCGGAAACAGCAGCCCTGGGCCGTAAAATTCTGCTGGTCTTCGGCAAAAGCAGCATCAAAAGACACGGCATATATGAGCAGGTTGTCGCCTCGCTCGCCGGGGCAGGGCTTGAGATCATCGATCATGGCGGGGTGGTGTCCAACCCGCATCTCAGCCATGTTCGGGCAGGAATCGACAAGGCCAGAAAAAATGCGGTGCAGGCAATCGTGGCGGTGGGGGGCGGCAGCGTGATTGACAGCGCCAAGGCCATTTCCGCCGGGGCCCTGGTGGACCATGATGTCTGGCAGTTTTTCAAGGGCAAGAAGAGCATCAGAAAGACCCTGCCCCTCACCTGCGTCCTCACCCTGGCCGCCGCCGGTTCTGAAATGAACGGCGGCATGGTGCTCACCAATGAGGAAACCAGACAGAAGTTCGGCGTAGGCAACCGGCTGCTCTGCCCCAAAGTCTCCATCCTCGATCCCACCCTCACCTTTACCGTTCCTCCGGATTATACCGCCTTTGGGGCGGTTGATGCCATTGCCCATATCCTGGAATTCTACTTCACCACCCGGGACCAGTCCACCCCGGTGCAGGATCGCTTCATGGAAGGGCTGGTGTTAACTATTATGGAAAGCTGCGACAGGGTGCTGCGCGACCCCCTTGATTATCAAGGCAGGGCTGATCTCATGTGGTCCGCCACCCTGGCCTTGAACGGCTGGACCGCTGCCGGCCTGGGCATGGTGGGATTTCCCATGCATATGATCGAGCACTCCCTGAGCGCCCTGTATAATATCGCCCACGGAGCAGGGCTCTCCATCGTCATGCCTGCCTGGATGCGCTGTCAGGCCCGGCTTCGCCCCGCTAAATTCATCCAGTTCGGCCAACGGGTTTTTGCACTATCCGGCAATGATGAAGCCTGTGCCATGGAAGGGATCAAACGACTGGAAGACTGGTTTATCAGCGTCAAAAGTCCGACGACTCTCAGTCAGGCCGGTATTGCCGCTGAAGACATTCCTGTTATAGCCGAAAACGCCTTAGCCCTGGCCAAAATCTGGCGGTTAAATGAGTACAATAAGGATATCATCATGGAAATCCTTGCTGCCTGTTGTTAAAACCCTGGAATAAAATATGGCCGTCCGGATGCCAGAGACGGCATGAGGAGCAGTAGCAAAATCCTCCAAAATGGAGCTGCTATTTCGTTACGGCTCCTAAAAAAATCAATTCAATTCTTTCCTTTTTTTCATTTTTTAGGTAAAGGAATTTTGACTGTCTCATGAAAGGACTCTCAACCACCGCACAAGGCAAGATAATTTCTTGATTTATCCTCATGAAAATTCGATGCCTGCACTTTTTTAAGCCATAATTTTGATTTTTAGCAAAAGATCATTACATTATCTTTGGAAAACAAAACAACTTCGTTTCAGATTGACTGTCTCGAAAAAAACCTCTCGACAGCCGTACAGTGCATGATTAGTTATTGATTTATCGTCACCAAAATTCGGCGTCAGGACTTTTCACCCTTGTATGGGCATAAATACGAAGCCATCAAAATTCACCATCAGCAAAGCAAAAAATATGAAGCTAAAAGACGACGAATTCCTTTATGAACATGCAGTACAGAAAATGCGGAAGGAAATCGCCAAGGGAAAAACCTTTGCCCAGGCCTGCGAGATATTGCAGGAACTCGAAGAAAATCTCCGACCGCTTATCCAGGATGATTTCCTGAAGATCATTGTTGCCGAACAACATTTCGGTCAGGGCAGGGGCATTGATGACGTAGCCCTATTCCTTGATCTTCCCTATGAGACGGTGGAAGCCTCCAGGGAGAGGATCATGACCGAATTCGACGAGCTTTTTTCCGGTCAATTATCACCCTATCTCAGCAAGACGACCCACTAGCATTGCCATCTTCGCATGGATGAAATCATCGTCTTTCAGCAGGCCGCATCCGGCGAGGTAAAAATCAACGGCATCCGGCAATACGGCTCAGGCCTCATTATCAGTAAAGTTTTTGATCTGCCCGCCCAACTTCCTGACTTCATTGATAACCCTGAGGAATACTTCAGGGAAGATTTCACCACTGATCTGGTGCTCAGCTTTCTCAAACACCCTGATCTGCTTGATCATCTGGCCAGGCTCTGCCGGGAAAAGAACATCCCCCTCATCGCCTCGGGCAGCAAAAACGAGGCAGCCATCACCCCGTTCACCTGCTGCTCCCTGGGAAGACTGCCGGGGCTCGGGCAATACGGTGCACAATTCGGCATTCCCGAATATGAGGTGGAGGTCAGGGAGAATAAAATCTGCAGAATAGAGGTAAGGCGGGGTGCTTCCTGCGGGGCAAGCTGGGAACTCATCCCCAGAATTGTCGGCCTGTCACCGGAGATGGCGCTGGAGTCCATTGCCAGGGAGGCGCAATATCTCTGCGCCGCCGATCCGAGCAATTTTGATCCGATTACCGGCAAAAGCGCCCTGCACGTGGCCGGCAATGTCCATGAAAAGGCCCTCAGGCTGGCACTGGAAAGGCTGAAAGATTAGACAGGTTTGCTGCTATTTTTCCGGCTCACGCCAGATTTTTGCCCCCACGGCCGACAACTTGCCCACCAGATCATCGTATCCCCTGTCAAGATGATAGACCCGGGAAATCTCGGTTAATCCACGAGCTGCAAGACCTGCGATGACAAGCGAGGCGCTGGCGCGCAGGTCGGTGGCCATCACCTGGGCGCCGTCCAGTTTGCCAAGCCCCTTGACAATGGCCTTGCCGCCATCCACCATGATATCCGCCCCCATCCTGCGCAGTTCAGCCACATGCATGAAGCGGTTTTCAAAGATATTCTCATGGATAACGCTCAGTCCCTCGGTCATGGTCATCAGCGCCATGATCTGGGCCTGCAGGTCCGTGGGAAATCCAGGGTAAGGCATTGTTTTGATATCAATATTTTTCAGCGGTCCTGAACGGATCACCCGGATACTCCTCTCCCCCGCCTCCAGATAGATACCGCAGTTGCGCAGCTTTTCAAAAAGCGACGGCAGATGGGCTGGATTACAGTTGGTCAGAGTCACATCGCCGCCGGCCGCGCCCACGGCAATAAGAAAGGTGCCGGTCTCGATACGGTCGGGGATGATGGCAACCTCAGCGGGTTTCAGTTCCTTTACCCCATACACAATCAAGCGGTCGGTGTCGCGGCCTTCGATTTTTGCTCCCATGCCGGTCAGCATGTCAATCAAATTGGCAATTTCCGGCTCTTTGGCTGCATTTTTGATGATCGTGGTTCCTTCGGCAAGAACGGCGGCCATCAGGATATTTTCGGTACCGGTGACCGAGGGGATATCAAAATATACCGTGTTGCCCCGCAGACCGCCGCAAACCTTGGCATCCACATATCCCTGTTCCAGCTCAAGCTGGGCTCCGAGCTTCTGCAGACCCTGCATATGAAAATCAATGGGGCGAGCGCCAATGGCGCAGCCTCCGGGCAGGGAAACCCGAGCCCGGCCCAGCCGGGAAAGAAGCGGCCCTAAAACCAGCACCGAGGCCCGCATGGTTTTCACCAGCTCATAGGATGCCTCATACTCGGTGATATTGTCGGAATTGATCTTCAGTGTATGCTTATCAATTCTCTCCCAGGTGGCGCCAAGGGTGACGAGAAGCTGCAAAATCGTCCTGATGTCACGCAACTCCGGCACATTATAGATGGTATGGGTTCCCGGACAGAGCAGGGTTGCGGCAATGATGGGCAGTGCGCCGTTTTTGGCCCCGCTGATCTTGATTTCACCCTGCAGGCTTCTGCCGCCTTCGATTAAAATTTTATCCATTATGACCGCCTTGCATGAAATATCCTGGGAAGTCCTGCATAATCTTCGTATACAGTGAGCCCGTCAAATTCTGAAAATGATGAAAAAAGATCCATGACGAAATGGGACTGATCCGCGCCGATTTCCATAAAAAAACGGCCGCCCGGCTTGAGAACGGCTGCAACCTCACCGGCAAACCGGGCAATCACATCCCCTCCTCCCTGCCCGCCATCCAGGGCAAGCCTGGGTTCAAACAGGCTCACCTCGGGCTGCAGATCAACAAAGGTCTCCCGGGCCACGTAAGGTGGGTTTGTCACCACCAGATCAAAAAGAGGTTTCTTGCGGATACCTGCCAGCCAGTCGGAAGAAATAAAGGATACCCGGTCCAGCACGCCATGTCTTGCGGCATTTTTTCTGGCCACTGCCTGGGCGGCGGAAGAGATATCAAGGCTGCGGACCAAGGCATCGGGCAGTTCAAGGGCCAGCACAATGGCAATGACCCCGCTGCCTGTGCCCATATCCAGCACCCGGCCGGACGGTTCCTGGCTCTCCCCCTTCAGCACCTGCAGCACGATCTCCAGCAGGAGTTCAGTTTCCGGACGGGGAATCAACACATCCTTGTTGACATAAAACGGCAGGGACCAGAATTCCTGTTCGCCCAGAATATAGGCCAGTGGTTCCCTGGTCAGACGGCGGCTGAGATGACGTTCAAAATCGTCGATAACCGAGTCCGACAGCTGTTCATTATGGAGGAAAACCTGGGCTCGGGAAAGATTAAGCAGATGCCCCAGCAGCAGAGAGGACTCTATTTCCGCATCCTCGATATCCGCTTCTCTGAGGCGGGTAACCCCGCTCTGATAAAGTTCCCGCGCCTTCATGACAGTCTGCGCCCTTCACAGCAGAGACAGGAAGCTTGATGATCGGTTGAGCGACAGCCATGAGCCATGAGATCAATTGATGTTGTGATGAGGTAAAAGGGGCAATGTGTTGTGAAAAACAGCATCGGATAATTATTGAACAGTTTTCAGGGCCTCGGCCTGGTAATGAGCCATTAAAGGCTCAATCACACAGTTGAGCTTGCCGAGCATGATATCCTCAAGCCGATAAAGGGTCAGATTGATCCGGTGATCCGTCAGCCGTCCCTGGGGGAAATTATAGGTGCGGATGCGTTCACTCCTGTCACCGCTGCCGACCTGGCTTTTGCGCTCTTCCGAGATGCGGTCATGCTGCTCCTGTTCCATCTGGTCAAACAGGCGCGCCCGCAGGACCTTCAGGGCCTTGGCCTTGTTTTTATGCTGGGATTTTTCATCCTGACAGGTGACGACCAGGCCGGTGGGCAGGTGGGTGACGCGGACCGCGGAATCAGTGGTGTTGACACTCTGACCGCCTGGGCCCGATGATCGGAAAACATCGAAACGAAGCTCATTGGGGTCGATATGCAGCTCCACTTCCTCGGCCTCGGGCAGCACGGCTACCGTAACCGCCGAGGTATGAATTCTTCCCTGTGCCTCGGTTTCCGGCACACGCTGCACCCGATGGACACCTGATTCATATTTGAGCTGACTGTAAACCTGATCACCGCTGATCAAAACGATGATCTCTTTAAAGCCGCCGATGCCGATGGGGTTGCTGCTCATCACCTCAACCTTCCAGCCCTGCAATTCGGCGTATTTCGAATACATGCGGATCAGGTCGCTGACAAAAAGGGCGGCCTCATCGCCGCCGGTACCCGCCCTGATTTCAAGCAAAGTATTTTTGTCATCGTTGGGATCCTTGGGCAGCAACATGATGCGCAGCTCTTTCTCGAGCGCTTTTGCTTTGTTGCCCAGCTCCGCAACTTCACTGCGGGCGAGCTCCCTCATCTCCTCATCCTCTTCCTGCTGAAAAAGCTCCTGGCTTTCCGCCAGTTCCTGTTTCACCCGCTTGAACTTCGCGTAAAGTCCATCGATCTTGACCACGCGGGAATGCTCCCTGGCGACTTTGCTGTACTCACTCTGGTTGGCGAGCACAGCAGGATCGGAAAGCATCCCCTCAAGTTCAAGAAGCTTATCGTGAATATTTTCAAACTTGGCGAACATGGGGGACCGGAAGAAGAAAAGAAAAGAGAATTATTTTTTGAGAGTCTTTCCGTATTTTTTCAGGAATTTTTCTACCCGGCCGGCGGTATCGATAAGTTTCTGCTTTCCGGTGAAAAACGGATGACAGGCGGAACAGATCTCCACTCTCATTTCTTTATTAACACTGCCGATGGGAAATTCGGCGCCGCAGGCGCAGACGGCATTGATCTTCTGGTAGTCGGGATGGATATCTTTTTTCATGGCAAACCTCCAAAACTTTAGATGCAATCTTATTTCAGCCGGCACATCGGTGTTCAGTACATACCGGCAAATTCTATAGGGCAAGCAGAGTATTATATACCACAAGCAATTTTTTGCAATATTTTATCATGCAAGTGATGAAGGATTCCCCATGGAAACAATCAGCAATTCATCATTTCGAAAAATTCCTGATTGTTTTTGGTCCCCTTCATCTTATCAAGGAGAAATTCCATGGCATCCGCCGATTTCATGTTGGACAGAAGCTTGCGCAGGATCCAGGAGCGGTTGATCACATCCGGGGCGAGCAGGAGTTCCTCCTTCCTGGTACCGGAACGGTTGATATCCATGGCCGGGAACAGACGTCTGTCCGCCATCTTACGATCCAGCACGATCTCCATGTTGCCGGTGCCCTTGAACTCCTCAAAAATGACCTCATCCATGCGGCTGCCGGTTTCAACCAGGGCGGAGGCGATGATTGACAGACTGCCACCCTCCTCAATATTACGGGCCGCGCCGAAAAAGCGTTTTGGACGGTGCAGGGCGTTGGAGTCCACACCACCGGAGAGAATCTTGCCGCTGGAAGGCATGACGGTGTTGTACGCCCTAGCCAGACGGGTCAGGCTGTCAAGCAGGATTACCACGTCGAACTTATGCTCAACCAGGCGCTTTGCCTTGTGCAGAACCATCTCGGCAACCTGAATGTGACGCTGGGGCGGCTCATCAAAGGTGGAGCTGATGACCTCGGCCTTAACGCTTCTGGCCATATCGGTGACCTCTTCAGGCCGCTCGTCAATGAGCAGAACAATGAGGATAATCTCTTTATGATTTTTAATGATGCTGTTTGCTATGTCTTTAATAAGTACCGTTTTTCCGGTACGGGGCGGCGCCACAATCAGACCTCGCTGGCCTTTGCCGATGGGCGACATGAGATCCATCATCCGCATGGAATAATTATCCGGTGCCCGCTCAAGGACAATCCGTTCTTCAGGATGCAGGGGGGTGAGGTTGGCGAAGATGGTCTTATTCTTGGCGTTTTCCGGTGGCTGGAAGTTGACGCTGTCAACTTTCAGCAGGGCGAAATAACGTTCACCCTCCTTGGGAGAGCGTACCAACCCCTCGACACTGTCGCCGGTGCGGAGGTTTAAACGACGAATCTGAGAGGGAGAAACATAAATATCATCAGGACCGGGCAGGTAATTAAAATCCGGTGAGCGAAGAAACCCGAAGCCGTCAGGCAGCACTTCAAGCACTCCGTTTCCTCTGACCACACCATTTTTTTCCATCTCTTTGGTTTTGGTCTGGATAATCGCAAAGATCAATTCCTGCTTGCGCATAGCGCTGAAACCTTCAACCCCCAACTCTTTTGCAAGTTTGGTCAGCTCATTGATCTTCATTACTTTTAGATCACTTAAATTCATCTGCCTCTTTTTCTCCTCAACTCAGGTTATTATTGAACAACAATTTAAAACACGACATCCATTCCCGGATGGACCTGGACTAAATAAAGAA
>Ga0180007_10006645_pt1 | contig 11231 bp, 11 predicted proteins | sample MM_PC_MetaG_FD_121122 | JGI IMG/M metagenome (GOLD analysis project Ga0180007, IMG submission 121122) | Groundwater microbial communities from the Aspo Hard Rock Laboratory (HRL) deep subsurface site, Sweden - MM_PC_MetaG | ecosystem: Environmental > Aquatic > Deep subsurface > Groundwater...
AGCCAATTGCCTGCCAGCCCCCCATTGAGAGCCGTCCAGGTGGGCGGGCTGTCATTGAGATTCGTGGTAATCCAGAACCCGCTGGCCGCCGTCGCCACACCCAGGCCAGCCTCGGCCCAGGCACACGTGATAGCAGGCCACCAGGGAGGCGGGTCATCGGGAATCTCGGGCCAATATTCCGGCGGCTCGTCGGGCGGGTCCTCAGATGGGTCCCCGTGCGGATAGTCGCCCGCCACACCGTCCGGCCCCCAGGTTGACGCCTCACCCGTGATGTCTGCCAGGATAATGCCTTTCTCGTTATCAATGGCGTAGTTTACCTCGGTACAGAGCCATTCCTTAGCCGCCCACTCATAGCCCCGATAGGTGTCACCCGCTGCCAGGGTAACGCCAAAATAGTCCAATGTGGCAGGCTCCAAAAAGCGATTATTGAAAGCCGGTACGCGAATATGGCCAAATCTGGTATTCTTCCAGGCCCGATACAGCCCGGCCAGGGTATTGCTCTCGGCTTGCGCCGCTGCTATGGTCGCTCCCGTGAGCAGAACGCCCGTTACCTTCTCTACCTTGCCGAAATTGGTCTGCCGCTCAGGAGCCAGGCTGTACACCTCTTGCGGGTTGCCGTTCACGTCATAGATAAAGCCGATGAAGTCAATTTGCGCTATCGAGTCGCGCATTTTCTCATCGCCTATCTCAAGCTCGTCGCGCCAATCCTGTTTATCAAATACCCAAATAGGCGGCCCCCACCACACGCGCTCGCTCAGGTCGAGCATGTTCTTGTGCTTGAAAAGGTGGACAGAACCCACCCTGCTGGCCGATAGTTGTCCGAAAAAGCAGCTTCCTACCTGCTCGCTCATCTGGTCGTACAGGTCGGCCTCGGTGATGTCAATAAAATCCACCTGTTTTTGCGCGTTCACGTCTGAGGCAAAAAAGCAGTCGGTCACGTCTTTGAGGTTACTCCTGAACTCAGCCAAATACCATAGCACGTCCTCACAGGTCATGTTGACGAACTGCTTCCATTTGGCCGGTGCGCCGTTGGCCTCAAAGTTGCCAGGCCAGCAGAAAATATCCTTCATCCATTGCTCGATAGTCGCCGCCTCAAAGGTCACGGTCGAGGTCTCACTGTCTACCTGTACGCTATCGGCCAGGATGTAGCCACAGAACAGGATGCCCTCTTGCCCATACCAGCCACCCCGACTACCCTCCACGCCGTTGTACCAATCCTCACAGAAGACGATCACCAGGGCATTATCGGGAAACTCCTCTTTGTCCGCCGTGCCGAACACCTCAATTGAGGCCGTCCACCCGCTGCCATAGCTGCCGCGCAGGTTGCGCACGGCAAAGCGGGTGTAGGGCGTATGGCTGCCCTGGCCCGGCCGGTCGTATACCAGGACGGGCCTCACTGCTACATGTCGAGTGAAGGGCACACCGTAGGCGTCGTTGCCCACTTTGAGGCTGTTGTCGGTGACGGTCAGCCGGACGGTGTATTCACCCGCCTCGTGCCAGGTTGCCCATACTGGCGCGGCCGGCGTGCCCGCCTGGGCAATGGGCGGGCTGCCGTCGTCAAAGTCCCACGAGTAGGCGTTAATGGTGTTGCCGCCTCGCCCGTGCGAGCGCCAACCGTAGAACGGGATTGGCTCGTTGGTCCAGGCAAAGCGCGGGCTGCCCATCTTGGCACAGGGCCGGTCGAGGTAGTTCGTACTGAAGGCGATGCCATAGCCCGGGATCCCCGCCGCTGCCAGTACGGTATCAGGGTTGCCGTCCTCATAGGTGACGCCGGCCATGATGTAGGGCAACTTGCGGTAAAGGCGGTATATGCCGTCAATGTAGATATAATTGCCCGGGACCAGCCAGCCCTCGGCAAAGAGGTTGTTAGGCTCCAGGTACAGGATGTCCGCCGCATTATCTACATAACGGATTCTGGCCGAGCCATAGTAGAACGGGTCATCCGCCGTGCCACAGGCCAGGGTCATACCAGGCAGAATGTTGGTAGGGCCGAGAAATCCTACGGTGGCAAAGGTCAGTGAGTGCTCGTCGGCGTCGTAAGTGTCACCCGCCGCAAGCTGGTAATGGCAGCCAACGTATAGGGCCGCCGCGCAGCCTGAAGTGCGCTCTCGGCCCTTCTGGATACCCAGGTAAAAGCGGGAGTATGTGTTTGCCCGTGAACGAATGGCGGTTACGTCAGTTCCGGTTGGCCAGCGCAATAGGACCTCCAAACTTGACAAACGAAATGAATCATGGTATACTACCTCTCAGTTAGTTACCGGCAATGCTGGGCCCGGCTTGGCTGAACAGGGCATGGCAAGGTGGCGAAGCCGTTCACCAGAACGGCTTCGCTTTTTATACTGGCGTTGCATGGGTGAAAACGATTTCGAGATTTCGGAACCGAAAGTTAGGGTAAGTCTCTGCTGTCGGTCTGTGCATGACAGCCTGATACCAGCGATACTCATATTCATATTCGCCCAGTACATTGACCGCCCACCTGTCCGTTCTTGTCTTGACGCAAACCGTCACGCTTGGCTCATCCCCCGAAAAGAACCCCATCAAATGCGACCACTGCTGCGCTGACAATATCCCATTGCCTGAAGTCCATTTGAACATGGTGTACCCCAGTCCGGCCAGGTCGCCCGTGCCCTGCACTTTCACGTCGCTGTAGGGTGCGAACTCTGTCGGGTGCGGGTTCCAGGTGAGGAGGTTGTCGCCGCCGGTGAGGGCACAGCCGGACAGAAGCCAGTATCGGTTTGTCGTTTCTTTGCCCGTGATGCCACATTCTGCCATTTAAGCCCCCGCCACGCCCGCCATAGCGTCGAACATCCAGTCTTTGACCTGTCGCTCGTCAATCCCGCTGCCAAACGTACTACCTCGCAGGTCCACATTGACGATCTTCAAGCTCCCATTCGCCTGCAACTGCAACTCGCTCGGTATGGGTGGTATACCTGCTATGGCTTTGGCCAGCAGTTCAAAGCGCGTGGTCAGCTTGGTCAAGTTCTCGCTCAGCGAAGTGATCTTGAGCGTCCAGGCGTCGGCCAGCTTGTTGAACGTATTAATGCCATAGTTGGCGAATTCGTCAAGTGGGCCTACCACGTCGGTTGCCAGTCGTTGCGTCCAGTCCAATATGCTCTCTACCATTTCGGGCAAAATGGACTCGCCCACTACTTCGCGCCGCGCCCTCTCTGCGGCGTCAATAAAAGGTTGCGCCAGGGTTTCGTCTGCCGTCTGTTCGGCCTCTTGCTTTTTGTCAGCCAGTCCGCTTAGCCAAGACCCAAATTTCTCATAAAGACTCTCTTCCTCGCCGGCCAACGCAACGGCCCCGCTTGCGCCGCCAGGCATAGCAATATTGGCAATAGTCGTGACCTGCTTATAGGTTTCTACAGCCTCACCTATTTTCTGGCCTACCCAGGGCAAGGCCACCTCAATCAGCCACTTAAAAAAGTCTCTGATGGGTTGCAATTTATCCCACCAAGCAACTGCCCAGGCTGCCAGGTCAACAGTCACAAACTCTTTGGCTTTTTCCAATGCCCTGCCCAGGTTGTCACCAATGGCCATGACTGACTGCTCTATAGAAGCGAAGGCCGGAAGCAACTCGCCCTCGATCTCTGTCAGATAGCCTGCCGTGAGGTCGTCAAGGCTCTGGAATTCGTCAACGACGGCCTGAACGGGCTCGACCAGGCTGACCTGTTCGGCCTCTTGCAGCTTGCCAAGCCACTCATTATACTTCTCCGTCTGTTGGGCAATGGATTCGCCCAGTTTTTCAGCCTGGCTCTGTAAAGCGTTAGTGGTCTTTTCAACCTCGCGCTCGTACTCCTCGGCCAGCTTGACCTGTTCCTGAGCGGCGTTGACCAATTTCTGTTGCTGGTCAAGAGCCTCTTGCCGCTTGCGCTGCTCCTCCTCTGCTGCCTCAATTTCAGCCTGAAGTTGTCGCTTGCGCCCACGTGTGAACCGTTCCGGGATCTCGGCCCATTGCGATTCTAGCTTAGAGACACGCCGCCTGATTTCCTCGACTTTTTTGCTGGCGTCCTCTACCCATTCTTCCATAGCCGCCAGCCGCGCTTCGGCCCCGGCCAGTTTGTCCCGTGCCGCCGCCGCTGTTGCGCTGGCCGCCGATAGCTTCTGTGTGGCTGCTGTGACCTGGTTCATCAGGTCGGCATAGCGGGCCAGGTCTTCAGCTTTAGGAGCCTCGACGGGCTTGGCCCTGAGCTTGGCTGCCTCTTCCGGTGCGGCCATGACCTGCGCCGCCTCTGCTATAGGTGGCGCAGCCGGGGCCTTTGGCTTGGCCTTTGCTTCCGGCTTGACCGCAGCCATGCCCGCCGTCGTGACCTCGCCGGGGGCCTTGCCGCCGAAAATGCCTGCTATGAACGTCGCGAATTTGCGCAAGGCGTCCGCTGCTGCCTTGACGCCCTTAATAATGGCATTGACGAACTTGTCCATCATGTTCTCGGCCTGTTCGTCAAAATTCTTGGTGAGACGTTGCCAGATGGACAGGAACCAGTTAGCAAAGGCGGTCACGATAGCCCGCAATTTAAGGAAGCCCTCTTTCCATGTGCCCATGACCGCGCCTGTCTCTTTGGCTTCCTTCTTGGTGACACGGAAGAGGCGTTCCAGCTTTTCCAATGCGTCACTGGCAACGTCTACTACCGCGCCCAACATGGGGACAAAGATAGCCCCTATTGCCTCAACTACGTTGGAGACCTCGCGGCCCAGGGAGGTCATGCGCTTGAATGGGTCCGATAGGGCCTGCTCGTAAGCGCCTGCGTAAGTGGCCGTCTCTTGCAGCAAGCCGTTGACGCGGGCCAGTTTCCGTTCCTGGTCGCTCAATTGCTCACGGGTTTTGCCGATCCCCTGGGCAAACCTCTCCTCCATTTGCGTCGAGGTCTGCATAATGCCGACAGTCCGCAAAAGTTCAGAGTTGCCCGTTTGCACGAACCAGTTGAACCTTTCCATTGCCGCCGTGCTGTCGGAGCCCAACACAACGGCCAGGTCCTGGGCAGAACGCGAAAGTTCCTTTAGCTTGTCAGCAGGCAACCCGGCCGAGAGCCATTGCGTCATCGTTTGCAGGGCTTCAGAGGTCTTGATACCCGCTGCCCGCAAGCCCCCAACGGCGTCCTTGATCTGGTCGAACGTGACGCCCATCTTCGCGCCGGTCATGCTCAGAACACGCCACTGTACCTCAATTCGCGCCGCGTCCAACGTCGCGCCTTTGGCAAATTCGGTGAACTCCTGGAACTTGCCGCCGACAAAGCCGATGGCCTGACTAACGGTGTCTACTACCTTCGTGCCCATCATGCCCACGAAGGTTGACAATGCCTGGTTAGCAAAGCCAACGCCCTTTTGGACCCCCTGAAAGGACTTGTCCAGGCTATCAAGTTTAGACGCGGCCTCATTACAGCCTTTGGTCAGGCTGTTCGTATCGGCCAGCATCTTCAACAGCATGTCCTGAGTTATGGCTTGTGCCATGTCCTCACTCGTTTGCCCGCATTATTTTCAATACAAACTCCTCTCTCTTGTCTGGTTCCGGCTCCTCTATTTCGTCAACGTCCGGCAACGGTGGCGGGTACTCGCCAAACGCCCGCGCTATGGCCCTGAACGTGCCGAACTCTACTGCGCCGATCTCCTGGATGTGATCACCGCCGCGCCTGCGCCCCGCCGCTTCCAATAGACGGGAGACACGTTGTACAGGCTGGCCCATCCAGTATTCTACGTTCCCTCCGTACTCGTGGAGGAGTCTATCAACGGTTCGGCTGAGCCATCGCTGACCGCCTCGGCTATCGTCGGCCTGGCGGTCCCCATCAGGTTTTTTAAGACGCTCTCCAGGTCCTCGGCGTCAAAAAATTCTCTGAGGGCGCATGAGGCGTCTAGCAGCTTGTAGTTGGCCTTGACCCATTTGGGCGACTTACCGGTGACGATGCTCAAAAGCTCCTGTAACTCATCGCCACCCAGGACGCCCGCCAGGGCCGCCCACAACGGCCTGTCAATGTGGGGCCTGCCCTCTTTCTCGGCAAGAATGGCCTCTACCTGTGACTTGCGTGCCATGTCATCAAACAGCCGGGCAATGAGAATGGTCAGCCGCGCCGTGCCTTCCAGGGTCAGCGGTTGCGCCGCCCAGGGGCCAGACTCTTTGTCTACGAATACCTCTGCATCTGTCGGTTCTCTTTTTGGCATTTGTATGTGCTCCTTTCCTATTTTAGAGCCAGTTCCTCAACCTGTTTTGCTGTCATGGTTCTGATTTTCCCATCGGGGCCTTTCACCTTGTATGACGTTTCCTTTGTTTTGTGATTGTACTCCCCACCCCCCCCCAGTTCGTAGCCTTTCTTAGACAGCAATTTGCTGGCGCGTTGAATTGTCATTTTAGTTTTCAGCTTTTTGCGTTTAGCGCCTCCCACCTGTGCATTGGCCGTATGAGTTCCTCCTCCTGGCGGCCCAAACCAGCCGGAACCTTTGCCACCCTTGACGACATAGCCCTGCTCTTTCTTCTCTTGCGCTACCTTGCGAATAAAGTCAAGAAAGTCCATAGCTCACCTCTCTTTTTGTCGTGTGGGGGCTTAGTATGTTCTAAGCCCCCACACTGTGGCTACCCTGCCTAGAAGACGGGGTTGTTGGTGCGGTAGATTCTCAGCACGCGGTCGTTGACATCGGAAATGTCGTCGTCGCTCAGTGGCCTGATGGTGATGGGTAAGCCCAGTTGCCCGGTGCGCGTATAGGCCAACGCACCGGAGGCCACGATAATGACATCCCGGAAGGCCATGAGCCAGCACCGCCCGTTTTTGTCGGGATGCAGGATGGCCACCCGCCGGTGCTCCAGCGTGGTCGGCTTGCCGAAAGTCACCTTCTGTTGCGCTGGTGTAGCACCGACGGCGACGGTCGGCCCCACGCCCTGCCAGACGATAGCGAAGTTGAGCAGCGATGTCTGCAAGAGCGTGGTCGTCAACTCGTGCGTCCAGGTATCGTGCACGATGTCTATCTGTGCCTGCTGGTCTGAGTCCCAGTCCGCAGTGGTGCGCGTCCGGTTGGGATTGATCCCCTCCATCGTGTACCCCGCCGTGTACCAGCCGTTGTCGGCACGCGCCTGACCCTGCTGGTAGCCGGCCGGAACGCCGTCGGCCAGGCAGACCACATCCTCGATACCCTGCGGATACCCCGTGCCGTCCAGCGCGTCTACGGTAAAGTTGCAGTTGCTTTGGAAATACAGGACGGCCGGCCCACCAAGGACCTCTGAGCGATCCACTTCCGCGAGCAAGAATACTTCCGCATTGCGTCCACTATCACATTCAGCCATGTCAGTTGCCTCCTAAATGCAAAAAGATAGCCACGTTTCCCCAGAGCCTTTGTCTGTCTTGTAACTGTCTGTCTGGTTTGGCTATCTTTTTAGGAGGCTTCTATTTGTTTGTCTGTGCTTTTAAGTGTACCACATAAAGGCGGTGGTGTCAATGCTACAACACGCGCCACACCTCACACGTCGCCCAGGCGAAACGGACCTTGATACCGATCTCCTCACTCTCCAGGGCGAAACCCTCGACTGTACCACCCGTCAAGCGGCTGCCGTCAACCGTTTTATTCCAATACTTGTTACCTCGCAAGCGGTTAATGAGACACCACCAATATCGCCATATCGCAGCATTGGCCGCCGTGCCGCCCACGTCTCCCTCTTCGACCTCGACGTAAATTTCAAACCGCATGGGTGGCAGCGTGCACTTGTCGCCACCGCTCCAGTCTGCATTTTCAAATGCAGCAGCGCCGCCGACCTCGAAGTCAATGATACCCATCGGCATGACACTGAAAAAGGTATCCTCGGCCGGGATCTCGTCATACCACGCCAGCACGCTCAGGCAACAGTCGGTGGTAAAATATAGCCTGGCCTCTGTGCAAATATCACGAGGGCTATAGATGTCGCCCATCAAATCACCTCCACCATGCCTTTAGGCCATCTCATAAACATTTCCTCGGCAATGCTCCTTGCCGCCCGTCGCTCCAACCTCTCCACTTTAGGCTGTGCAATGCGCAATGCTCGCTCGTGAAACGGGTTAGGCAAGCTGCCGGGATGTTTCACATACGGTAACACCATGCTCTTTTGTTTCCGCGCCCAGTAGAAGGCCAGCGCCTTAGCCCTCACAGGCCGGATAATGCGCCGCCCGCGCTTGAACGGGTGCGTGCCACGAATGACCCAACCCAGTTTGTCGGGCGTCTTCGAGTAGACGCCCAACTCCACGCCCTTGCCCTTGACGTAAGTGCGATAGAAAAAGCTGTCCCTCAGTCGTTTGGCAGGCTCGTATAGCTGGCCCGAAAAGGTGTAGTGCTTGCCAACAGGAGCCTCCGCACTGAACTCTTCCACCATGACTTTGCCGACCTCTCGCGCCAGGTTGCGGGCGTGCTCTACCGCGCCTTTGTCGGCCATGCTGCGGAACTTACCCGCCGCGTCACGGAGGTTGGTCATGCGAATGGTGAAGAAGGGCTTGGCCATTAGGGTTTACCCCCGCAAATACAGGTGGTCATGGGCAATACACGTTCACGTGGGAGATTATAATTTAACTTCTGATAACATACACTCGGTTTGGTTGCCACCCGCTGTCCCCGCGTCAAAGTGGATCACGCCCGCAATGTGCAATTCCTTGCCGTTGTAGGGTCCGGCGCTGGTAATGACCATCTTCATACCCTGGTCTATGTCGAGCCTGTAATCACCAATAGCCTTGTGCGTGCAGTTGGCATAAGTCTCACGCAAAAGCTGGTTGGGCGAAACGGGGTCCACTCTCAAATGGTAGTCTTTGATAAATGGGCTGGCCTCCCACTGGCGCTGCCCCGCCGCCGTTACGCGCCTGTAGATGTCCGCTCGGTGAATCAGTCCTTCCATAGTTATACCTTTTCCTTGCGCAAGGAAAACTTCATCAGCCCCCAGGGAATGTACAGCAAGCTCAGGACCACGACCAGCAACGCCTCAATGAGATCGCGCCTCTTGTCTCTGTCAACGAAGTCGCGCCAACTGAGCCTGTACCATGCGTCCCCTCTCCTGGCCCTGGACGCCTCAATGAGCCTCGTTGTAGAATGATGCGCCATGTAGGGCAGGATGCGCACCTGTCCACCATAGCCTTCCACCACTTTTGCTTCAGGTGGTGCGTGCCCGTCGCCCCAGTCGCCACCCTTGACGTAAATGTCGGGCCTCAGAGCTTCCACCACGCCGTTGGCCGTTGTCCCGTCGAAGATGACCACGTAATCCACACAGGCCAGGGCCGCCAGCACTCGCGCCCGCTCGTGTTGTGTCACGATGGGCCGTCCACTGCCTTTTATGGCCCGCGTCGAGGCGTCACTGTTCAGGCCCACGATGAGCACATCGCCCAGGTCTCGCGCCTGCTGTAAATAGTTCACGTGCCCCACGTGTAGCAGGTCAAAGACGCCATTGGTAAAGACGACCTGGCCCTCTGTCCGGCTCAGGATGGCGGCCATTCTGTCGAGCGAAACTACTTCCCCCATCTGTCCCCCCGGACATACTTGGCGTAGAAACTCTTTGGTATGCGGTTCAATTTGTACATCAGCCACCAGAACGGCCTGGTACGCTCGAAGATGGGCTTATAGGTCCTGAAGTCACGGTAAGTTTTGCCTGGCTGTGAGAGTATGGTATCCATATCGAATTCTGAGAGGCCCAACCGCTCCCTGACTTCTTCCACCAATTCAGGATCACATTCTACGGGGTGCGAAAGCAGTTCAAGCCCTTCCTCCCTGGTCATCTGTCCCGATCTGACCAGGGCAGAGTACCCCGACAGCCGTTTGTCAATGCCGTACCGCCTGGGCAGGAACCATTTCGAGACAAAGGCGGTATATCTATTTTCCAGGTGATGGCCGCCGTACCACTGCCAACCCAATGCCTCCGCTAGAAGCCCCATTGCCTCAGCTTTGACGTAATCCAGGTAATACAGGGGGCGAAACCGCTTGATGGCCGTCCACCTGATAAAGTCCCTTAACCGCAGGTTGGGATACGTCTCCATTGGAACGGAGCCATACCGTTTATGGACATCGGCAATGTACCGCCCGTCCATATAGGTCCAGCCGATGGGAGCAAAGCCTTCCGTTCTGAAGGAATGGCCGATGAAGATGGACCTGACGTTGTGAGCCTCGGCTGCCTCATAAAGCGCGGTGGTCAGAGCAATGTCGTTGGCAACGTCGGCGTCCGGCACGCCTGAGAGCAGGAAGGCTCGGCAGATGTCGTCGTATTCTGCCCGATCTACACCCCGGTATTGCAAATCCGCGTCAAGCGTGTCCGTCACGCGGCGAATATTCTCTTTGGCGATGGGCGTGTTCCAGTTGTTGTCAAAGTGCACGGCCAGCGGGCGCAAGCCGAGTTGCGTGGTGTAGTAGAGCAGGTACGACGAATCACACCCGCCGCTGACGCCCACGATGACATCATACTCATTGCCCCGCCCTTCCTGGCGTAACCTGTCGGCTATGGCTATGAGCTTTCTTCTACCTGTTTCGCCCGTCGGGTATTCCTGTTCGAGCCGGTCATGGGCCTGGCAATGGCTACAAACCCCGTCCGGCCCGAAGGTTATGCCCTTGACGGTCTCATCGTGCAGGCAACGGGTACATCTCATTTTGGCACGAGCTTCCATACGTCCTCCGCTATAGCTGGCGGGTGCTGGCCGGTGAACTTTATGGCCGAGCCGCCGCCGTGTGTCCAGTGAGTCGGCTTGCCCTTCTTCCACCCCGTCCAGGTATCCGTTCCCTTGCCGTCACGGGCCTGATAAAATGCCAGCTTGTCCAGTACGTCCCGTTTGTCCTTCATCGGCCCGTAGTGGTAGACGCGCACCGACGAATGGAACTGGCCCTTCAGGTGGAACCCGCCCGGCCTGCGCGGCCCCCCGGCATGGCTGGTGAAGTACATCCCGGCCCCGTAGTTTCGGTAACACCTTGGTATCTGGGCATCCCACAGGCTGCCCGTCGCTACCAAGTCCGGCTGCCGCCAAAAATGCCAGTATTTGAACAGCACCAGGTCCGGCTTGTGTTTGTCTATCTCCTTTTTCAACGTCTTCAGGTCATCGGGTGTTACGATCTCGTCGCCGTCTGTCTGAAGGTAATAGGCCACGTCGGGACACCACTCTTCGCACAGTTGAATACAGCGCGTCCTCAGTTCAGCCTTGCCCTCGGCCCACCCGTACCGCTCGTAGACGATACGCCCTCCTGTTGTATCTTCAGCCATGACTGCGCCGATCACGTCAGCCATGTTGTCCTTGCTCAGTCCATACTCGTTAGCAGCG
>Ga0180007_10006647_pt1 | contig 11230 bp, 10 predicted proteins | sample MM_PC_MetaG_FD_121122 | JGI IMG/M metagenome (GOLD analysis project Ga0180007, IMG submission 121122) | Groundwater microbial communities from the Aspo Hard Rock Laboratory (HRL) deep subsurface site, Sweden - MM_PC_MetaG | ecosystem: Environmental > Aquatic > Deep subsurface > Groundwater...
CTTGTTAATGAGCGCATAATTTACGGAGCAGCGAGAACGTAAATTATATGCGCGAATTAATCCCCACGCTTTGTGTGGGGATCTTCTGCTGAATCAGATACCGCACTCGCTGCTCGGCTTGTCGCCTCGCTACGCTCGTTGCGGTATCCACCACATTTTTGTTTGTCACAAAAATGTGGTGGAGCCGGAGGGGATCGAACCCTCGAACCTCCTGACTGCCAGTCAGGCGCGCTCCCAGCTGCGCTACGGCCCCAAAATTTTTCTAGTCTAAGTGGCGCCCTACGAGCACCCGCCCGAAGGACTTTAGATTATTCTTATTGACCTGGGCTATTTTAGAATATAAAATAGGTGCCGTCAACTTAAAACATTTTGCCGAAGTGGTGGAATGGCATACACGTCGGTCTCAAAAACCGATGAGCGTAAGCTCGTAAGGGTTCAACTCCCTTCTTCGGCATTAATTTCTCAAGGGTTCTCCCGTTAGCATTGCGCTCCGCGGATTAAAAGAAATCCGCTCGCAGCTAACGGGATTAATTCGTCCGTACGACTTATGTCAGCGATGCCTCCATAAGTCGTGGACTTATTAAAACTCCCTTCTTCGGCACCATCTAAAACTAAAAAGCAGACTTTAAAAGTCTGCTTTTTAGTTAGGCGAAGACTTATCAACTGAAAGATCTTCCTTCAGGTAGGGTTGGATGGCCTGGTAGATACGCGTGGCAATCTCCGCGTAACCCTTGCCATTAGGATGGAGAAAATCACTCTTCATACTGGGGTTGGTGACAATCTTATTCAGAACCTGAGCGATGAAGATTACCTGCTTTTCATTGGCAAGCTTTGCGAAAGCAATACGGTACTCCCTTAAAAACATCCCCGCACTTATATCCACCAAAGCCACCATTGCGCCTTTTTCATGAATCCTATCGATCATCTCCCCAATATTCTTAACCGTGACTTCCAAGGGGGTCTTGCGCAAAAAATCATTGCCGCAGAACTCTATGAGCACTAGGCGCGGATTCCGGTCCAAGATATCAGACTTCAAGCGTTTTAACGCCTCAATGGTAGTATCACCGTCAATCCCGGAGTTAATGACCGGTATCTTGGTCAGTTTCCTTAACGCGGCAGGATAATCCTCTCCCGGCTGAGCCCCGTAGCCGAAAGTAATGCTGTCTCCGAAACAAATAATGATCTTCCCCTGCGAATCGGTATTTTTTATCTCTTTTTTAGCGCACCCTGCAAATAGCATGCCGCCACAAACCGCTACAATAAGAAAAACAGAAGCATTATTCTTTTTCATGTCGTAACCTCAGCTGCCCGCACGCCGCATCGATATCGGCTCCTCGAGATTTCCGCAAGGTCGCCACTACGCCGTGCTTAGTTAAATAGTCCTTAAAAAATAATATTTCCGGTCTTTCCGGAGGCTTAATGCCCAACTCCTTGATGGGATTTGCAGGAATAAGGTTTATTTTTGCCAGTCTTAACTCCTGTAATATTGTACACGCGTTTTGCGCGTTTTTCAAATCAGAATTTACCCCCTCCATCAACACGTATTCAAAGGTAATTTGTCTTCGGGTACGCCGGATATATTCCTTACAGGTCTTCATTAATTCCTTAAGCGGATATTTTTTATTAATGGGCAGCATCTTTGTGCGCGTTTTATCGTTCGTCGCATGTAACGATATCGAAAGCTCAACTTGCAAATCTTCTTCGGCCAGACGGCGAATCCCGGGAAGAATCCCACAGGTAGAGATAGTAATCCGGCGCGCGCCGATATGTAATCCCTCCTTATCATTCATAATCCTAATTGCCTTTAAGAGATTTTCATAATTGTCCAAAGGCTCGCCTGTCCCCATGAACACAATATGGGTCAGGGACCGAACCTGAGAATCATCGCGCAAGAATAATGCCTCCTCAATCATCTCGGCAGTCGTAAGATTCCGGGCAAACCCCTTCAGGCCGCTAGCGCAGAAACGGCAAGAAAATTTACAGCCCACCTGCGTCGAGATGCACCCGGTTACTCTTTCCTGCGCAGGGATACTTACCGCTTCAACATAATCGGCATTTCCTGCGCCTAATAAAAATTTCTGCGTTCCGTCGCGCGAAGAAGCAATATGCTCTATGCGCATGCTCCACGGCAGGAAATTCTCCTGAAGCTTCTGCCGTAATGTCGCCGGCAGATTACTCATCTCTTCAAAACGACGTTTTTTCTTCTGATAGAACCAATGAAAAATCTGGCGGGCATGAAAGGGCGGGAAACCCCATTGCGCGAAGACCGCTCCCAGTTCTGACAGCGACAGATCTTTGATATTACGCAGGGATTGCGGTCTAGACATAGGGATCACAAGATGCGCGAGAGAAGATTCTGTCCGGCACGTGCAAAGGTCTTCCTTTAGGCAATGCAGGTACTACGTAATTTTTCTTTGTCTATCTTTCCCGCCCTGTTTTTAGGAAGGGAATCGCAGAACTCAAAATAGTGCGGGATCTTAAAATGGGCCAGGTGCTCCCGTAAAAAATAGCGCAACTGATCTTCGGTAAGTTTATTCTCTGAACGCAATACCACAAAAGCTTTGGGCACCTCTCCGCGCATTTTATCCGCAACCCCGATAACCGCCGCCTCTGCGATATCCTCGTGCTTATGCAAAACCGCCTCTACTTCCGGCTCAAAGACGATCTCTCCGGCAACCTTGATCATCTCTTTTTTCCTTCCCACGATATAGAGATATCCGTCGCTATCGATACGACCGAGGTCTCCGGTATGAAACCAGCCGTTACGGATAGTCTGCTCGGTCAATTGCGGGTCCTTAAAATAGCCGTCTGTCACCACCCAGCTCTTGACTACAATCTCCCCGATACTACCTTGGGAACTCTCAAGGTCATTTTCGTCAAAGATCTTTATCTCTATCCACGGCGCGGGCCTTCCGACACTTTCTATCTTTGTGGAACCGGTGGGCAACACTACCGTCGGGGCGTTGGTTTCCGTCAATCCCCACCCGTGATAGAGATGCGCATGCGGACAGTGCGCGTGGAAGCGGCGGATGGCAGAAGGCGAGCTGGGAGCTCCAAAGATCACCAGCCAACGTAACGTTGACAGATCATAGCTCTCAAACTCCTTCATCTGCAATAACGCATAATACATCGAAGGCACGAGCCAAAACCAATTCACTTTATGGGATTGAATAAGGCGCAAGAACTCCGTCGGAGCGAAACGCTCCATCAGCACCATGGTAGTGCCGTTCACCAGAAGCTCTTGGATAAAGATCAGGCCTCCTAAATGCGAGAAAGGCAGCGCGCATAGCGCGATATCGTCAGGCCGGATATCGGACTGCACAAAGAAATCTACATTCTTCGGAGGAGCCTCCAGCTGTTGATAGCTGATTAAGACCCCCTTAGGCTTGCCGGTTGTTCCGGAAGTATAAAATATAATGGCGTAGTCGTTCGGTTTGACACAGATCCCTGCGGTCTGCAGGGGACTCCCGTCAGTGAAGACTTCAAAAGAAAAATACGGCTCTTTATTTTCGTGGCAAAGAATAACCGTCGCTAACTGGGGGCACGCTTCTTTAAGCGCATCCCAGGAGACTGAAGGCTTTGATTTAGCAATTAATGCCTTTGCCTCGGCATGGGATATACATGAAGAAAGTTCATCCTGGGTAAGCATGAAATCCAAAGGAACTACCGTTGCCCCCACAAACCAGACCGCAAGATAGCTGATGATATACTCCGGCCAATTCGGCAGGTATACGGCAACCGTATCCCCCTTTTGTATACCTTGCCGGATAAGATTCTCCGCAAGACGGAAAGAGCGATTATACAGAACGCGAAAAGTAATACGCTGATCCTTGAAGATAATTGCCGCTTTATCAGGATTCTTCTCTACCCATTTTGAGAGTAATGCACCGATATTCATCGCGTATCCCCCTGTGTCTGTTGATGCGGGAAAAGAATGACCTTTACGCACTCCTTCGCCTCCGCAACCAACGCAAACCCCTTCCCCGCTTCCGCAAGACCAAGACGATGAGTGACCAATTCTTTTACCGCAAGCCTATTGGTGCGTAAAATATCTACCGCCACGCTGGTATCAAAAGGGCTGCTGCCATAGGAGTGCATGATACTAATTGCATTCCGCCAGAAATCAGTTACCGGAACCGGCACATCGATTCCCGGCTGGGTAGGGGCAAAACAAAGGATTGTTCCTCCACGGTCAACTGCCTGCAGCGCCTGCTGAAATGCGGGAAGCGCGCTGGCGCAGACAACGACTAAATCCGCAAGGCGATTATCATTAGCTTTACGAAATATGCTGACCACATCATCCTGGGCATTGATTGTCAAATCCGCGCCTAAAGAAGAAGCTAATTTCAGACGAGCCGCATTGATATCCGTGATAGCGATCTTCCCTGCCCCCTGGAAACGCGCCAATAACAGATGGAGAAGCCCGGAAATACCCGCTCCTAAAATAAGAATGTTTTGCCCTGCTTTTAAATTCACCATACGCTGGCCGCGCACGACACACGCTAAGGGCTCGATAAAAGTTGACTCTTCATAGGAGATAGTCTCAGGCAATACAAAGACCCCGCGGTCGACGTTGAGAGGCGGCACGCGCAGGTATTCGGCAAATCCTCCCGGATAGAAATTTGTCGTATGTAGCGTTTCGCAGGCGGTATGGTTGCCTTGCAGACAATACCGGCAGGTGTTACAGGGCACATGGTGCGCCACAAAAACCCGCTGCCCTACTTTATATTTACTGACCTCTCTTCCCACCTCAACAATCTCTCCGCCGATCTCATGGCCTAAGACAAGGGGAGCCTTCTTAATGCGGTACCATTCCATGACATCGCTTCCACAGATGCCGCTTGCCATAACCTTGACTAATAATTCCTGCGGATTGATCTTCGGTACCGGCATCTCTTCGATGCGCACATCTTTATTATTATAATATCGGGCAACTCTCATATTCATCGATCCTCATGCTTTCGCGGCTTCAAAAATAAGCAGTGGCCGCTTCAAGGAATGACGCTCTCAATCCTTGATTCCCAAGGAGCGTCATTTCGCATTCTTTAATTCGTTGCACATATCCACTGCTTCTTTAACCGTGACTTTTTTGTGGATGATCGCCTGCAGGGCCTTGGCTATCGCAACCGGGGTAGGATTCTGCCAGACATTCCTGCCTAAATTAATTCCGATTGCTCCCTTTTGCATACCGTCGTAGACGAATTCGAATACTTCTTTCTCGCTCTCGCACTTAGGGCCGCCTGCCATTACTACCGGAACCGGACAGCCTTTTACGACCTTATCAAAATCCTTATCACACCAGTAGGTCTTAACCACCCGCGCCCCAAGCTCCGCGCAGATGCGGCAGGCTAAGGACAGATACCGCGCATCTCTTTTATCTAACTCACGGCCCACGGCAGTTACGGCCATAACCGGAATCCCGTAGCGTTCACACTCATTGACCATACGCGAAAGATTCCCCAAGGTCTCTTTTTCATAGTCGCTGCCGACAAAGACCGAGATCCCTACGGCAGAGGCATTGAGGCGGATTACCTCTTCAACAGAAGTAGTCAAAATCTCATTTGCAAGATCCTTACCCGCCATGCTGGTTCCGCCTGAGACGCGAAGGATAATCGGTTTCCCCAAATCCGTAGGAATTGCCGCGCGCAAAACCCCGCGGGTGACAAAGAGCGCGTCGCAAAAAGAAATAATCGGCTTAATAGTCTCTCCCGGCTTCTCTAAACCTGAAGTCGGCCCCTGAAAATACCCATGATCTATAGGCATAAAAAAACATTTTCCGTCCGGTCCCATAAGCTGCTGTAAACGGTTCTTCATCCCCCATTCCATAGTAACCCCCTATTCATTCTTAGAATCCATACCAATAATTCACTAAAGGCTTTGCGCCCTCGGTGCGGTCAACGACAATACTCCTGCTCTGTCCATACTCCAACAACCCTTCTCTGCCTAATTCTCTGCCAAAGCCGCTTGCCTTACACCCGCCATAGGGCACCTCATTATAAAACATGCCATAGGTATTAATCCAGACAATCCCCGCGTCAAGTTCCTGGGCGAGCCTTTCGGCGCGGTTGCTATCACTGCTCCAGATAGAAGCGGCCAGTCCGTAACGGGTGGCATTTGCTAACGCGATCGCTTCTTTCTCGTCGGAAAAGCTACTGACGCATGCCACCGGTCCAAATACTTCTTCGTGAAAGATCCCCATTTTTTCAGAAACATTCCCCAAGACCGTCGGCTCAAAAAAGAACCCTTTCTTAAACTGCTCTCCTTCGGGGATTTTGCCTCCGTGGATTAATTTCGCACCCTGATTAACTGCCTGCGCTACATAACAGATCACCTGGGCGCGTTGTTTCTCGGAAATAAGCGGCCCCATTTGAGTCTGGTAATCATCGCCGGGGCCGATCTTTATGCGGCCGGCCTTTTGTGAAAACTCTTTCAGGAATGTTTCGTAAAGTTTCTTATGCACCAGGATGCGTGACATTGCCGTGCACATCTGCCCCTGATTCAGAAAAATCGAGCATAAAGAAGCGTTAACCGCCAATTCTACATCCGTATCCTCTAGGATAATACTTGCGGATTTTCCTCCCAATTCCATGAGCATCTTCTTAGGATGCGCGGAAGAATATCCAAATATCTTCTTGCCCACTTCGTTACTGCCGGTAAATGAGATCATATCAACGCGCGGATCGCTGCAAACACGTAAACCGAACATCTCAGCGTCTGCATTGATGATATTGACCACCCCTTCCGGCAAGCCGGCATCATGAATGATCTGGCCTAGCGCCAATGCCGTAAGTGGAGTAAGGCTTGAGGGCTTAAGGATTACGGTATTGCCCGCAGCCAAGGCCTGGCTTAATTTCCAAGAGGCAATTAAGAGCGGATAATTCCAGGGAACAATCAGGACCGCTACCCCGTGGGCTTGGAAGTTAATGCTTGCCTGCGCAGGCTCCGTTAGTTGCAGACGATCTTTTTGCAAGTACTCCTGCGCATGCTCGGCAAAGTACGCAAAGGTCTTTGATGCCGACGGGATATCCATAAAGGTGGTTTCCTTTATCGGCTTTCCGGTATTGGCAGTCTCTAATTGCGCCAGCTCTGCAGCATGCGCAAGGATTCCTTCGGATATTTTCAACAGGCATTCTTTGCGCGCGTCAAAAGAAAGGTTTCGCCATACGCCGGAGGTAACGGCAGCGCGCGCAGCAATAATCACCTCTTCGATTTCAGCTTCCTCTGCCCAACAGACTTCGGCAAAGGCTTCTTGCGTCGAAGGATTAATCACTTTCTTCTTCTGTTTTGTTTGTTTTAACTGACCGTTAATAAGAAGTGCGGTGTTCATTTAAAAGGCACCTGACGGAATAATTCAAAAAGCCGGCTAAAAGGAACATACCATTTCGATAGCTTTCCTAATTCCCCTTTCAATTTCATCTTCCCCTGCATCGTCGCCACAAAAGGGTCCAGTTTTCCGGCAAAGACTAACTCCCAGGCCTCATAGGGCGCGGAGATGATAAAAGGCGCATCGTCATCAAGATCCAGCTTCACTATTCTTCCCTTCTCAAAATTGAATTTATAGGCTTTCCCTAACCCGTCCATCTTGATGGCAAGCTTAAGCGTCAAATCTAATTCTTGCCCTTTTTGCGCGATAAAGGAATCCTTATTTACTAATTCTACAATAGCTTGAATATGCGCCGGGGAAAACATCAGGAAGACTTGGTCACCGCTTAAGGCTTCGCGCACTTCTTTATCAAGAGGGTCCGCGATGTCTCTTTTAAAGATCCTGGCAACCGCAATTGTCTTGACTGCCTCTTCCAGCATCTCCAAAGTATAGAGCGCTTCCGAGAATTTCTCTCCGACGGAGACTACGCCGTGATTCTTTATCACCACGATATTGTTGCTCTTTAAGGAATCAACCACCAACTCCGGTTTGCTAATCGATGGGGTCTCTTGTGCGACGACCGGAACCTCTCCAAGGCAGAGTTTTGTTTCAAAGGTAAGCGCCTTCAAATCAGAATATACCGCAAAGTAGGCATTCACCAGCGGCGGATGACAGTGGATGATTGCCTTATGCGGAAATTTCTTATAGATAAGATGGTGTAACGGGAACTCCGAAGTCAAACGAGGGTTTTCGATCTTCTCCTGGCTTATATCTACTTTGATAATATCATCGTGAGTAAGGCTGCCTAGACTAGTGCCCGTTCCCGTTACTAAGATCATCTTATCGTCTATGCGGCAGCTTAAATTTCCTGAACGCGCGACCACCAGTCGCAAGTCATACAACTTTCTTCCGACTACAATAATTTCGTCTTTTAAAATCTTTTCTCTTCCGAATATCATCGGGATATCTCCAAAGGGATATGCCGCGTAATTAACGTATGCGGCGTCACATCAAATGCGGGGTAATACCCTTGTGCGCCTTTTGGCGCAATGCGTACTCCTTGGAACTCCAACAACTCCTTATCAGGACGGATCTCTATGCGGATATCGTTGCCGGTGCGCGCCTGCGATGGCGGAGGACAAAGGACATAGAAAGGAATATTGAAATGCTTGCTTAAGAGCGCAATCTGATACGTGCCGATCTTGTTGGCGATGTCCCCGTTTCTTGCCAAGTGGTCTGCGCCGACAATGGTTTTAGAGACTTTCTTCTCCTCCATCACCTGGGCCACCATATTATCAGCGATTATCGTACAAGGAACACCCGCTTCCTGTAATTCCCACGCGGTCAGGCGCGAACCCTGCAGATAAGGCCTGGTCTCGGTGACAAAGAAACTGATCTTTTTCTTATCCTGTCGACAGAACTCTGCGATCAAGGGAAGCAGGCCGCTTACATTACAGTGCGTTAAGATGCAATCGCCATTTTTAAAGAGCTTACTTGCAGTCTCTGCCTGCAGGATTCTCTTATTCTTCAATGTCTCGAGGAATCGAACGATACACTTCTCTAGCGGCAACCTTTGTTTTTCCCATCCCAGGACCATATCAGTTAAATAGCGGAATGATAATGTTGGACGAGTCGCACTGATTGTCTTTGCAACCTTTCTTAAAAGCGGCAAAAGATTTTTTTTGCCCTGATTCTTCCTAACAAGCTGCAAGAAAATATACATCACCAAAATTACCTGGCCGACAGCTCGCGTCTTCATATCTTTGATCGCCTTGCACGCCTCCTGGTAATTTTTTGCCTTAAGATAGGTCACCTGGGCAGGCAGGCGAGTTTCGTCAAGGATATAAATAATATCCTTCTTATAGTATATGGGCCAAAACAACCTCGAAAACTTCATCTGCGCTTAGGGACGGTTCTGAGCTCGTGCTCAAAACTGTCCCCCCTTTTTTACTAGGGGACACTTCTTATCTTGGGTTCAGAACCGTCCCTATTTGTCTAATCGTTTTACCGTCTCTAGCGCAATCTCAATCAGCTTTGATTCTGCCATGTAATACAACGGATTCATAAAGCCCATCTCGCCGGTAATAACGTTATCGCTTACCGCCAAAATTGAGCCGGCTTTTATCTTATAGGTCTGCGCAATCGTCAACAGTGTCGAAGAGACCATATCTACTGCAATCGCTCCCTCTTTACGCTTTGCTTCTACAAGTTCGCGCGTCTCACGCAGGAGCGCATCAGTAGTCCAAACAGTGCCACGATGAATCGCGATACCCATACCTTTGGCAACCTCAAAGAGCGTATCGGTAATCTTCTTATCCGCTTGCGTCTGGAAATCTTTATCCACATAGTAAGGGGTCACCCCATCCCCTCGGATAACCTTCTCTACTACGACCAGATCTCCAACCTTAATATTCTCATCCATTGCCCCGCAGGTGCCGATGCGGATAATATTCTGAATCTGGGCATTGCACATAACTTCAGTAGTAATAGAGGTATCCGTCGAGAATCTTCCTCCGTTTATCGCAGTCACCTTGATCCCCTGGAAGGTGCCGGTGTACATGGTGTATTCCATAAATGAAAAGTTGCGCACCGGATTCTCCAGTTTTTTTAGAAGCGTTTCCAATCTATCCTTAGGCCCCGGGACAATCGCGTATTTGCCCACATCCTGCGGCCGAAGCTGCACCATTACGGTTAAATCTTTTCCTGTTAAATGTACTTCCTTTTGCATCTGCATGAGCCTCTCCTTTACCAGCTTTGGTTTTTGAATAACTAAAATATAAACCTTATCAAGTTAATTACTTCTTGTCTAAATATAAAACCTAGAAGTGAAATCAATAATCCACATAACGCAATACTCAAACCCCATCTCTCCATTACAGTATTTACATGAAACTTAAATTCCAGCCTATCAGAATACCAATTAATCCCATCAGGAGTATGCGAAAAAACGAAAGTTACAATGTGGTCTCCGACACTAAAAGCCTTTACTCTTAATCTTGCTATATCATAATCATGTCCAAATTCACATCTTAAAGCAGGGGTCGGAAATTGATCAAATCCTTCCCTCTTCTTAAAACTAGCAGTAGAGAGACCAAAGAAAAATTGATCCGCCACATAATTATAACTGTCCTCTCTCTTGTTCTCCTCATATTTTGCTAACATAACATTGAGATCAGAATAAGCGGTAAGCTTTGCATTAACTACCGAACCGCCTCCACTAACTTTTACAATGATATTAAAAGGGTTATTCTTATCGGTCGTATATTTTTCGGGAACCAATCCTATTTTATATGAAGACACTATTTTTTCCCTTTCGAATAGTCAATATCTGTTTCGCTTCTAACGAAGCATAATTAGGTGCGATAAGGATGCTGTTCAACCTTTGTGGGGAGGCTTGGACTGATTTCGAGCAGGGCGTTTGCAGGCCGAGCGGGCATGGTCCCACCAAAGAACTTTGGAGGGGAGCGAGGCCGAAACCCGAGCACAGCCCGCCACGCTGGGGCGGGCAAGCGTCCCTGCGAGAAACAGACCAAGACAAACCCACATATCTTAAAGAGCAAACAGCTTCATTAAATTATTACCGAGGATACTTTCTTTATCCTGCGCGGCTATTTCCAGATTCTTTACGGCATCGATACTAGTCACAACATCTTTCTTCGCCGGCCAGTCGCTTCCCCACAAAATATGATCTGGCCCCACTAACTCCAGCGCCGCCTGAAAATTAGCCTTACGCGTATCGCCGCTTGTGTCCACATAAATATTCTTTAATAATTCCGTCGGTTTAGCGCCTAAGTCTTTGACAAAGTCGATCCCCCGCAGCATCTGATACGTCGCATCAAAGCGGTGCGCCAGATGACACGTGACCCC
>Ga0180007_10006648_pt1 | contig 11229 bp, 10 predicted proteins | sample MM_PC_MetaG_FD_121122 | JGI IMG/M metagenome (GOLD analysis project Ga0180007, IMG submission 121122) | Groundwater microbial communities from the Aspo Hard Rock Laboratory (HRL) deep subsurface site, Sweden - MM_PC_MetaG | ecosystem: Environmental > Aquatic > Deep subsurface > Groundwater...
CAGGCTCGCCCAGAAGTAGATACTCACTTTGTTCGTATCACTTCGGGCGTAGCCATGAAGTGCGACCAAAACAAAAAGTAGGGACCGGTTTTGGTCTCTACTTCATGGCTCGCATACAGGGACAGCTTCCGAACTTTTTTAGCTAATAAAGTATCTATTAATTAATATTTTGATTTATTTTCAAATCCATTTCTACTCTTTTTGCAATATAGCTAGTTTGTTTTTTGTATGACCAAAGAAACATTATTAATAATATTGTTATAAATATATAAATATTCCAGTTCATGGATATAGAAAATTTTAAAAAGATAAATTCGTATAATTTTATCAAAATTATTATAACAAATAATGAGCTAAAAGTTCTATACATGTTATTTGTTTCTGAAAGTATTTCAATTTTAGAATCATTTTTTGAAGCTTTAATAAATTCCGAATATTCGGCGAATTTAACATATTTAATTTTTTTCAAAAAAGGCTCGAGAATCAGAGAGCCAAATCTACTGATTACTAACCCTATAAAATAATATAAAAAAGCACCAATTATTAAATTTTCTTGAATAATAGAATAAATTGTTATTTTTTCTACTATAATAGATAATAATATACCCGGAAGCAGGTAATTAAATATATGATAAGATGATATTTTGTCTATTAGTTCACTCATATTTTTTTAATCTTCTACTTTATCATGAAAAGGCTCTGGTTGAGCAGGTCCCCAATTACGAGCCGGTGCTTGATGATGATGTCTTAAAGACGATCCTCTTGTTACAAACACCTTTGAACCATGTTTTTGTAATGCATTCGTTACTTTTTTTGCAGGATGTTTTGGCGATTCTTTTGAGGCGGAAATAAACGATGTGGTTGTTTTTATCCTTTTTAATATTTTACTACTCAAATTACGCTTACTTCCATGATGAGGAACATCAAAAAAACTTAAATCCGTGAGTGTTGTTCCAAGACTTTCCGCATGATCTACGGCTTGAATTAACCCAGTTTTACCAACATCACCTGTAAATAATAATTTATGCCCGTCTATGTTAAATAAAATAATTGCACTCGTATTATTTTCTGCAGAAGTTGAATCATCATCATCGTCTAAAAGGTCTAAATGTAAAGCGTCATTAATCCATTTAATGGCGTCTTGTGTTATTTTTTGAATAGGTGCCAAAAAATCTAATGCCTTTATTGGTTCCGGAGTTACCTTGAATTGAGATATTAAACCTCTATAATATTCCTGCGAGGGACCCAAGACATACATAACACCATTAAAACCATTAACTCCTTGAAAAGGTTCTATTATTTGTATTCCTTTTTTAATTGCTAAATCTTCTAAATCACTTGCATGCTGTAAAGATTTTTCTATTTTTTTCCCAAGTCCTGAAGCAGTTAATCGGTTATCTTTAAAAAAGCCTTTTATATTTTCAGCATGTTCCCATGGTTTATGCATAAGTAAATGACCTACTTCTAAATTTTCTAAAACTACAAATAAACCTGAAGCATGATCAGCGTCCGGATGTGTAGAAATAACAACATCAATACGCTCTGTTTGATAATATTGCTTTATATGATTAACCAATTGTTCGCCTGATTCTTTAAACCCTCCATCAATAACAATTAGTATTTGTTCATCTCGTGTTCCTGATAAATTACCAAAGCGTAATGCTATTGCATCACCGCTTTTTTCGCCACCCCCAACGGGCAAATAATCAACTTCATAACTCATATAATTAAAATTTTATATTAACTTTCTCGCCAAAACTCTTTTTAAATTCAAGTTTCTTATCTTCTTGAAAAAATGGAAGCCCAACTATAATATACTTATCATCTTCAAATAAATTCAGAACACCTTTTTCTTCTTTTATTTCTAACAAAAAGTCTTCTTTCCATTTATCGCCGTCTTCAATATGCCCGCCTTTTGGTTCAATAAATATTTGATAATAATCAGCTTTTGCTTTGCCGTTTTCTAAAAACAAAAGATAATCCGGTTCAAATCTTCGCCCCTCATTAAAATCGTAAATTTCTAATATTTTTTGATTTCTTATTAAATAAATTTCTTTAAATTTAGCTTCCAGCTTAGTAATATTGTCATGAATAAGTTTAACTAGATATTTTTCTTCATCAGTTCCATAGTCGTCATTATAAACATACCATTCCTTATCAGACAAATCTAATCTTATTTTTTCGCTTTCATTGCTCATTGATAATCCAAATTCTTGTTCAGAACCCTCTTTTGGTTTCTCAATATACATCTTTTTTTCGATCACACTTGTTTTTATCGAAATAGGTTCAAACTCTCTTGATCCTTGAAATTCAGAAGAATTTGCTTTTACAGTATTTTTTATATTTTCAAAAACTACTAATAATTTACTAAAAATCTTGTTTAAGTCAAATTCCTCCTCATCTGTTTCGATTTCAAGATTAATACCTCCTAAATAATTTATATTTGAACTAAATTCATCAATTGAGTTTAGCTTAGGAAAAAATCTATTTAAATTTTCAAAATTATAAAAAGGAATTTTATCTAAAGTTTTTCGTATAAGGTGTGTAGGCAAATCTTTTATTTTTTTATTGATAACTTTATTATTTTGTTTAGTTTTATCTTTTTCATCACTAAAACCCGATATTTGGCTAAAAGATGAACCGGACTCAATACTTATTTTATAATTTTTTTCTACCCCAACATCATAAACAGAATTTACGCTCTCTCTTTTATTTATTATTCTTTTGTTTTTCCAAATAACGCCCTTTTGAAAGAATTTTGTTTTAACAAAAGAATTCTTGACTTTTAATGTTATTTCTCTGCCCGTATCTTTATGTATTCCGCTTTTTATTAAAGCTGTTCTTAATTCGGAAATATATCTATGATTTTGTATTGAATGAAAATGTAGTTGCTCAATTACTCTTAAAGGATGATTATCTTCATCATCAAATTTTCTTAAATATTTCTCATCTTTATTATCTAGCACGAAAGGAAAATATCTAGCACCACGACCAACTAATTGAGCTTCTTGTATTGTTGGTTTTCCACTATCTCTTGTGCCATATAAACGAACAATATCAAATAAATTAAGAACATCCCAGCCCTCATTAAGCTTATCAACAGCAAACACAACCCTGACTTCATTATTATCTTCTTCTAGGGTATTAACTAATATTTGTTTTTGCTCGCTTTCTTCGTTGCTATTTACTTCTACCAATCTATCAATAGAAAATTCAATTTTTATTTCATTTATTAAATCAGATAATTTAATTTTCTTTTCATCAAAAAATTCAAAAACTTTTTTTAATATATTATCTTTATCAGTTATGGCTTTGGCTGTTTTTTCAATACTTTGCAAATTTGCAATTTTTAAATTGGTTATTAGTTTTATAAATTCTTGATAATTTTCTTGTGATTCTTTTATTGTTTTAGACTTCATCATTACTACCGGCTTAAGGGCTATTTTATGACTTTCTGCTACCTTTCTTCTATATTGAGAAATAATAACCGCTTGCAACATTCTGTCTTTAATCCCAGAATTCGATTGTATCAAAAAAACATCTTTTGAAAATTTATCTTCTCTGAATTTTCTTAGATCATATTCAAAAATAACCCTATTTTTATATTTATTAAAAATAAATTCATCTTCCCAGTCTATTGTAGCAGTAAATTCTAATAAAACATTATCTTTGTGAGAATTAACAAGTTTGTTTACTGTATATTCCCATGAAGTTATATTTTCTTCTTCCTCCTTACTTTTATTTTTTTTGGTTAAAGAATTTATATGATGAGCTTCATCGGATATAAAAACGGTTTTGCCTTTTTCAAAATCCTTATAAATCAAAGAGTTTTCTTTTGGATTGTTTAATTTAGTATGAAGTCCGGAAATAGTAGAAAAATTTATATTAATAGCATTCTCTGAACTTTCTGAAAAACTTTCAACTTTTTTTAATAAAACTTCTTGACCGTCAATAAATATTCTCTTATTAAAAAGATACTTTGATGACTCTTGATTTAAAAAATTATCAATAGTTTTTCTTATGATATTAGTTTTATCTACAAAAAAAACAAAATTTCTATACCCCTTTTCGTATAAAAAAAGCATTGAAGCAACCATAATCAGTGTTTTACCTGATCCGGTGGCCATGTTGAAAAGCAATTGAATCGGAAATTCTTTTTCCGGCTCATTGTTGTAGTATTCAATAAATCTTGAGATAGCACTTATCTGATATTTTCTTAATTGAAATTTTGGATTAAGATTATCAAAAATAAGCGAGGGTATATCTCTTGATATATGCCCTCTTTTTTCTAAAGAGTCGTATTCAATTGATAGCTTATTTTCACTCATACTTATTTTTGATTATAGAATTTTTTGTTTAATTCTTTATCTTCTTTTGATACGGCAAAAGTTGCGTCGTTAATAGAGTCTATGTTTACATAAAGATGATTCATATCTAAAACATCAGCTAAAACTTCCCTTTGTTCTTTTTCTGAAAGTTTATCAAATTCTTTATTATCAAATTTAGTTGTATCAATTTGATATTTATAAAAAGCTTCTTTTTCAATTCTAGCTTTAATTTTTTTAATATCAGTTTTTGTTTTAGCACTCCCTAATTCCCTAATATATTTATTATTCCACTCAAGAAGTTCAGTATAAACAAAGCTACCGCCACCTTTCCAGTCTACATCTTTTGAAACACCAGTTTCATCACCATTAATAACATTAATTAATCTTTTTTCTGGAAGTTCATGTATATACTCCATTTGTTCTATTAATACATACTTTCTATTCATTTTATGTGCCACTGCACCAGTTGTACCTGAGCCGGCAAAAAAATCCATCACCAAATCATCTTTATTTGTTGATAATTCAATTATTCTTTTTAACATCGCCTCGGGTTTTTTTGCTTTATTCAATAATACGCCCCCTTCGTTTGTAATTCCACTCCACGAAATATCAGTCCATAAATTGGTTAAATGTTTAGTTGGAACTAATTTATTTTTAACTTCCTTTAGTTTGTTTTTATAAAATGCCACTATTCTTCCATTCTTTAAATAATATATAGAATTATTAACTGAACTATATTCAATGAAACTATTCGGTGTTTTTTTAGATTCAATAGCTTTTTCTAATAGTGCCTTTGACGGATTATCAGGTTTATATGTTGTAAACAAATAATCTGCATATTCAATCGCCATTTCTCTTTTTGTTGTATTAAATATTTCTTTTGCTAAATCATCATTATATTTTTTCTTCAATTCTTTCAAATTTTCTACTTCTAATTTTTTAAATACATATTTGTCAAATGAGGTTGTTTTCCAATTGGTATATTTTTCTTTAGGGTTTGTAATTATTTCACTGTATACTTCAGAAGTTTTATCTTCAACAAATAATTTTTTTTCAGTTGGGAGGTATGTTTTTTTATTTTTTGCATAAAAAATGATATATTCTGTTACTTTCACTGGGCCTGGATTTACTAATTTAAAACCCGCTGGCGACGATGTTTCCACTATTACATCTTGAATAAAATTATCCGCACCAAAAACTTCTTCTAGTATAAATTTTAAAGAATGATTTTCGTGATGATCAATAGAAATAGCTATAGAACCATTATCAGATAAAAGCTCTCTGGCAATTTCCAGTCTATTTTTCATAAATGTTAACCATGATGAACGATTAAATTTATCATTATAGCCAAAGGTGTCATTTCCGGTATTGTATGGTGGATCAATATATATTAGTTTTATCTTATTTCTTAGACTTGGTAATAAAGAATAAAGGGCTAATAAATTATTTCCTTTAATAACTAAATTATCATTTTTAGATACTTCTTTAATTTTTCGTTCACCTTTACTGTCAAATTTTTTCCAATTTGTTAAAACTTTTGGCTCTTTTAATCTATCTACCTCATCCGGGGCAAGGGTGGTATTAAAAAATATTTCTTCTCTTTTGGCATCCTCTTTGTCTTGTCCTCCTTCTAAAATACAATCTTTATGTGGAAAAACTAAAGAAATGTCTTCTTGAGAAGCCATAAGTTTTTTATTGTTTGAGAGTCCAATACTTATTTCAAATGCAGTAAACGAATCAGGTAAGAATTCGTTCATTGTAATTAATTGCAGGAAATTTTCTTTTTGAAATATTGTAATTTTACCAATTTTTTTAAAAAATCTTTTTTCTATTTCTTTATTTGAAGACAATAGCTCTAAAAGTTTTTCATCGTCTTTTGAAATAAGAGAAATCAATTCTCCTTTTAACAATTTGTTATCGTCTTTAGAAAAAAGCCTTTTATCCTTTTTTAGGATATTTAAAATTTCCCCAATAAATTTATTCATATTTTTTAAAATTATAATTTTTTGAGTATTTATGTATGTTTATATAATACTCTTTTTTAGGTCAATTGTCCACAAACAGTCATATTTGCACTTCGGGGACTATTCGGCTATAATTAAATATAGCATATGAATACACTTACGAAAAGACAAAAAGAAATATTGGATTATGTGTCCGAATATATCCAAACAAATGGCTATTCCCCCTACTATGAGGAAATAGGCGAAAAATTCGGATTGTCAGCTCTTTCAACAGTCCATGAACATATTACCGAACTTGTGGATAAAGGATATTTGGAAAAAGACGAACGCAAAGAGCGTGGTTTGTATTTGCCAAAAAAACGCAAACAATATCTTGAAATACCGCTTGTTGGTCAAATCGCTTGTGGACAGCCAATTGAAGCTATTGAGGAAAAAGAAGAAGTTATCAAGGTTGCTCGTGAGCAATCCTTACGAGGCAATCTTTACGCTTTGCGAGCCAAAGGCGACTCTATGATCGGCGACGGTATATTTGACGGCGACATCATAATAGCCAAAAAGCAGGAGTCGGCAGAAAATGGCGATACAGTTGTCGCAATTTTGGATGATAATCAAGCGACTTTAAAAAAGTATTATCTCGAAGATGATAAAATAAAATTACAACCGGCTAACCCGGAATATAAAGCCATTTATAGAAAGGAGGTAGAAATTAGAGGCGTGGTTGTTAAAATAATCAGAAATCTGAAATAATACCTTGCGACTTTATTCGCAGTATTGCCAGCAAGAAAATAAGCTTGGGGGCAGTGGATTTATTTTTAGTCTAGCTCACTTTAATCGCTCTCCATTTGCAAATCTGTTAATCAGGTTTTCAAAACTGGGAGCGGATTAAAGTCGGACGCTTCTATTTATTTATTCACCTAATCCAAAACTTATGCCAAAAGTACAAGTTAGGACAGGTCAAACCGCCAAAGTGTCAGGTCAGTATTCACCGACCGGCACAAAGAAAGAGATTACTCTTTCTGGTGGTGATCGAGTTCCTCCATATGGTGGCAAAGCTAAGATTTTTACACTTGTCGATAAGACAAAGCATAAAAATCGATAAACTTTGACATCCTCTTGCTGGCACTATTGTGAGTAAAGAAATAGTAAATAATTATGTATAAATGCCATGACCTTTTCTGCTCACAACATCAAAGAAAAGATGAACGAGTTTGCTCGTCTTTTTTCGATAGAGCGGAACATTTTTCAAAGGTTTGTAATCGTATATAAATATATTCGCTTCTGCAATTCCGATCCGCTTGTCAAAGATATATTACAAAATATATTTGATGACACATCCAAGTATATTGGTGAGCCGGATGAAAATCTCGATGAGGACAAATTTCTTAATGTAAAAGGAAAAGTTCTATTTTCTCAAGAATTTTGGATTTACTTCAACAATTTAGAGATTATCTATGGCAAGATGAAAAAAATCAAGAATTGCCATATTACTGATAAAAAAGAATTTAACTCTCTTTGCAGTTTATTTTCAAAGCCCTACTCTAAGCAAATGCTTGAGCTTTCTTTTAGGGTGGTAAACAGTGAAGTATTTGATAGACTGGATCAGGAGTCTTTTTTTCGTTTTGACGATAAAGACGACAAAATGTATTTTGACGCAGACAAAAGCGTTTTACATATCAAGGGCTACAAAATACCAATTAGCAAACAAGATAAAATCACTAATGCTCATAAAATATTGAAATACATTTTTGTTGATAATAAAGATAATCTGACCGACGATTTCTTTTATGCCGAAATTGCCGAAGATGAATTTGGCGAGTTGGATTATAAAGACCGCAAGAATAACTGGAAAAAATATCACAATACTTGTGCGGAATTAAACAAGAAAATTGAAGAAGCGACCGGTATCAAAAATTTTCTGATTTATAATACTGGCAGAAAAGGCAAAACAAAACTAAACCGAAAATACTTGTAAAAATTCTGTAAAAATAAGCCTCAAAAGTCCCATAACTTGGGGCTTTTTTTGTTGTTCTGAAAAAAGGAACAGGAACTTTTCAGAACTCGGATTTTATATGCTGGATTCATAATCACAAAACTAAAGGTCGATTGTGAGATTAATAAATTAAGAAGCCAAAAAACTTATGTTCAAATTAACAGGTATCCTCAAAAAAGAGGAAATAAGGGATTTTACCCGCAAAGACGGAACTCAAGGACAAAGCCGGACTCTTTTCATCGAACCCGAGGGAAGCGTCTATCCGATCAAAGTCAATGTTTCTGACATGGACTTGAAAGTCGGTAAGCAGGGCGAAAAAGTGTCTTTGGATGTTGCGATATTCCCTTACTATATACAGGACAAAAAGAGAAAGCGGGCTTTTGCGGATTATTATATCCCAAGTAATAAATAATTATGGATTTCTTAACAACAGCCTCAACAACTTACGCCCTTACTGATGAAGCATTGGATTTAATTAATTTTTTCAGCCAATTGCTCACGGTTTCATTTGCGGTCTTGTTCGGATTGCTGGTGTTGATAATCCTCTTAATTATTTTCAAATCCTAATATGGCAGGTCTAATAAACAATTTATTTGCTGGACTGGGATTGAGCCTTGTTTTCCCTCTCGTTCTGTTCGTAGTCTTGAGCATTTTTTTAGCAATAACATGGGGCAAATAGTATGTGTTCTGATTATATTTTACTAAACAATTCGTGCTACTTAGATGATTTCCTCTTGATAGGATTGGTCTTCGCTAAAGCGATTGTTCTCGGTTTGGTAATCGGAACAGTGGTCGGCGTACTAGTGTTATTTATTAAAAAAATTAACCAATAAAGACTATGATGACTAAGATCAAGAGCTTTATTTCCGGAAGCAAAGCCAAACTAACAGCCCTTTCCCTTGCAATCGCAGGCGGATTGTTAGCTGGCTCAAACGCTTTCGCCGCCGTTGATGCAGATGTCGCCTCAACTACCGCTAGTGTGGTAGATACGATGAAAGAAAATGTTGTCGGTGTAATAACCGCCAATATCGCAAACATCGTTATCGTGGGTGTGATTATCTTCTCAATCGGTTTCGTATGGCGATTAGCTAGACGCTTCATGAAATAGGCGTTAGAGGCGGGGGCTTGCCTTTCAATCAGGCAAAAGCCCCCGTTCTCGTATCTACAACCATTATGAAGACTAAAATATTTACAATTTCATTATTTCTGTTATTTTTTGCCGTGCCTGCTTTTGCCAGCGTGGATGAAAACTTTGACAACTACTCAACCGGAAATATAGACAGCAAGTCAGCCGATTGGATTTATGACAGTGGCGGACATTTGCAGGTTTCCAATGGACAATACTATTCTTCGCCGAATAGCTTATTACACAATACTGTCTATAACAACGGCGGAACTCTGTATAATCCGAGTGGCATTGACGGTCTGGCTTCCATGTCGTTCAAGTTTAAGTTTAATGTTTCGGGGTCATCTAATGACTATTTAAATGTTTACGGACAAAACTCTGGAACTTACGACACATCGATTTATACAGAAGATTTATTTGACTTGTCTATTAGACGAGGAAGTTATACCCGATTTGTAGGTGAAAATTTTGCGTCTATTATATCAACATCTGATACAAGCTGGCACGATATCACCCTTTACGCTTCCAGCACTCCTCAATATTTCAAAGCTTGTATTGATTCATCTTGCTCAAGTTGGAAATACACCAGCTTAACAGACATTTGGGATTCTCTCGGTTTCAACGACAATTATCACAACTTTAGCTACAACCAAAGTTTTGACGATTTCGTTTCTACCGGTTTACTTCCACCTTTCGCCATTACTAGTCCAGAACAAGACGAGGTTGTAATTGATGACTCGTGGATAACGGTCGAGGGCGTTTGTCCGACAGACGGATCAAACCGAATCGGTTTTACGAGTGATTGTTTAGGCTTTGACGATATTCAATACACAACAGCTTGCACGGGCGGAACATTCTCGGCTCAATTCTACAAAAGCGGATTAACCGACAGAATTATTGCTCGAGAAATAGACAGCGTTTCCGGCGACTGCGTTGATTACGATGACTTAATGGATTTTATCGAGGTTGACGGCATAGAAATAATTGAGGGCTATCCCGATGACTGGTATTTTAATTTTGATTATTATGATGACTATGACATCAGGATTCATTCACCAGTTTTTGACACAGCCTTGACTTTGCCGTCAGGCTCAACCTCGGCCGATTTCACTTTTGGATTTATCTATCCGACAGAACAGCTTGCTAATTTAAATTTCAATATCAAGCAATACGACTCCGACGGCAATCTGTTAAATGGCAGTTATTACAACGAAGATTTGGCAGATATGACGGACACTTGGAATCATGTCGTCAATCTTACCGCCTCATCGACTCAAGGTATTCATTATGTTGTTCAACTCACTGAATCGGGCGAAATGACAAGACAATTTCCATTCGGCATTTATGTTTCCGATTTGGATTTTGTCTATAACCCCGATGATTATGATTATTTCTTCCCTCGCTTAATCACTGAATTAAAACAAAAAATAATCTTCAATTATTATTTTGCTTTTCACGACGGATTTTATGATATGTTCAACGGCAATTACACAAAAGCTTCCGATGACGCTTTGGATATAACTTTTAAATCAGTTTCCGGCGACGGCGAGTATAACATGGATGTAAAAATATTCTCGGCAAGCGATTCACGAGTGAAAACCTTTGCTAGTGGATTGCGTCCGTATATTGTCGCACTTCTTTGGCTGGTGTTCGCTTTGTATGTGGTGTTTAGGATAACTCACTTATTCAGCGATAACGAATAACCATTATGTTAGATTTCATCGAAACAATCTTAATAAAAATATTCGGGCTTTTACCTGACGCCGATCCTAACAATTCGGTTATAACGGCGGTCAATAACGCTTTTAGTATTATGAATCC
>Ga0180007_10006649_pt1 | contig 11228 bp, 9 predicted proteins | sample MM_PC_MetaG_FD_121122 | JGI IMG/M metagenome (GOLD analysis project Ga0180007, IMG submission 121122) | Groundwater microbial communities from the Aspo Hard Rock Laboratory (HRL) deep subsurface site, Sweden - MM_PC_MetaG | ecosystem: Environmental > Aquatic > Deep subsurface > Groundwater...
ATTGTTCAACGAAAGTCTCCTTTTCTGTGATCTTTGAGCGGTTCACATTCTTGGAGACTTTCGTTTATTCCCGGAAATGTCAAACTTCGGGAGTCTCCCCGGCAAAGCCGGGGGCTTACTCATGGTAGTTATAGGCAATTGTAAGCCAATAAATTGCCTGATTACGGAGGACACATTAGTTCTATGAAACGTGCTGCTTTCATTTTTTGCTTGAGCAATTTCAGGAAACCCGAATCTTTTTTTTAGAATACCAATCAAGCGCGATCTCCTTTTTATAACAATATGATGTGTTGTTCCGTCTATTCCTTTATTATCCAACTGATAGCTGCATATCCTGAAAAATTGAACATTATCCAACCGAGTTGAGAAGGTTGGCCTTTAATAGAAAATCAACATAATTGGACAGTAACATTCCCGGCTGAAAAATTTCAATAGGAATCTTATTACATAGGTTGATTTTAATTTTCCCAATAATTGAGGTGAAAAATAAGCTGGATTCAGAAGTTCCGGATTATCAACTCATTCGCCTTGGTTGCTTTTTTCCCCACGCTATATATTAAGGATACCTCCTGGATCTGGAACCCTTTAAAAGACCGCCCTCATATCTGGATGATCATTTATGCTGAGGATAAATTTGACATTGGAAGATAGAACCCTGGCCATTTCAATGTGATTTCTTAGAATTTTTATCCATCGCATTAAAATTTTATCGACCACCTATAAAAATAGGGATGCCATATTACATGACACCCCCGGATTCACCTCCCCGGTAAAGAGAAGGGGCATCAACAATCCATATTGATATGCTCCCTCCGACCCACCACCTTTCTTGTGAGACGGGATTCAATCTTCCAGGTGCCCGTTGGCCTTGATTTGCTCCATTTAAGGGTTAATCGTCTTTTGTGGGCTTCCTGGATCATTGCTTCACCCCTGCCCGGCTATCAGAGTTTTCTTTGTCCAATCCCGCACAGGCATTTTTAAGTTTATTACATTTTTCAAAAAAATGATTCCGGTCATAATCAGCCTTTTCCATCAGGTCAAAAATTTCTTTGATCACATCATTAATGGTCAATCAAGTCCGGAAATCGAAATATTCCGAATACCAGATTTGGTAGTGGAAGTTTTTTAATTTTTTAATAAAAATAAGCACTTAACGTTAAGGTTCTCATCTATAATACGGCAAAAAAATCATTCACCAATAATTTTAAGTACAGTTTGAATAGTTGAATAATGGATGAGTTATGAAGAATACTTGAGTTTTTGATTTCATAAGAATGTTGTTTCTTTTTTATTTTCTTGATAGTCTCTGTTCTGTTTATTATCTGATGTAATAGTTAAAATTTATAATTAGCTGTGTAACATTTAAGCATGAAACTATTATATGCGTGTGACACACTCGAAAATAGGTGGAGTAAATATCCTTTAAAAACAGAACCTTATGCAGGAAGGAGTTATCACCCTCTCCGATAGTAAAAGAAGTTTTTATAAATAGAGCGGTGTGACATTAATCAATGGATCTAATTGAATCATTATTGAAAGCCAGGCCATACCGTTCTTCGGAGCTTGCTGAAAAAATAGTAGAAGTAGAAAAGATTAAGCCAGATGCTGCAAGAAAGCGTTTAAGCCGAGCAAGGTCACCAGTTAAACGATTAAAAATCAATCTACCGAATAAAGAAAAAATCTTTTATCTTGAAGGGCAACTGGGGTCCACCTTATTCGCCGATACGGTGACAAATATTTTGATTGAAACTAATTCTGCGGCTGGGCGTGCTTTAATAGGTCTTAAAACAGTTGGGGGAGCACTTCCTTTGTCGCTGTTTCCAAAGACCAGTGGCACATCTGCCTTGCATTCAAAAAAACATCTTTATTTTCAAAAAGTCTTAGATCAATTATCTGAAATTAATTTAATCCATATCAATAAAGAAGCTGTAAGTGGTGATTTAGTATGTCTTCATGGGCACGCAGACATAACAAAAAAGCAAGATGCAATATTTACGGTAGAAAACATTGCATTGTCGATTGTAAAAACATGGCTTTCAAATTTAGGAATTAGTTCTCCAAATGCAATAAAAATTCGAGAAGAAGGCCCAACGTATGGCACATTTGCTTGGGATATAGTTGGACCAAGTTATTTAAGTGGTTTAGTAACATTCAAAAAAGGTCAAATTCAGAATGCTTTTGTCGTTGGAGATATTATTCTGAATAAAAAAATCACAATTGAGATTCTCGCTCCTTTTTTTTATAAGCTCAGCAGTTTAAAAAACCAACAGAAAATTCGTCCTTTTATAACCATAATTATTGCTGAATCTTTTGAAGAAGAGGCATTAATAGAATTAAGAAAAAAAGGGGTAATTATCGCAATGCCTAAGACTATATTAGGTAAAGAAAATGCAGCTCTTTTGAGAGCATTAATAGAAGCTATAGAAAAAGCAGACGAAGTCATAAGAAATAATCCTGAAAAATTTTTAGAACTGCTCAAAAAAATAAATAAAATAGAAGGTGCTGCTTTAAATCTTAGGTCTGTAGTTTTTGATTTTATCATAGCTCGCCTATACTCTCTTGAGGGATATCAATGTGAAATAAGAAAAAAAATTATAACCAAAAAGAATAGAGACCGGGCTGAAATTGATGTTTTAGCAGAACGAGTTGAAAGAATCGTGTGTATCGAAGGAAAAGCTATGGCACCAAAAAATATAGTAACAAAAGCCGAGATAGAAGATTGGATAGAAAGAGTTTGCCCGAGAGTTAAGCAGTGGTTAAAAGAAAGGGAACGCACACCAGCCACGAAAATATTGGAGTTCTATTCATCTACTGATTATGATCAAGAAGCTCTAACTTTAATAAACGAGATTAAAATTAATCATAAAAAAATAAAAATTAATTTTTTTAATGGCAAAGAAATTATAGAAAAATTAAGAGCGCTTAATCAAAATTCCTTAATTTCAATATATAAAGAACAATTTATGTAAAAATATATGGCGGCACGTATCAGTCATATTTTTTTTAAGTAATGCATTTCCCTCATTCATAATATCAAATAACCGGAGGTTGAAATGGAAAAAGGTCCGTCAGAAAACAGGACTGCTTTTTGAATAAATAAATGATACCGTTTTTGACACCACTCAAAAGTCAATACCAAAGAGAGTACCTGTCTCATCTTTGTCATGTAACCTTAATACAATTAGCTTGTCATCAAAGTATTTAATCTGTTCTTCATCATCGACAGGAAGATCTGATTTAATAACCGATAGAAGATATTGAAGATTGTAACGTTCTGAATTTTGATAAATCAATTTTAGAAGACGGTTTTTTATTCCATTGTCTTGTTGCGAGAGTACATCATCATGATAGACAAAACGGAAATATGATTCTGCATTATATGCGCAAAGGATAGCCAAATCAAATGCAACACATAACATTTTTTTATAAGTTGTTCCTTCGTCTTGAATCGTTTCTTTCTTTATTTTGTTTTTGCTCTGGACTTTGGGGGGGATGAATTCAACGTTATTATTGGTATTTATATTCCATGAAATGAAGGCATTTTCATCCATTATGTCTTTATAAAATGAAGAAAAATTATCTCTGATATCTGAGTAACGTTCATTGTTTTCAGTTGATTGATATGTCTTTTTTATCTCTTTTACAGTGCCCTCGATCTCTTTTAAGAAATCAGTCTTTTGATCTTCTTTTCCTATGATTTTATCTATATTGCTGATTTTTTCATTTAAAGTAACAAGTAAGCCCTCAGATTTAACCAATTCTTTTTGATAGTATTTGAATTTACGAAAACTATCAGTATCCTTCAGATAGGATAATAAATTTTCTTTTTCTTTATTCAACCCTTGTAGTTTTTCGTTCACTGATTTGAGTGCGGTTGTTTTTTTGCGGAGGGTTGATTTTAGTAGTCTGTTTCGTTCTGTGGTTAGTTTGCTATTGAAGTCTATTAGAGCACTATAATCATTCTTTAAATTGTCTGGGAAAAAAAGTTTCGCTTCTTGAAATGTTTTTTTGACTTTATTTATATCAAAAGCAAATTTGTTTTTAATGGATTTACTTAGCTTTTCAATCTCATAGTTTAGATTATATGAATCCGTGTTTAGGTCACTGATTTTGGATTCAATTTTATCGACTCCTTTTTCAATTAATGACTTGTCTTGCTCATAAAAGTTGAAAACATCGATTTCTCGTTCAATTTTTTGGGTACTTTTTTCAAGTATCTTTTTCTCTGCTACGAGTTCATCCCTGTCACCGACATTTATTGAATATTCTTTTTTGAGAGAATCTATGTACTGTGATATATTTTCTCTTTTTATATCATTTTCATATTTTTTCTTCAGAAGATTTCCATCAAAACCTAATAGATCAAACATAAAAGGTTTCCAGTGCAAATCTTTTCCTTTTCCAAATTTTGCTAATTGATAGACATCTCGGTAATCATTAGGCGGGGTTCTAAAACAATAGCTAATAGCTTTTCTATAAGTATACGATTTGAATTTAAAAAAATCTAACGCTATCTGTTCTGCAAAATATTCTTTTGCCTGACCAATAGGAAGTGTCTCTTTGTCCCAATTTGCGGGTGGTATATAATTTTCAACAGAAGTTTCATTCAATGAGAATGAAATTTTTGTATTGTTTAGAACAGATCTGCGAACGGTCAAATATTTTTCATTGTTTAACAGTAATTCAAGGTAAAAAATATGTTCTCTAAAGATTAATTCTTTCTCATCATCTAATGCTTTTAATAAAAAGTGCTTTTTATCTATCTGTTTAAGAAATAAAAAATCAATGATATCGGAAAGTTTTGTTTTTCCCAAATTATGAGAATTCTTTTTTTCCTTAGCATTTGATTTCACATCTGCATAGACAACATTTAGTCCATTAAGGTTAAAAGTGATGTTCTTAAACCTGTCATCACTACAGTATAGTTTGCTTAGTTTCATTTGATTAACTTAAATGCGTCAATTTTATGTTGATATTCAATTTTTCCCATTAGAAATAAAAAATTCAAAGCGTATGGATAATTTTGTTTTGAATTTTCACCAATGCCATCAATGACCTTTTGCAATAAAGAGTCATAGCTAACAGTGTAATGAATGCTAATTTGATTTAAAATAAAGGCACTTAAATTAACGACTGAAAAATCAGGGTTGGTATGTCTGTCTGGTCTTATCATTTTTTTCCAATTGAACATTCAAAATACATATAATGGAGGAATGTCCATACATGTCTTTTGCTGCCTTTAAGTTGCTGGCATCCGTCACAGACGCTTTTATAAATGAAGGTGAAAACTTCCTCAAAGGGTCCGAAATCGTCTCTCTTTAAGGTTATCATAGAATCAAGCTCATAGGTTATATCAAAATAGTAATCTTTTAAATCAATGTTCTTTGGGTCATTAAGAAACTGTTGTATTTTCTCAAAGTCCATAAGCGATTTCGATAGAATTACGTCTTCGTAGTACTCTTTCCCTAATTTATTTTTTTCGTTTTTTAATTTTTTTTCAAGGTGATCAAACCTAAATTTCTTTTCTTCGATTTCTTTTTTCAAACTGTCTTCAATTTTGGGTAGCTGAGACTTGAAGGCAATTATTATTTCTTTGATTTCTTCATCGGAAAAATCAAACGGAATACTGTATTCATTTAATTTGTATTGTTTAATAATATTTTTGTTTGAATTTAAAAAACCATCGTTTATGGTCTCTACTCCAATTATTGCAACATTTTTAACCCCGGTTTTTATTTTGATTTCATCAACTATCTGCTCTCCAACTATGCCTGTGTATTTTCGATTGGTGAAAACCAGATAACAATCTATTGCATCCTCGTCTTTCAGTTTTTTTATTTTCGGAACTTCTTTTTTTATAATAACACTCCTAAAATCTGGATCTGAACAACTTGCAATAGGATTCATAGTATGCTTGGCTTGAATAATAAATTGTCCAGACCAAGGATTTATTTGATCTGGATAGTTTTGGGCAGTCCCAGTAAATTTTCCATCCTTACCACCATCCTTCCCAGAGGCAAAATAAACTACACCCATCCCTAAAATTTTTTGACAAATTGTGTTTGTCAAATTTTCGAATGTATCTTCGTCAAGTAGCTCTAACCGGTAATTCATCCTAAATTCCTGCTTTGAACAATCAGTGTGTGAAAATTAGATCCTTTTATGCCAACTTATAATCGAGATTTATTCGATGTTTGTTCATAAAGCAAGATCTATTTAACCGAATAAAAATGCGTCAGCCACTATGAATCATCATTTGAAGTATGAATATTTGATTTGTGGGATAGTCATAGAAAAGCTCGAACGGGTTTTTGAAACTAAGGTTAATCCGAGGGCTATTGAAAAAAAGGCCGACCGTATGCCAGAGCAAAAAAAGAAATACCTAACCCAAAACAAAAAAAATCCATCCCCCAGGAGAATATTATTCGATAAAACATTTCTCCCAATATTTGGCACAAGCCCTTGTCTTCCCTACGTCTCACACAATAATTACAATTGTTTCACGACATCTGATAAAGAAATTTCAAAAATTGCGGAGCGGGAAATATAGGGGCGCACTCCGGTCTATGGAGGAAACCCCAAGGTTTTGACCCCCCACCCCCTATCCATGAACATTCCTGCCTGTGTCTGCCATCAAACACGCCCACGCTCTTGTGGTTGCACGTTCATTCACCACCCCTTGCCCTTGTATTCGTTTCCATTTAATCTGTCTCTGAGACAGAGTGGGCGAATGACGACGTGGTTCACTTGCTGCCTGATAGTTGCCATGGCCCTTGTTATCCAAATTGTAGGGCCATGGCATGACCGGCTAAACCTCAACGAAATAGCCACGTTCCCAACAATCGCAGTGAGCCACCCGGTGACCGGCTCCTCTTCCATGGACGTTCTCCTGACCACAAACAGGGCACCTAAAACAGGCAAGCGCCCTTTTCAGTTTGGCCTTGAAAGTTGGAATTTCGGGAAACTGATCCCTGTCAATAAGCCCTCCCTTTTTGATGACCTTGAGGCAGTGCAGACAGGAAACCTCTGATATTTTTTTTGTACTTTCATTCCGCCCACACTTTCTCCACGCTTCTGTTGATCGAGCACACCCGCCTAATTCATAGTGAACTTTCGCTGTTGATCTCTTTTCGTTCTGCATTTTGTTGCTCCTAAATAACAAATAATTAATATAACAAGGCACAAATACCCCCTATTGGGCATCATCCTTTTTCCTCCAATTTTCGGGGTTGAATTTTAAACCGGTTGCTCTGGAAAATTCTCTAACGGCATTGAGACTTCCGTATGCCGAAGTCCACCGGGAATGAACTTTATTTTCATAAACCTGACCGATATAGTTTTCTTGCAATTTTTTACACAATTCGCCCCAGGCCTGTTTCCGTTTGAAAAGGATTAATTCTATATTTTCTGGTCCTATCTCCTTCGTACCGTCACCTAATAATAGATACTTATATAAGTGACGGTACGAAGGAGACACGGCCATGTTCCTGATCTTTTCAATCGAGATTTTCTTGTCTATATGCCCTATTCCCAGGGCATACGCTATTTCAATACTGATAAAACCATGGGCAATATAGAACTTTTTAAGTCTGCGATACGCTTTTTCAGTCGAATGATGGATTTTATCGCTGCCTTTTCGGACATCAATTTCACAATTCAGTGCTCCCAATTGTGGTAACCAACGACGGCCTAAAAGAATGATATTTTTCCCGCCATTAACTGGCCGGATTCGGTGAATCGTTTGAACAAGTTCCGCATCTGCCTGGTCCTGGAACCACTTTTTCCGAGCTGCCCTATCAGGGAACAGAACCATGGCTTCGTCAAGACGGGCATTTTGGGCGGGACCAGGCGCTCCAAAGCATATGATTGCATCATAATCGCTGTATGCATTGATTCCACGGTTACCATAGAAATGGATACTGCCAAGTTCCTTACCCGGCAATAGCTCTTTGGCGATTTCAAACAAGGTTTTTTCAAGTATCTTGTGTGTAGCAATCAAAATCTTATGGTCTTGGGGTCTTAGAAACTTTTTCATGTCAGCCATTCGGCCTTTTAAGAAATTCGGTTTATCCTTTAACAGTTTGGCTTTGGTTTTCCCAAGCCCTTGCCGGACAAGGTTTTTTTGGCAGGAATCAATGGAAATTTTACTTTCAATAAATTCAAAATCCCTCTTTTGTTCTTTAAAAACTGCATCTGCATCTCGTTTAGAGCCAGTTCCATTGAGCGAAATAATTCGCCCGGTATATTTTGGTAAGTCCAAGCTAATCCTGACAAATGAACATCGATCTTTCTCAGTTTCACCCTCTTTCAAAGGCATTAAATTGACCTTGATATAGACTGTCCCAGGTTTCTCCCTCAGAGCAGATAGCAACCAATTCAGGGCTTTAAAATTCACCCCGGCCTCATAAATACGGTGCATCCAACGGGGAAAACTTTCGAGTTCGAGTTGGCAATAAGCTGCAAGGTGCTTACTCAATTGATCCTTTTCAGCTTCTGAAATATCCCCCTGTCCCCATAAAGTCAGACTATTTTCCCAATTGCTATCTTGTGGAGGTGTATCGGTATAAATCCGGTTTTGAGCTCCATACGTGCGATCCTCGGGATCTGCTGCCGCAAAATTAGCCAGGATGACTTTTAAAAGTTTTTCAAAAAATGTTCCCTGGTAGCCCTTTGCAAAAAAAAAGATATCGTCCAAAGATATGGAAACGCTTGTGAAAAAGGTTGACAGTGGATCTTCGTCAAGAATTAATAGGTCAACATTAAATTCATCCAAGTCCATGTATTTAATCTTCGCATGGGTAATCGTTCCGAATCCGGCACCAATTTTGAGATTTTCAAATTGGGCATCGTGTTTACATTTTTTTCCGGGATTTTCCTTTCGGCATCCGTCACAAACAAGTATATTTGGTGGATACCCCGCTGCAACAACGTCTTCAATTGCAATGGATTTTCTGCAATTCTTGGGACTCCGGCCCACTACTTTATAAATATTTGTCCCACGGCTGGCAAATTCACGAGCCGTTTCACGTGCCTCTTTGTTCAAATCGTGTGTCGGGCCTGAAAAAATCACATTCATCCCGCCATAGGGTTTTGATGCGCATAATGGAGCGATTACTTTAATTGTCGAAGTTGTTTTTCTACCACCAGGAGTCGCCCCAAAAATTTTATCTCCCGGTTTTAATGCCTCCCTTTCAATTGTGGCCTGACTTTCTTCTATCGTGCTGAAATTACCTGCCGTTGCTGGAGGATCTGCTTCTATCTCTTCAAAGTCCTTTACCCATTCGCCTGGTGGAAGTCCAACAATACCCCCTTTTTCGCTCCTGACTCCGGCCCGGCATGAATTGGCATGCCAACACTTCAAACGTCCGCTCTCAGTTATGTAAGCGGTTTTTTTACCCCCACACTCCGGGCATATTTTTAGAATAAGAGTTTTTGTCTCACTGGAATTTTTTTCAAGGGATGAAATGCCTTTTGAATCAAGAAAGGAGTTTATCTGATCCCATCTATCGCCAGAGTCATACAAGGCGCTTTCTGACTGGAATTCACCACTAAAAATAGTGCTTTGTTTGTCGCTGCGGGCCTTCCAATCTTGAAAGAATTGTTCCCATGCTGGGGAGATTTCCCTATCTGGCAAAATACCTTCATCCAGCCATCCCATGCACTCATCGTAATCGGGTTTTCCTTTGGTCAGTTGCAAATATTTTTCTTCATCCAAACCCATCAAATCATGGGTGCTGTCCAACTTTTGGATATGACAATCCTTGGTTTTACATTGGCGTGGATTGCCTCGGTATCCAATGTACAGAAAGAAAGAATTGTTCTTTTGAGGACCAGCGTCTATACATTTGGTTTTTTGTATCCAGGCAAGAAATGCTTTTTTGTATTTGAGGGGGATTATATAAGGCCAGCAGAATCTAAAACCGTTACCGGTCAAAAAAATTGTTAAACCTTCAGTCAAATTTTCTTCCATTAAATAAATTAGGAACTCTTGAGCGGCCTGGATATTTTTACCAATATTGGAATGACCAGGAGCTTCGGGAGATTCAATGTCCAAATGGAGAAAATAAGTGAATTCTTTTTTTGAATTTGAAAAATATACCCGAGAGTGTATATACACCGCTTTGTCACCAGGCTCAAAGTCTTCTCGTTTAACACCTCGGATAAGATCTTTGACCTTATTCAATAAGGGATCGCACCAATCATATTTCTTATCAATCAGTGATGTCTTGAAACTAATTCTAAAGGGTATTGATTGGGAGGGCATCAGCAAGGCCCGGTTGACTGGATTTGGCAAAGAACCTTGCTGACGTTTGATGGCATCGGTGACACTTTACAGTGCAACCGCACGTTCAATTAGCCATTCAATTGCGGACTGAGTGGGATAACAAACCTTCCGGCCAATTCGTATACGTCCCTTAATCCCTATTCCAAGGCAATCCAAATTTGCACAAGTGCCAGGGCTTATAGCGCCACCCGTGAACTCACTAATTTTCTCACGGGCCACAATAGGTGATGGCCAATTTTTTGCAAAACTTTCGAAAAGGCTTTTTACTGCTTCTTGATTTTGATTGGAATTCTGTTCTTCTGAATTTTGATCTGGCACGTTTGACTCCTTTCATATAGGATTTTAATTTGTCCTATATGAAAGATAGCAAAACGACTTTCCCCCTACTGGCCAAAGGGGGAAAAAGATATGATATTATTTTTTATTTTTTCATTTTTTCTATGGCTCTGGTACGATATTCATAAACCTTTTTTATCCCGGCCGATTTTTCTTTGCCGGTTCTTTCGTTTACTTCATAAATTTTCTTGGCTTGATCATCATATTTCAATTCTAATTCACCGCAACAATATGGATTATCATCACTGTATGACATAATTTTTTTTAAAATAGTTGCTGGTTTCATATCAAGACCGTACTCGATTAAAAGCTCTTCAATGAGAACCCTGAGGGTTTTCAAACCTTTAGACGCCTTCCTCCCCTCGTGCAATCCTTTCTCGTACTTTGATGCCCCTACCGGAGATATTCCCTCGCCTGTTTTTAAAATACTATTTTCATTATCCAGGGTCCATTTCAGAGATGATAATTCATGAAAATAATCTATTTCCGATTAGGGCGTATGTCCGGACGGGTAAATCCTAATTCTCTTTTTTGTTGCCCACCCATTGGGCAATCCGCTAAAGAAGAGAATAAACCGTTAATTTAAAAGGATTATACGCCCATGATC
>Ga0180007_10006650_pt1 | contig 11227 bp, 13 predicted proteins | sample MM_PC_MetaG_FD_121122 | JGI IMG/M metagenome (GOLD analysis project Ga0180007, IMG submission 121122) | Groundwater microbial communities from the Aspo Hard Rock Laboratory (HRL) deep subsurface site, Sweden - MM_PC_MetaG | ecosystem: Environmental > Aquatic > Deep subsurface > Groundwater...
ATAGGCAAAGTCAAGCAATCGTCCTCAGTACCACAAGCATCATCTGTATCGGCTGCAAGAGAGCGGGTGTGAACGAAAGGAGATTTAGTCGGTCTTGTAGGTTCTACACCAGCGGCATCGGCAGTAGAATAAGATGCTGTCCCTCTGAATGTCGCATCCCAACCCGTACCTTCAATATTAATCATACGGGCTTTATCTGTACCCGTTCCGCCCCAGTTCCCAAATTTAATACCATTAAGCACTCCAAGGGTTGAAGCAGGAGTTCCAGTGGGTGTAATATTTAATAGTGTCATAATATCGCCATCGTCAAGGACTCCGACTGTTGGCATGATATTTACGCCAACTATCTCACCATCGAAGCCTGTGAAGGTTGTTGTCCCTACTGCCATATTTATCATATTACCCGCGGCTGTGAATCCTGCCTCGCCGAGGCTCAATGTCTGATTCACAGATGCCCTCGCAACCTGTGAAGTATATAGTTTCCCTCCTGTTATATTACCCCAAACATCCACTCCAAATTTGAATACCCCATCCACACCCCAGTTAAACCCCTTACTTCCAAAATAGAATCCACTGTCTGCATCGTCTGAGACTATGGAAGGAGCGGTGACTGAGCCTGCAGGTAAAGTCATAATACCTGTATCATCAATTGTAATAAGAGAATTTTGGATTATTTTTCCAGTAACCAAATGATAACGAGCAATTGCATTATCAGTTGAGGATACAGGGCCAACTACATCACCAATTCCTCCTGCACCACCTGTTACACCCACTACCCATTGAGAAGCGTATGCTGGACTTAGCATGCTTAGAAAAATAACTAAGAATAATGAGATTACGTATTTCATGTTACCTCCATTCATTTTATGTTTTCCTCAGAGCCAGTAGAAGAACAAGAGCGCCTCCTCCTAGCATTAACATCGTTGTAGTGTCCATTCCAAACAAGCTGGCTTCAGAAGCATATGCAAATTGTCCATCTGCTGTCATCCCACTTGGAATCGCAGAAGAGTACTGATCATATCCAGCTTTCATTAGTTCTTCTTGGATTTTAGCTTGCCGCTGTGAAGACCATAAGCCAATACCAGCTTTTACAACAGACGCAAGAACAGAAGGAGAAGCTTTCAAAACAGTTGACCAGACTGCTGCTTTAGTAGCTGCTGGAAGAACTGCTGCAGCAGCAGCCGTATATGTAGACCCTCCAATGGTAAATGTCTGAGACGTAAGAGCAGTAACTCCCGTAAGATGAGGAGCTACATACCCAGGAGCTGTTAAAGTTATCCCGCTTGTTGGAGAAACAATTCCAGTTGCTGTAGGAGCAGCTCCAGACACAATACCAGTCGCTCCTCCCCATGCTCCCAAAACATATCCAGCTCCAGTAAAAGCTATAAGAAAAGCTGCTCCTTTCAGAATCTCAAGCCATGCTGGTTTCTCATCTTTCTGCCATTGAAGTGTTTTTGTAGCAGTATCTCTGTTATATCTGACAATGATTTTATTTTCTTCATAAATCTCAATATCAAAATTCTGCCAAACATAAGTGTAGGTGAGAATAATCCAGTTATCGTCTGCTTCCTTACGAGTAGCGCTCGAGAGATATGAGTTTGGATCTTTCCAGTTTGTGACAGTAGTTTTAATTTTTACCGGCAAATGAGCTGCAACTGCTTGAAGAATATTTTTACCTACATCCTCTTCAAAAACAGCTGACCAGAAGTTAACATTGTTCCATTGAACATTTTCTGAAATTGGAGGAGGTTCTTTCACAACACAGTATGATATAGTATTTGGCTGCATCTGAGAAGGATTCAGAACATTATATACTTCACTAAAATCTATATTCTCCTGAGATGAACGAACTTCAAAATACTGAAATGCTTTTTCTGCAAATTCTTTGATAAGCTGGGCTTTATAAACCATTGAGCAAAGATACTGTGGTTTTTTACCGTATAACTTATCTTTGGTAACTATGTTTAGCTCATTAAGATATTCAAATAAGATAGACGCTAGCTGCATTTTTTCCAGTTTCATGTCTTCACAGTTGCCTGCTGTCTTGAAAGAAAGCGGAATACGCTTTTCCTTATCATACCTAGATAAAAAGTTTATTGTCATCGGCATTTGAGGAGAGATAATGTACCTGATTATGTCCCTGTATGCTTCAACCTTTTTATTATATCTATACTGGTCAATTCCTAAATCATAATCAATAGTTCCATAACCCCAAACATCAGATTCTCCTTTTAATATTATTGTAGATTTTTCACTGACCTCTTTCGTAAGAGTAGCGTCTCCCAAAAGGACAAGCATTGCTAAAGCTGCTTGTGGAAAGTTGTCAACAAATGATTTAGAACTGAGCCAGACTCTTCCTGGTACATACAGAGTTTTCATATTACATGTCTCCTTCTTAAAATAAAGTAAACTCCCAGCGTAGCAAAGAATCCAACTATTGCAGTAGTAACTGGATTTTCTGCAATAACATCTGCAATAATACCTGTGATCGTCTTATATCCGTAAAAAATATGATTCCCAATCTGCCCGATTAATGGAATAGTTGAAGCCCATGCAGGAGTAACATACGTTGCATGAAAGTACGTGGCTCCATAAGTATTGTCTGTTAAAACTCCAGTAAACATCATCCTTGAAAGCTCATATGCTTTAGATAAATTCGCATCAGACAAAAGATATGAATCAAAACCTGCAGCAATTAATTCCATTTTTGGACGCTGAGAATCAGAAGCATTATAAGGGGAGAACTGATACGGCTTTAAGATAACAGCATGGTAGACCGATCCTGTAGCGGCAAGGATGCTCTGATCTGCAAACTGATTTGAATCTTTTGTCCTGTTACGAATTACGTTTATTACTGCTATCATCCCTTCAGCTCCCTCATTCCGTGCTTCTCCATAAGCAGTGAGAGCGGTAAGCTTGTCAGCTGAGATGCTATAAAAAATTGAGTTGTTCATCGTCTCACCAAGAGCTTCGCATAATTGATAACAGAGTCTTTAAGAATTTGTGCAGCTTTGAATACGATGTTCACATAGGACTGATTAATGAACATTCCAGCTTGAGTGTACCTTGGAGATCCTGCATTGTAAGCTGCTACAGCTTTTGACCAGTCTTTATATCTCTGATATAAATTCAGGAGATATTGTGTTCCTAAATATATATTAAAGATAGGTTCATAAAGATCTTCTTGTTTCAGCTGCACTCCAGCTATTTCGTTCGCTGTAGGCATAGTCAGATGCATCAGACCAAAGCTCCTGTCGTTAGGATTATCATCATTCCATCTATAAGAATATATGTCATACTTGCTCTCCTGCCAGATAACTCCTTTTACGATGGATTCCGGAACTCCCATAATCCTGCAAATGTCTTCGACATACCCCTCGATAATTATCATCTGAGCAGAAGGAGGCATTATTGCTCTTGATCTTACTCCCACCTCATCTCCTCAATACCAATATCAGTACAACTATTCCAGCTGCAGCAATCATACTGAAAGTCAGATTGTCCATACTAAACAAATTTCCCTCTTGAACAGGACTTGGAAGGGTCTGATACAGCTGCTGTCTAGAAGCTACTTGTTCAGGAAGATATGAAATTTGTGTAACAGAAATATTCATTATCTAAACCCTATTCTTCGTAAGAATTCAATAACTTCCTCTGCAAAATCCGCTCCTATTTTAAACCCTGTCCTCAATTCCTGGATGATACATTGTGTTTGAAGATCCAGTTGGTATCCATAAAAGTTCTGTTTGACAGGAAGAAGCTGATCACTTTTCTGTCTTCCGTTCTTGTGCTTAGAAGGCTGCTTCTCAAGCTCTTCTTCCTCATGGTCAGGGACAAACGTTCCGTCTTTTCTCCGTTTCATTATTATGACTGGAGGCATAGTTATTTCTTCCTTACAGTCTTCGGAGCTGTCCGATACACGGTTCTCACTGAAGGAGATGATTTTCCTTTTGTCAGAAGCAGAACAGCTGCAATCCCTAATCCTCCAATCAAAACATATTTCATTAAGTCAGAAGAGTTTATCCCAGTAGAGTATGGAATTGTTCCGCCAGCTCCTTGAAGAATCATTCCAGATTTTGCCGCTTTCATTTGAGCTTCAGCAGTTGATTTCGCTTGCTGAAGTTTTAAGTACTCAGTCCCCAATGATGTCAGTGATGGAAGAAGAGACCCAGTAATAAAATCAAGAAATCCTCCTCCTTCACTGGAAACTCCTGATCCAGCTGGAGTAGGAAGCAATGCAGTATTAGTTGTTAGTGATGTAGCTCCAAACATTGATTATTTACCTCCTTTCTTAGTTAATGAAGAGATCAGAACAAATCCTACTCCTCCAAGTATTAGAAGCAATGAAAGATTTGATACTAAAGATGCAGAAGTAATTGAAGCTTTCTGTGCTGTTTGAGCCTGGATAAGCTTTGCTTGAGCTTCTGCAATCTGAGTCTGGTATTTTGCTTGCTCCAAGCCTGTAAAAAACTTAAGTCCAGATTCAAGAAATCCCCAAATACTTCTTGCTGCATCAGATGAGTTAGAGTTAGTCGCAGCGGCAGCTCCAATTGGAACGTCATTAAATCCAGCCAACTCTGGATATGCTATCGGAAGCTGTTGTACTCCAAACTCTGATTTTCCTGAGTATTCTGGAATCTCTTTTGTGTGGTAGTCTGGGAATATTGCTAGCCTGAAAAGATTCCTCTCTTTTCCCATTTCTCTAAGAGTCTTTGGAGTACGAAACCTGTCTAATGTGCCAGTTGCGTTTCCTGCATGAACTGACTTATCAGGCTCAGTCCAGGGAAGAGACCAAATGCCGTTATATGGAAACCTTAGTACAACAGGCATTGGAGGAAGATTGTCAGGATACAAAGATCCCTTCTTATACAGCATAAGCTTATCGTTGCTTTCTGCTTTCTGCTCTGTGAATTTTTTTATTCCATTACTGTTTGAATACATGGCTATCTCCTTTTATTTGTTAGCAACATAAAAAGAACTGCTGCTCCGACTACCCATGTCCATGGAGTATCAAAGATTGAAGCTTGAACAGCTTGAGGCTCACTTTCCTGCACCACACTAGAAGGAACATACATGATGCTTAATGGATCTTGAGTCGTTACAGCTTGAGATGGAGCCGTTTGGATTAAAGCTGATGGCTGAACAGTAGTTATTGGAGCTAAAGCCTGAACTGGAGCTGGAGTAGTTATGGATGGCTGAACAATTTCCATAGTATGGTACAGAATTGGAGCCATTCCTCCTTGTTTTGGAATTACAGAAACTGGTCTTGAGATGATAGTAGATCGAGGTTTTGCAATTTCCATAGTATGATATACTACTGGAGTCATTTGTCCTCTTCCAGGAGTAACTATTGGAGTCTGAACTAAAGTCACAGGACTTAGCGGAACAACCGGAATTATCACTGGAGTAACCGGAACTGGTTGAGCAGTAGAACGCACAATTGATCTAGGAGCAGAAACAATTTGAGATGTACTTATCTTTGGAGTAAATCTTCTCAGAGAAGCTGCTTGGCTGAACATTACTTTTTCCTCCTGAAGAGCATGAATGCTGCAACAGCAGCTCCTCCTATTAAAAGAAGAGTTGTTGTATCCATTCCCAAAAATCCAGTAGAAGTCTGTCCAACTGCACTTCCTCCTGGCATATCGATAAGATTTTTTCCAGTAGAGGGTTGAACCCATTCTGCTTCAGTAATCTGAGTCTTGATCAAGTCTTGGACTTGCTCAATTGGCCATCCACTAGAGAATAGAAATACTTTTGTCAATGAGCCATCAGAGTTGACTAAGTATTTCATCATTGCTCCCACACCCTGAGCTTTAAACAGTGCATCGACCCTAGAGTCTGAAACTGTTTCTTTAAACTTTGCTATAAGCCAAATTGGCGTTTGAGATTGTGAAAACATTTTATGTTACCTCCTTATTCCCAGGCTCTGACATATATTACTTGAGCTCCTGCTGCAGCTATTACGCTGATCGATGATGTCCCATAGTCATCAAGAATAACAGATGTGCTTGCAGGAATTCTGTCGTCTCCAGCAGCATTTGCAGCTGGACATACTGCAGTTCCTCCTGTCCAGTCAATACATATTTCGTTTGTATTCGCTGCAGGAGTGTTTATAGCAATCTTCTTTGCCCTGAATCCAAATGGTATGTTAATGCTAGCTGCTCCAACATTATCTCGCTTTACAGCATAAAATTGTTTCCCAGCAGGTGCTCTCTTTCTCTGAAAACGATCTCCGTCCCACTCATACGGGGTAACAGCTAAAATTCCACGATCAAGATTGTCTCCAACAGCTCCGTCTTTGACAATGTTCCATTGCTGAGGCTTTTCTTGTACGCCTATCCCTGAATTCTGACTCATGATAACTGGATAAGACGCAAAATTCAGAGATCTGGCTGTTTTAAAGTCGCTATTCTTGTCAAAATATGAAACAAACACATTTCCGTTAGAAGAATCATAATCAAAACCAATTAGAGGAATGTTTGCAAAAAGCCCAGGATACCTGTCTACAATCTCAATAGTCCAAGATGCTCCAAGATTGAATGACCTTGCTAACCGAAGATAACCATTTGTGTTATCATTCATTACAATCATAATATCCACATTCTGATAGGCTGAAGTTGGAACGTAAGGACTGACGGCTAAAGAAGAACCAAAATACACTTCTCCTGACAGGATATCTTTTAAAGTCCAGGTGGCGCCATTGTCAGTAGATCTTCCAAATTTTATCGTGTTAGTGTCTCCATTGTTATATGAAACAAAAACATCATAGTTGCCAGCGTAATAAACCCATTTCATAGAGCTGATTGGAACGCTGGGAGCGCCTAACACAAAGATTTCTACATCATTGGTAGCCCATGTTGCAGCACTGTCAGCAGAATAAGCTATCTTTAGTTTTGTATTCGTAGTGTCATAATATGTTATAGCTAAAGCATCTTGAACAAGAGTCCAATAACCATCTATGGAAGGGTATACTCCAACAGCCCCGACAGTATCAACCGTACCAACTGACCAAGAAGCTCCATCATCTATGGACTTCGCATACCGTAAATCACTAGCGGTGGTATCTAAATAAGCGACATACATATGTCCGGACGCAGAGATGTAAACGATGCTGGGTTGTCTTCCTCTGTCGTTCGTGCTTTCTATAGTAGAAATCGTCCATGTGGCGCCTGAATTTATCGTCTTAGCAAACTTAGCGTCTAAAGTGACTGAATCATAGTAAGCAATAAAATATGTAGTAGAGTTTTTTATTGCAAGAGCTGGCTGAATTCCGTTTGCCGAAACGACTGTAATTGGAGCGCCCCAAGTTCGCCCATTATTAGAAGACTTAACAAATTTTATAACTCCTCCATCACTATAGACCGCTCCAATTACAGGAGAAGATATTACTTTAATGTCTGTCTTTGTCGTAACAGTTCCAGTCGCTACTATATAACTTTCCCATCCCCATTCAGATGCGTTGGCCGGAGATAGCAAGGCCAAAAGCAAAAGAAAGATTAATATCATCCGTTTTATCATAACTGAAACCTCCTGATTTCTACAGTTGTGTTTGCTACTCCCCAGAGTGCTACTCCTGCTCCAAGAACAAATGCTTCACGACATCCTTCCAGCAAGGGATATCCTGATACAGAGGTCACACTAGCAGCTCCAAGATATACCACTCTCTCCACTCCAGCTGAGCTTCCCCCAAGACCGTTCTTGAGAGTTACTCCTATGGAGAATGTTATCGCTCCAGCTATTACTGGATTCCATGTAAAAGCAATCCTAGAACCTATGCCGACATTTGTTCCTCCTGCATAGAATGTTCCAGTTACTGCTACACCAGCCAGCAGGTTTCCTACTGCAGCCCAGTTTCCTGAAAGATTATCATAAGACTCAAGAGCGATATCCCAAGTACCAGCATTCGCTGTAATGTCAATAAAGAAATGAGCAGTCTCATATCCAGCAACGTCAATGTACGTTGCTTCAGAGTTTCCAGCTGCTGCAGCAGTTGTGCTAGTCAAGCCTGTGATTGACGTTGCAAGAAGAGAGTCTCTTGCAGGATTAAGCACAAGATATGGAGTAGTTATTGAAGGATTAGCTATCAGAACAGGAGCAGTTCCTACCGCTATGACTTCTCCAATCAAACCTCTGCTTAAGTACAGTGCTTCTGGAGGAAAAGAAAACTCTGGAGTCTCTCTATTTACAGGCTGGCCTGGAACAGAGCTTAAATCATAAACCTTTACTGGAAATGGCACAATCCCAGCTTGAGGATTATTTATTGAGTATGGTTTAAGCATAGAGCTTCACTCCTGACAGGCAGATGTCTATTGTATTCTGGATTCCAAGAAGGTTTTGGATGTTTACTACCAGAACAGATCCCCTTAGAAGAAATCTGTTTGCTGGAAGAATATTTGGAAATGAGCCGTTCCCTATGAGATTGTCGATGTGAACAGCCGAATTCATCCAGTCTCTCCCTCTTGCGCTTTCTGTTACGGTGATTAAAGCATCGCCTGTCCTTGTGCCAGTAATCTTCTGCACCAGAAAGTCAGCGTCCATGTCGATTTCTATTCTTTGAACTGTTGTAGCCAGAGCTGCCACATTGACTCTTCCAGCTGTAAAACTGTACAAAGCAGGAACTTCTGCATAATAGTTCGATTGATTCCATGGAGCAGTTCCAGGTCTGATTTTTGCTCCATGAAATGACAGCCTTAATGTGTTTGCTACAGCAGAATAATCTGATGCTTCAACAGTAAAGTTCGCACCAGCTGCTATCACATGCGGTCTCGGCCACACAAATGGAATGAACGCATTGGATAGGCCCATTGGAAGAGTGTTCCTGCCAGCACAAGCCTTTACGTCAATGCCAGTTTTCATCAAATATCTTCCTGTTGAATCATCTCTGTACCGCAAAAGAATATTGTCGCTTGTTGCGACGTATGTTGTTTTGATAAACTCGAAGTTAGAATCTGAGTCTATCCTTACTACTGATAAGTCATATGCTACGCCTGTTCCAGGCGTCAGTGCTCTTACTACATCATAGATGAAGTATTCCCTCCACCATGGATTGCTTTTAGCCATTGCCTTAGTCTCCTTCCAGGATCTTAATGTTTTTCCACATTAGTTTTTAAATTACTTTTTGCAGAACCTTGCTGAATTGATGCTTGCCCTTAGCAGAATTGATATTAATGATATTCTTAGCAATTTCCCATTTTTCAGCAATCCTCTCATCCTTACCATTATTATTTAATTTAATCTTATGCAATTTGTTCAATAATTCAATCTGTGCTTTTTTAACTATTAAATAGGGATATAAAACAGATAGGAGGTCTGCTACATTTTCTCTTCCAGCTGTTCTAAAGGAAAATGATTGCAGACCTCCTTTTGTTCTACCTTTACACTGAATATAACCCTTGAAATATATAGCAAAAAGTAACAGGGGATCTCTTATGGTCTGGACTATACCTATTTATATGATTAGGATTATTGCCTAATCTATAAATAGATATAGATCCCTCTCCATCAAAAAATCCAGCTAAATATGCTAAATCTTTTCTGGCTATATTCTTCATCTATACATCCTTATGTGGGTCTACGCATATACCCTTGAAGGATTACATAGATGTCCACTGAGCCGGTTCCAGCCAGAGCCACTGCGGCTGACAGGTTGATCGTGACCGAGAAATTCTCATATGGATTTAAGACAATCGGAATGGGAAGCCTGTACATTGCAACATTAGCTCCTCCTCCGCCAGCCGTTCCCAGAATGGTAGAGTTGTTTGCAGTTGTAGATCCTACTATGTACGGATTTACTTCTGGGAGACTTACCAAGGGAATATACAGAATGTCCTTGTCCACAATCCTGAACTGCATCCAGGCATTGTTTCTGATTCTGTCACGGTCTGCAGAGTTTGCGACGGCACCAGGAACCTGATCGATGAACGCAAGGCTGATCCCGATGAACTTGAACATTTTTGTCGGGACAACATTCGAGTTCTCCATGTTGGTATCACGATAATCTTTTACCTTAGCTGCAGCTGCTGCTACACCTGTGATAAGGGTTGCAGCTTGGCCTTTCGCTGTGCTGAAAAACGCCAGAGAAGTCGCACCAGCATTCGGGTAATTGACCCTGTCATACAATGGCTGCCAGAGATCCTCTGGGAGTTCACTTCTCTGAGTTTTGTACTGCTGTGCTTGCATTGGATCGTAAACCATCTTTTACTACCTCCTAAATATTATTTTTTCTGGCCACTAGGGCACAATATTTAAGAGCACAATGGCTACTGAACGGCAAGGGCACAATGGCCTCTGAAGGGGATGTTATTCTAATACTGTACTACTTCACCGTACGGAAACGCCCCAAAATCAGATCCGAGCGGAGGATATGATTCTGATACATTACCTGGAAATGCTCCCAACTGTCCTGCTGGAACACTGAGATATCCTAGCGAAGTATTCAGAACATACTGATTCAGGAGATCGGTCGCAACTGTTATTGCTCCAATCAATGTCCAGATTGTTGCGTTTGATGCTCCAATAAATCTCCGGAGCAACATTCCACCTCCGAACGCAACTGCAAGTTTTGCTGCAGATGCAGGAAGACCTGTCAATCCGAGCATGCCTGGAATTTTATCACACGCCATCTTTGCAGCGATGCCTGTAGCAACAGGCATAAGCAATGACATCGGGTTTCTCAAGCTCAATGCTGGAACTGATACTGGATTCCTTCTTGTCCTTCTCCGAGGCCTGCTCTGATAAGTACGTCTTCGCTTGTTAGCATACATAACAGGATTTCTCCGGCTCCTTGCTCTTCTCCTCCTTCTTGGAGAATTCAGAGAAAAAACTGTACTTCTCTTAATTCTCCGCCTTCCTCTGCGGACTGGTACTAAAGACCTTTTACGTCTGCGCCTTCTTGGGTTTGCCACTACTATCACCTCCTCTCCTAATGGGTTCCAACGAGGGTACACTGCCCCAGCTGGTTTTGCTCTTCCTTTTGTTCTGCGTTTTCTCTTGCCCCATCCTTTTAATGAAGCAATACCGTGTTCTTTACGATGAGCGCCCCAAGGATTTGTGACTCCTCCAGCTTTGTGAGCTTTCCAAGCTTCCTTCATCCCTTTTGCTGCACCGTATTTCTTGACCATCCTGCTGAGAAGACCTGATGGAAGTCCAGTTGCACGTTTCCGTGCTGTCTTTGTTCCAGTCGCACCTCTCAATGTTCTGCTCCTACTGCGCCTTCTTCTGCGCACAG
>Ga0180007_10006651_pt1 | contig 11224 bp, 6 predicted proteins | sample MM_PC_MetaG_FD_121122 | JGI IMG/M metagenome (GOLD analysis project Ga0180007, IMG submission 121122) | Groundwater microbial communities from the Aspo Hard Rock Laboratory (HRL) deep subsurface site, Sweden - MM_PC_MetaG | ecosystem: Environmental > Aquatic > Deep subsurface > Groundwater...
CATCTTCTTAAAACTTCCACTTTCCCGCTGAATCTTGGATCATGGTGTTGAGTTGATACTTCTTTTTTGTTTATGTTTAAAACATTCTCAAAAAGGTTGCCTGTTCCGAAAGGGATAAAACAATAATCCGGCGAGGAATTGAGTATTTCGTAACTTAACCAATCATAGAATCTTGTCGTCGGATCCAGAGATTCATTGGAAGTAATATCAAAACCGTTAGGGTTGCGGGTCAGTGCTAGGATTTCTTTCCAATGGAATGATTTTTTGCTCAAATTGGTTTCATAAATCTCGCATCCGATTTTCTTCATTGATTTTATAGCGTCTTGATTCATGCCTGCATCAACCAGAACCCTCAAATTCGGCAAGCTATATTTTTTCAGTTGTGTTTGTATGGCAATTGCCGCAGAACCGGAAGAAATAATTGACATTGCAGGCAAAGGTCTTTTAACTTGTCCTCTTTTCTTGGCGAGTAAAAAATCCCTGTAGGTGACAACTATTTCCCAGGCCATGCGGTCTTTATGAGTTCCGGTTGGATTATGGCTTTCATCTTTCAACCACACATTTGAAAAATCGGGAACTTCAATCCTGTATGTTGGAGTTGCCGGAAACTTAGGATCGTCAGCAGGAAATTCCGGCTTATTCGGATCATTTTCAGAAGCCACGATGATTGATTTCAGACTTTTTTCTTCTTTTTTTGATAAAGCCATATACAAATTTAACACTTCGATGTTTATAAACGCGCCCACCTTAAAAGGCTATGTAGGTATCTTATCAGAACTGCGGATCTAATGCTCTTTTTTATCTTCCCCCAAATCCCGCCGCCCGTCCACCTCTCCCACTCATTTTCCCCTTCTCAAGCCGCCCCTTCCAATGTCCGGATTTTAGATAGCATCTCGCCAACAGCTTCATCCAAACTTCGGCTTATGTCTATGTTGGTTCCGTAGTCGAATTGAGAAACGAGCCCGTAGACTGCGCGTGCTGCATCTTCTCCATATGTTTTGGCGCGTTTGCCGTCTCTTTCAATACAGACTTCCAAAGGCGCTTTGAGGGTAAAAATGAAATGCGGAAATTCCAAATTGCGGATGAGATGTTCGATGACTTCTTTGTGATAAAAACACGCGTCGAAGATGACAACTTTCCCGCAGGATAATTTTTCGCGAACCGCCGGAATAACAATTTCGTTCGCCTTTATGAAATTCTCCGTCGGGATGCACGGTGCTCCTGGAGGAGCCTTGTCGAACCCGTGCTTTTCGAGAACCTCGTCCATGCCGATATATTCGGCGCTCAATTTTTCGGCGAGTTTCTCGGCGATCGTTGATTTGCCGCAGCCCAGAGGCCCGCGAATGATGATGTAATAGCTCATTGATTATTTTACAATTTACAAAACTCTCACCCCTCCTTCCCATTCAACTTCTCAAACCATCTCTTCCAATGTCCGGATTTTAGATATGAGATTATCCCTGGCAGGATTGAGAGGAAGATGACGATGGCGATTACGATGTGGATGTATTCTTCTATATTCGGGATCACGCGGCCAAGGAAGTAACCGATGCCGAGCATGCCTCCGACCCATGCGATTCCTCCCGAAATGTTGAACAGCGCGAAACGGCGGTATTTCATTCCTGCGACTCCGGCCACAAGCGGAGCGAATGTGCGGACAATGGGCATGAAGCGGGCGATCACGATGGTTTTGCCGCCGTGTTTTTCATAAAACGATTGTGTGCGTTCCAAATGCCTTTTCTTGAACAACCATGAATCTTCGCGCGCAAAAATCCGCTTGCCAGAAAGACGTCCGATTTCAAATCCGGTAGCATCGCCGATGATGGCTGCTGCCGATACTACGAGAAACAAAATTCCAATATTCAAATCTCCCTTAGCCGCAAAAAGCCCAGCGGTCACAAGCAAAGAATCTCCCGGCAGAAAAAATCCGAAAAACAATCCGGTCTCTGCAAAAACGATAGCGATAAGCGCGACATATCCGCCCCAGCGGATAATTTCCTGCACATTGTGCAATTCGGAGACAAACTGAAAAAGTGATTCCATAAAGCATTATTCTAACACACTCTCCCCAAAACATAGCCACTCCGACACGCCCGCCTCCCGCAATCCACCGCGAATAATATTCCAACATGCTCAAGCATGTTGGAATGTTTTTGCAGACGTTTTCTAGCGCTCTGCGGCATCCACCGCGTACAACTTCACGGACTCGTTTTTGCCTCGCACCTTTACCGTGTCAATAAATTTTGTGCGAAATGATGCGCCGATTGCGTCTTTCGTGGCCTCGGAAATCAAAATCCCAGCCGCGTACTCTTTGGTTAAACTTTCAATCCGGCTAGCTAGATTCACGTTGTCTCCAAGAACCGTGTAATCGAATCGCATTTCAGAACCCATATTACCTACCACCATTTCACCAGTGTTGACTCCAATGCCGATCTTCAATCCAACACCGGCGGGAAATGCACCTTGCGCATTCAAATCTTTTAGCGCTTCCTGCATCTCCAACGCCGTTTTCACCGCGCGCTCCGCATGGTCCGGCTGGTCGAGCGGCGCATTCCAAAAAGCCATGACTGCATCGCCGATATACTTGTCCAGCGTTCCGCCGTTCGCAAATACAATCTCTGTCATACGCGTCAAATATGCATTCATAATCTCCACCAAATCTTCCGGCGGCATTTTTTCAGAAATTGACGTGAATCCGCGAATATCGGAAAACAACACGGTCATTGTTCGCTTTTCTCCGCCGAGTCTAAGCGCGGACGGATCTTTCAAGATCCGCTGAACTACCTCCGAAGAAACGTAGCGAGAAAATGCGGTTTTCAGGCGGCTACGGTCGCGATCAAATGCCACGCGCCTTTCGAGCGTTGTCCCTGCATATGCAAACAGCAACGTAAGGCTTGGCCACACCAAATCAACCACTTTGCCGCGATCAAACAGATAAAACGCCGTAATTAAAAACGCCAGCCAAAACGCCGCGGTTGCAATCAAGCTGATGCGAGCTCTGGTGAAAGCCGCGAAAAAAGAGGTAAAAACAGCCAACAAAAAAATCAGCAGCGCCATCTGATATTTGGCTAGCGGAACGAGCCAGCGGCCGCTGATCAAAGTTTCATAAAGCGAAGCATGAATTTCCACGCCGGACATGGGCACGCCAAGCGATGTAGGCACCAATCTGTCATCATGCAGGTCAGGCGCTGTCGCACCCACGAACACTGACTTGCCACGTATTGTGTCGGCATCAAAATCTCCGCGCATAACGTCTGCGGCGGAAAGCGTGGTAAAACTTTTTTTAGGGGACCCATTGAAATTTATTATCAACCTCCCCAACTCGTCTGTCGGGGCGTTATCTAAAACAAAATCCGGATGCGAAATTTTCGCCGCCTGAACAGCAAAAGCTTCAATCGCCACGCCATCGGAAGACACTGGTTCGAGCGGCATGCGGCGCATTACTCCGTCAGAATCGGGCGGCGCATTGCTATGACCGACAGCAGCAGCAACGCTGCTAAAACGCGCCAAAGGCCCAACTACGCTATCCACCGTAAAAATTATTCGATTATCGGATTGGGACAGATTTAATTCAACCGGCAACACCACCTTGCCTGTATTTTTTATCGCATCTTCCAAAGCCGCGTCATCGTTTTCATCTGACGCTTCCGAAAAATTTACGTCATAGGCGACAACAGAGGCGCCGGCCAAAGATAAATTATCGATTATTTGCGCATGAACTTTCCGTGGCCAAGGCCATCTGCCGATTTGAGCCAATGAAGCGTCGTCAATTGCTACGACTATGGCGCCGCTTTGCACGGCGACGGGCAAAAACAAACGATCCCCCGCCAAATTGCTCCATGTTTTCAAAGCGCCCGATAAAAATAAAAAAACAGCCGCAATACCGACCGCGGCCCCGACCATTAACGAACGCGCCGCTTTTATTTTTTTCCGCATAATTTCTACCTCGATTGACCCGTAACAATAAACGCTATCGAGGCTGTTTTGGTTGCGCCTTCCTCGGTATATGCGGCAGTTACAATCACCTCCCCTTGTCCGACTATCCAAGCTGTAAACACGCCGTTGGCTGCGGAGCCGATGTTTTTGTCTGAAGTGCTCCAAGTAACTTTATCCGTAATAATCTTGCTTTGGTTGTTGCTGTAACGCGCCGTTACCGTCAGTGGGACTTGGGATCCGGCCTCAACGGTTGTTCTGCCTTGCGGCATAATCTCGATCCCGACAAGTTTAACTGCTTCTTTGATTTCCAAAATCACGCTGTCAGTTTTTACAAGCCCCTGCTCGGACACCGTGGCCTCGAGCGTAACCGATCCTGCAACAGCAGAATGATACGTCGCTCCCTCCAAAGAACCGGCATTTCCTTTCAAGGAAAAATGTGTGCGCGGCGTTAAATCAACGGCTGAACCATCAGCCCTGTGCCCGATCACGCGCAAAATCACAACCTGTCCGGCAACCATGGGATTAGGCAAAGCGGTCAGTTTTATAGAAATCAAAGGCGACACATCTTCAATTAAAGTACTCGTCACACTCTCAATTAAGACTGACGTCGAAGAAGACTCGGCTGTCGTGAGCGCGTCTATCAATTCGGTCGATTCAACCTGCTCGGAAGGATTTTGCACTGCTGCTTCCAAACGCAGGGCCACTGCCTGCGCTCTGGTTTTTAGTGACGCCAATTTGGAATGCAAAATACTGCTGTGCACATCCTTGCCGTCACCCTGCTTTTCCAAATCGCGCTCATTATTTTGCAAACCTTGCGTCGCCGCCTCCAAAGCAAAACTCGCCGCCTCAAGGTCATTCTTAACAATCAAATTCGCCGCTTCATTCAAACGCGTGTCAACAGACAAAAGCCGCGCATACAGCAAAGCGTCCGTATTTTCCTCAATCATCGATTGGTTCAAATCCTCCAACCTTTGTTTGATGCGATAAGAAATCGAGTCGGGATCAATATCACTAAGCAATAATGACACCTTCATTCCGCCTAACCGCAAAAAAGGCAGGGCTTTCTTTCCGCGTTCGGTCTTCATCTCATTTTTTATTGACTGCTCCAATTTGCTGAAAGACTGCAATGCCAAACCGGATTTGCCCTGCTCGGCCATGGTTTTCAATGCAAACAACCGTCGCTCAAAATACACCCCTTGCAAAGCAGCGGACTTTTTTCCGGCTACGGCCAAATGCAGGCGCTCGGACAGCATGGTCAAGCCTCCCAATGGTGACACGCTTCCGGTAGCCCCTGATTTTTCCAAACGCGCCTCCAAATTTTTGATAACCTCTTGTTCAAACGCTTCGTCAGCTTTCACGTTGTTTAAAAACCACTCCTCCGCCGTATCCTTTGTATCCAAAAGCGCCATCGGCAACCATGTTCCGTTGCGCTCGCGTATTATTTTATAACCTTCCGGCACAGGCAAGGGGCTACGGCCGGCTAACGATGGATTGTTATTGTCTTTTGGCTCAATATCCACTACAGCCTCAGCCACCTGCATCTGCGTTCCTGTTTCACCGGTCTTTATATCAAAAGCGGTTCCGCGTACGGTTGCGATCACGTCATTGGTCTCAACGATGAACGAGCTGTCCAAATCGAACAAGCGCAAAATTCGCGACCACGCCCTTCCGCTTGCCAATTTTAATCTCACAGATATGATCGAGGGATCATCCTCCGACTGCATCGCATTTAAAATCTGCAGGTCGGAATTTTCCTGCAGACGGGTTTCGCCCAACCTAAAAAATCTGACGCTTGCCCGTCCTGAATCGTCTGTACGAATTCCTCGAAGATCCGGAATTTCAGCGCTTGTTTCCAAGGTCTGCCAATCCCCGCCGTCGGTTGTTTTAATCTGCACGCCCCCGCTTTCCACCCGAACCTCGATCGCCGGCTCTGATGCGGCTTTAACAGATCCCAGCGACCAAAACCAATAACCCCCTGCCAAAACGAGGGCAATTAGCAATGAATAAATAAACAGTGACTTTTTGCTCATAAACTAAACAGCGCAACGCTTCAGGGTTCTGTTAAGATATTAGCACAGGGCGGCAGTATTATGAAACAAGATCGTGCGTGCGTTATTTGGGGCAAGGCCTACGCGCCGTCCAAGCTAAAAAGCTTGGTGCACGTAAGGTGCTCGGTCTATTTGCGGTTATCGAATTTTTGATGATTTTCAGCTTTTTTTATCTCAAAAATTCGGACATACAGACTTGACTTTTATAAAAATTTATGTTAACTTCCGCCTGTTCGGGCCGGACAGATGATCGCTCCGAAAAATTTCGGGGAGGAAAGTCCGAACACCGTTTCCGCCTAAGGCGGATTCATGGAGAGCCGCTAACGGCGGCCGGGGTATAGTCTGATGCTTCGCACCGGAATTTACAATGTTCAATTATCAATTTTCAAAGTTTGGAAATTGGAATTTGGAAATTGGAATTTCCGGCGCGGAGCGTCGGGTAAGCCTAGGGAAAGTGCAACAGAGACAATACTAATCCGCTTAAGGCGGACCAAAGGTGAAAAGTGATGTGGTGTGGCCGATCCATGTGATTTGACGCAAGTCGAATTTTACGGGGGTCGATCTGCTACACATCTCGGCCGATGGTAACATCGGTCCGTTGTAAACCCTCTCCGGTGCAAGAGCAAGAGCCGGTGCATGGCATCGGAATGACAAGAATAAAATCCGAATGACGAAATCCGAATGACGAAGTTAGGATATTATCCTTCATTAGTCATTAGTAATTAGTCATTTGTCATTTACTCATTGGATTTCCGATGCTGTGCGTCGGCACTGGTAGCTCGCACGAGGTGACGAGCAATCGTCATCCCAGATAGATGATCATCATTCTGTACTTCCGCTTTGGCAGAAATACAGGATACAAAATTCGGCTTATCGTCCGGCCCGAACATTTGATACAATTTTCAAAATTCGTATTGTTACGCTGTTCGCGATATAATTTAACAAATGCGCATCCGCAGAATAGATTTAACTTTTACAGCCCTGCTCCTCCCGCTTGATGTTGCGGCGCTGTTTTGCGCGGGGCTGGCCGCCTATCTTTTGCGCTTCTCGCGTTTTGTTCTGCAAGTCCGACCCGTTCTGCAGGATGTGCCGTTCGTCGAATACATGCAGACTGTCAGTATTTTCGTCGTTATTTGGATCTGTTTGTTCGCAGTCGCAGGGCTTTACAGCACGCGCCAACGCAAGGCATGGAACGAACTTGGACGTGTCGCTCTGGCAGGCACTGCCGGAGTTATGATGCTGATAGCCTTGGTGTTCTTCCGGCGCGAACTGGATACTTCGCGCTTTATTGTTTTAGCAGTTTGGCTTTTTTCCATAACCTTCGTCTTTTTCGAGAGGCTCGTTCTGCGTGTAATCAGGCATTTGCTTTTACGCGCCGGCATCGGCCATAAAAAAATCGTTATCATCGGGGAATCGAAAACCGCGGACGGCATCATCAATGAATATAAATCCCATCCCATTCTGGGCTACACCGTAGTGAGGCAATTCAACGGCTGGAATGATAATGTAAGGCGCGCCATATTAAAGTTGCAAAAAAACGGCGGCGTGGATGCAGTCCTTCTGGCGGATCCTGACCTACCAAAAAACCAAGCCCTAGAACTGATCGCCTTTGCGGAAGAACATCATTTCACCTTTAATTATCTGGCGGATTTTTTTACGGCCGCCTTCACAAATATCGAGGTCACGACTTCCGCCGGCGTCCCCATAATCGAAGTAAAACGGACGCCCTTGGACGGTTGGGGGCGCATTGCCAAACGTGCTTTTGATATTGTTTTTTCCTTGGCTGGACTGATAATCACCGGCCCGATTTTATTGATCGCGCTCATCTGCATTTTTATTGAAGATGGCTGGCCGGTATTGTTTAAAAACATTCGCGTCGGCGAACGCGGCGAGCTGTTCAGCTTGACTAAACTGCGCTCAATGTATAGCAAATACTCCATCGGCCCGCAGTTTGGAAATTCGGCTGCCGGATTGCGTTATGAAAAACAGTTGATCGCGAAAAAAAGCATCAAGGCCGGACCAGTTTATAAAATTGCGGACGATCCGCGCATCACGCATGTCGGACGGTTCTTGCGCCGCTGGTCAATCGATGAACTGCCGCAATTTTGGAATGTGCTAAAAGGCGACATGTCCATCGTCGGTCCGCGCCCGCACCAACCGCGCGAAGTCGCAAAATATCTCCCCCACCACCGCCGCGTCCTCGCCATCCGTCCCGGCATCACCGGCCTGGCGCAAATCTCCGGCCGCAGCGATCTGGAATTCGAAGACGAGGTCCGCCTCGACACGTGGTATATCGAAAATTGGTCTCTTGCACTCGATCTCTACATCGCGCTCAAAACGCCGTTCACCGTCATCTACAGAAAAGGCGTGTATTAGAAATCGGTGCCTGGCACTTTGGTGCCTGGCACCATTTTTCACGATCGTGTTTTTGATAATTGCTGACTATATAGCAATCTCCTTTCAGATTCTTCTTTTGCAAAAGTTTCGTAGAGTGGATTGCAACTAATAAGTTTATTTTTCTCTCCAAATACATAAAATTTGCAACTTGACCAAGCCCACTCTTCCGGACGAGTGCCTAGTCCGGCTCGGACGGGATTCATCTCAATATAATTTCCACATGCTAATAAATAAGCATTGGTTTCGATGGATAAACTTTTAAACCTATCCTGCCAAACATGACCGACAAAATTATATTTCTTGCAAAAATACTTTGCGTAATTTGTTTGAATTTTGTGCATACAAGCAGAAAACTTCTCGCGTCTCGGTTGCATCAATAAATGGACGTGATTTGGCATCAAAACATAATGGTACATAGAGAACCCGTATGCAAACTTTGCTTGAAGTAATATAAAAAGATACATCCTATAGTCTTCCACACAATGAAAAATCGGCAACTTATTATTTCCTCTTGCAATTATGTGATACATCCCTGAAGGATCAAGGTTACGCTTAGGTCTCCCCATATTGATCAATTGTGTCATGGTGCCAGGCACCTTGGTGCCTGGCACCGCTTATATATATACCGCTGCCATATTTTCCATCCCTCTGTCAAGGGTACTTTTTTATTCGCAATTTACCGCTTATCCACAGGTGTCTCACAAAATAAAATAGTTTTTTTCCGGTGCCTGGCACCTTGGTGCCTGGCACCAATAAAAAAGGTGCATAAGCTAAGATACATATTGCACCCCTCGGGAATTACCGAGGTATGCAAATCCAGCGAAAAGGATATCAAATAAGAGGTTTTTGGAAGATTACTGACTATGCCATACGCTTAGTCCGTATGGTTACAGAAGAAGCAAAGAATCGCATCCGTATCTTAGAGCATTGGAAGAAATACGGCATTGCGTCAGCCATGGATGCTTTTAAGCTATCAGAGCGGACACTGCGACTATGGAAATCCGTCTTAAAGAAAGGAAATGGTCGTCTGGAGGCGTTGAATCCGAAAAAGACAACACCTCATAACCGGCGGAAACGTATTTGGCCTCCAGCCATCGTCTCCGAGATCAAAAGATTGCGTCAAGAACATCCTAATCTCGGAAAAGACAAAATACACCCGCTCCCTCAGCGGTTTTGTGATGGACAAGGCCTTCATGGTCCTTCCATTGCAACAATTGGCAACATTATGAAGGATATGGGTGGCTTGAGAACATTCCCTCAGAAAGTTAGACACAATGGCCGCATTGTTCCTCGAAAACGGTTAAAAGTCCCCAGAAAACCAAAACACTTCATCGCCACACATACAGGTCATTGCGTGTCGCTTGATACGGTTGAGCGTATTCAGCACGGTTTACGCAGATATCTCATAACCTTTGTGGACATACATTCCAGGTTTGCATTTGCCATGCTTACCACGAGCCATGCTTCACATGCGGCAAAAACATTCTTCGACATTATTCGTATCGTATTTCCATATCCTATCGAATTCGTCCTAACGGATAACGGCTCTGAATTTATGAAACTGTTCGATGATGAGCTTCGGCGCCTATGTCTCACTCATTGGCGGACATATCCCAAAACACCGAAGATGAATGCCCATTGTGAACGATTCAACCGCACCATCCAAGAGGAATTTGTTGATTACCATGCTCCGCTACTTATGGATGTTAATCGTTTCAATGATAAACTGCTCGATTGGCTTGTCTGGTACAATGCAGAACGACCGCATTATGCCCACGATCAACGCTCACCGCTCCAATTTTTACTCAACGAATCACCGGAGGGGTGCAAAAGGTACTTAGCGCATACAAAAGGTTGATGTTCCCGTGCAACATGCCTAAGATAAGGGCATGCAGCCATCCGTTCAGGCGCGCCTGCCAACTCTGCCCAAGCCGGTCCGCGAAAAAAAGCTAAAAGTAGCCCTTGTTCACGACTATCTTGTTCAAGACGGCGGCGCGGAAAGGGTTTTGAGCGTATTGCAAGAAATGTTTCCGGAAGCGCCGATATTTACTCTTATTTACGACCCGCTGCGCTGCCATGAACGCTTTCGCCCTCGTTCAGTGCGCACTTCTTTTTTAGACAAATGGCCGCTGGCGCGCCGCGCCTACCAGTGGTACCTGCCATTTATGCCATTGGCGGTTGAACATTTGGATTTAAACGGTTTTGACCTTGTCATCTCCTCCTCAAGTTCATTTGCCAAAGGTGTGATTGCCGCGCCGGAAAGCAAGCACATTTGCTATTGCCACACGCCAACCCGTTTTCTATGGCAGGAACGGCTCGGCTATTTAAATGATTTGCCGCAGCCAGCCATCATGCGCGCGCTACTTCCTCCCCTCCTGCACAAACTCCGCCAGTGGGATCGTCTGGCCGCCGAACGTCCTGACATAATGCTGACAAATTCCCATATCAGCCGCGAACGAATCAAACGTTATTATGCCCGCGATGCGCGCGTTATTTATCCGCCGGTGGAAGTGTCCAAAATCGAACAGGGCCGATGTGCGGGCAAGTTCTGGTTGACTGGCGGCCGTCTTGTAGGCTATAAAAAATTCGATCTGGTGGTCAAAGCCTTCACCAAGCTGAACCTTCCTTTGAAAATTTTCGGCATCGGACCGGAACTGAAAAAACTGAAACGCCTTGCCGGACCAAAGATTGAATTCCTGCATCAGGTCAGCGATGAGCACAAAGCCGCGCTGTATAAATATGCGATTGGATTTTTAAGTCCCCAAATCGAGGATTTCGGCATTACAATCGTGGAAGCTATGGCCGCAGGACGGCCTGTCATAACTTACGGTAAAGGCGGTGCG
>Ga0180007_10006652_pt1 | contig 11224 bp, 9 predicted proteins | sample MM_PC_MetaG_FD_121122 | JGI IMG/M metagenome (GOLD analysis project Ga0180007, IMG submission 121122) | Groundwater microbial communities from the Aspo Hard Rock Laboratory (HRL) deep subsurface site, Sweden - MM_PC_MetaG | ecosystem: Environmental > Aquatic > Deep subsurface > Groundwater...
CCACCATAACTGATCGCCGGTTCAAATCCATCAGGCAGATTTTGCATAATCACCTGATGTAGCTTGTTAAATGGTTCTGCCCTGTCAGGAGGAAGCCTGGTCAATATTTCCGCTACTGTTACAGCGCTTGCTTTCATAAAATTGTGATTAACGTCAGCCCCTCCAAAAACCTGTTGAGGCTTACCATTTTTCCATCATTACCCTGCTAAATTAGCACATACGCTGGTTTAATACAAGTTGTTTTTTCAGTCAGCATGTGAGGCAGTTTTTTTGCCAATGGATTGGCTAAGAAACGTGCGGGTTTGGGAACACGTATTTGTCAGCCGAGTACCGAGTTTTATTTTGTGTACTAAATTTCATTTTACCCTGTCAGCCCGCATGTTTTCTTAGCCTTTGTTGGCAAACGTTTTTCATTCATTTTAATCAAGTTCATATCCATCTTCTTGCAGAGATTGATAGTCTTCATCTGATTGAACAAGAGATTTCAGGAAGTCTTTGGTCGTTATTTTAGTTTTTGGATTTCCCATGTCTTTTCTTACTTCAACTATAAGTTCAGCCAATGATTTCAAATTGCCTTTTGTCTGAGATTGCTTTTCCCATTTGAAGAAGGCATATAAAACATTGTCGCTGCCAAAAATGATAAGCTCTTTTTTTATATCCATCATTTTGTCAATTAACTTTTGAGCATTTGTTTTTTGCCCCTTCTTTACCTGTTTTAGGATGTTAAAGAAAACAGTAAGCAAATCGATGTACACGTTATATTTTCTATCAGATAGTTGCTTCTCAATTTGTAATCTGCGCTCTTTTTCATGTCGATACAGCCAACCTAAACCCCCAAGTATCAAAAGAAGTATTGGAACTGCAATCTTGGTAAATAATTCCATGTCGGTTCTATTACTTAGTAATTTTTGCTACCTCCCATAAGGCAAATGCACCCATGTATAATCAAGTTCGTTAATTTTGACATTATTGAGAGTTTTGGTCTGGATGTCGTATGCATTCTTGTCTGAATTATATTGAAGGCGTAATCCGTCAACTTCTTCTTCATTTGGAATTTTCTCAATTCCGTCATTTTCGGCAATTAACTTGTGAAATCGCTCCATTTCGCTTTTGTCTATTGCCATTAAAGAGTCAGTCGGTTTGTGCAGATAAAGCACATAACTATCAAGGTCTACATCTACAATGTTTGTTCGTCTATTTTTCATATTGTTTATTTAATGTTTGTTAACGTTTCGCAGCTACCCGAAGGGCGGGACTTTTACCACAAAACTTGATTAGAAAAACTAATGTTTCATTAACCACAAAACTGTCTTTGGAACACGAAACCCCGCCTATTGGGTAGGTGTTGTTATGCGGTCGGCTTTCTTTCATCTCCGTTTACTTGCTGATTGTTGTTTCTGTCCGTCAATCACAATGATTTCAGGAACTCGTTCTCCTAGTTTCCTACTTTTGTCGGCTAACTTTTTCAATGTTTCAATATTTCTATTTGTTCGCTTTGTTTGAATAATTAGATAAATGCTAGTATTAGTTTTCTCAGCTTTATTATAAGCGGGTAGTTGATTTTGAAATCCCTTAAGCAAACTCGTGTTTGTAGAGTATTTCAGTTCAACATTGACTTTCGCTTGAAAACCCTTAGATAATTTAAAGTCCAATGAACCCACACCTGCGTTTGTTTCTCTGCTTAGGTCAAGGTTATTTGCAATACAATAAACTTCTGCAATTCCAAAAAAGAGTAACTGAGGTGCTCTTTCTGGCTTTAGCTTGCCTGTGTTGTCATACAGATACTCAAACCATCCGTTATTTTCGATAAGAGTTGTAAACTGCTCACAAATTTGCTTTACAATTTCTAAAATATTTTCTGCGGTTACAGGTTTAAATTTGTTTAAGTCTAATGGATATTTTTCAGGTGCTTTTTCAGACAGTTCAGCCCAAATAAGTTCACCGAGTGGGTCATTCTGAAAATCATAACTCGAACGAGGCTTTGACTTGTATTGTGTTATCAAGTCTTTTAATAAGTCAGGTTCTTCTAATAGCAGTCTTTTTAATTCTCTTTTACTCACTCTGGACGCTGACTTCCAACTTTTGCCAATTATTTTGTTGACTTTGTTTCTAAGTGCGTCATTGTATCTGCAAACTCTATCAATGTCATCCCAATCTGTTGCAATCGGCAAATTGTTAAGTAATGATTTAGGAACGAGTATTATTTCATTTCCTGTTTGTGGGTCAAAAGGAAGTTCATAATCATTTTCTTTTATGGAGAATTTTTTTGTTGGTGCCTTTAGTTCTTTTGCAACTCTACTTGAGTATAACGCAAAATTGTCAAACAGTATATTCACTGTCATATCACTTATTCTGTCCGCACCAACTCCTTCTTCAAACATTCCAACAAGCTCGAAAATGATTGGGTCTTTTATTCCTGCTTCAACTATTTGTGAAACTGTGGTCAATATTTTGTTTGCCAAAATTGGTCCGATTGCATTTCCAACAGTTCCGCCTTTTGAATATCCAAGAGCTGTATTACCAATTTCTTTAAATGCAAGTCTTTTTTGAGCTTCCTTCCAAAGTTTGTCTCCTTCAACTTTACTTCCATTTGTAAGTGCAAGAACTTCTGAAAAGTATTTGTCAAAGGTCGCTCTGGAGTTTTTAAATTCATTTATTTTACATATATCTAATAGACTTGGGTCAATATGCAATCTGCTGTCAATGTCTATGAAGCCGTTAAAAGCACCTTTATTGTTTAGGTCTTTGCTTTCTACATTTAATATGGTGCTAATTTTTCTTGGCATTGTCTATTTGTGTTGGTGTCGTCTTTTAAGCTGCCGCATAACGTAGGAAGCTACACGCAGGTGCGGATTGCGGGCGATTTCCTGTCCGGCAGGACAAGGAAATCGAGCGGAGAGCCGCCGACCGAAAACCACCGAACCCGCACTTGACGGGTAGCTGATGTTGGTGGCTGGTGTTATTCATAATTTGTCTGTCAATTCTCTGATTATTTGTTCTTTAAGTTTCTTTTTAATCTCTGGTGCTTCTTGTTGTAAATATTCAAGTCCATAAAATAAGTTTCCTTGTTTTCTGTTTTGTCGCGGCTCTATACTTTCAATTAAAATCGCTTCAAGAATGTCACCAAAATTCTGAACAGTCAAATCTTTGAATTTGATTTCTAAATTCAATTTTCCATTTTCGTTTACAGGATAAAATCCGAACCATGAAAATCTGTCCCAACGACCACCAAGTCTGTCTGTTGTGTGATTTTTTAAACGTTGTCCAAGCGTTTGGTCGATGGCTTGTCCAACATAAATTGTTTCTCTACCGTCATGAAGTAGATAAATTCCAATTTGGTCTTTAAAATTTACCTCAGTTGCTCCAATTTGTTGAATTCCTAGTAGGTCAGGTGTCGTTTTCCAATGGACAAGGCTTCTGTTCCAATAAATACCAAAAGCATTTATTATTTTATTACTTTCTTTTATTGGTTTTATCACATTTAAAGTGTCAGACTCTTTTGGTTCTTCATCATCTGTCAAAAGCTGGGAGCTGTCGTCCAGAAACTTTCTTAAAATGTAATATCCTCTATCAACTTTAGCGAAAATAGATTTTTCTTTATTTGTATTAATGTCAGTTGTCAAGTTAGCGCTAACCGTATCTTGGGGCGTTGCACCAAGTGATTTTCTATAACCGCGCTCAGCAATTAATTCCGCAATTGCAGTATAATGAAGAGACTTTTTCTCTTCTTCTAGCACTTTTTCAATTGCCTCTTTCCATTTTAAGTCTGCCATATATTTTGTTTTTATTGTCTGTCTACGGTCGCCCTGCTACACTTGCCACCAACGAGTATATATACGCAACTCTATTCATTGACAATCGTTTACAAGCATTTACCAAACGGTTCCTTCTGCTCATATATCCTGCTGCCTGAGGGATTGCAACAAACAACACCTTGTAAATCAGCCTGAAGGCTGCGTATTTGCTTTTCAGTCCGAAAGTTAGGAATAAATAATTGATGGGGTGTACATATTCACAAAAAATGTTTGTCAGGCAGCGGATCGGATGTTGTGCAAGCGGGCATTTATGCCGGGCTCAGGGATGTGAAGGACCGGCCAGGCCGATTGTTTATTACTGACAGCCTTTTTTTTTCATTGAATTCCCTGGCATTCTGATAAGTTCCCCATTTCACCTTATACATTAAATTACCATGGGAATTTAGCCCCGCATTACGCTATCGCTAATCGCGAGCCAGCGACTGATGATTTTTCCGCATACTAGTAACCAGTAATCAGAAATTTTCCTGAGGTTAATATTTCATTATTTCGCTCCAGCGTATAAAAATATATTCCACTGGATAAATTATCACGAAACAATGAACAATTGGTTCCATTAATATTCTTCACTTGCTTAACTTGCTGCCCATTAGAGTTATATATAACAAGCGTTGAATTATTATACTTATCAGGAATCGATATTGAGGCAGAGAAGGAAAATGGGTTAGGATAAATGGATAATCCACCTGGCTCAACATAGTTAGTGGTAGCAGATGTTGAACACGAATCGGAAAAAGCATATCCTGTTAATTCACGCACCGCTTCAATTTTAATCCATCCATAATGCGGCCTGTTTTCTTTTAGCATTCTTACACCAATGTAATGGTTATAACTAGGCCAATACCCAATATTATAAGAATTGGGGACCATATCCCAGTAATATCTATGTATAATTCCGCCATCGGACCATGTTTGTGTACTATCTATCATTTCATCATAAAGGAGGGAGTCTGCAAGGGCAACAGTGTAAAGAGAATCATTATACAGATAACTTCCCATTGATATACTAACAGATGCGTTTGGGTTTATTGCCTTTATATTTATATCCTCAAGACCCGCGCTTTGCACAAGGTGACTTTCCATGAAATAAGTTATCTTAAAATCATCAATGCTATCATAATCAATATCTATTTTAACATAACCCCCTCCTCCGAATATAGGATCAATTTCTCCCCCGACATGAATAACAGGGTTTACATCAGTGTATATTATTCCACAGCCAGTTTGTTGGCCCGCCTTTATTGAACCTTGTATGGTGTCTTCACTAAAATAACTATTGGTCATATTACTGACTTGCGCAATACTTTTCTGACAACAAATATTGGTAATAAAGAATGCCAGAACAATCAGAAATAGTGCATTTTTCATGATCAATGGGGTTTTATTTATATTCATTCATGTTAACATGTCATTGGACAATTACCCACAATAAGTGTGTATTCGCATATTTACTTCCGTTTACCAAACGATCCTTTCCGCAATTTATCCTGCCGCCAAAGGGTTTCTTACCAACAATCATCAGATAATCTGTCGGAAGGCAGCATGTTTTTTTTTCTGTGCTAAAGATAAGGATGAAATATTCAACATGTTAACATTTTCACAAAAATATTTTTAGGGTGGTTTTGCAGTGCTGTTGGCTTGCAGCCAACCTTGCTTGACAAGGGCCGGGCGAGGGCTTATCTTTGCCGCGCATTCAGAGCCATGGGAATGGCACCAACCGAGTGAGACACACCACGGTGGTAAAACAATGCGGGTCGCCGGATCAAAATAAACAATCCCTCCCCTGTTTGCTGTGTGCCGTCGTTTTTATTTACTTAACACCATGTATCATGAGCCATCAGCCAGCAAAAACCAATATGTTCACAACCAAGGCCTATGCCCTCTACCGCCTGGGCAACAGGCTGCATTACCTGCGCAGCCAGCGTCCGATGTGTTACGAGGCAATCGATCAGGAAGGTCATTTCAAGGCCTCGTTTTTTCAGCCCGCCTTCATCGATGGGTACCTGAACAAGGGCTTCCTTGTCCGTAAAGCTGACCTGGATGCCGAAATCAGTCAGCTGAAAAAAGCCATCAGCAGGGTAAAAAGACGCAAGGATTAAGGAAGGCCAGGGCGTAAAAAGCCGCTATTGCACCTTGCTTCCGGCATTGACACCGGCAGCTTTTAGTATTTTACTGAACACATCGGTGTTTTTATACATACCCCCAAAGCCTTCGGCCTGGCAACCGTATGCAAAGAGGGGAACCATGACCGCCGAATGGTGCGAAGTCGTAAACTGGTAGTCCACCTGGGTCAGCACGGCTTCATAGGCATCACTTCCGGCAAGCACCAGTCCGCCGGTCTCATGGTCGGCAGTGATGACGACAAGGGTGCCCGGATGCTGGTCGGCAAAGTCCATGACCAGGCCCACCACCCGGTCAAAGTCGGCTATCTCGCTGAGCAGGTAAGGCATATCGTTGTTGTGCCCTGCCCAGTCGATCTGCGAGCCTTCGATCATCAGGAAAAAGCCTTTGTCGTTCCTGACGAGGGTTTCCAGTGCCAGCTCTGTTTCCTGTACAAGCCTGTCGTTTCTGCCGTCTTTGGCAGCGTCGGGGTGCAGCGAATCGGTGAGCAGGTAAAAGCGATCATCCGTGGGTTTAATGGACAGGAGGTCATAGGCCATTTGATAGCCTTCCTTTTTGAGAGAATCAGTAAGTTTTTGCCCATCATCGCGCTTATCGAAATGAGCCAGCCCACCTCCGATAACAACATCTACCGGCGAATGCAGAAAACCTGCTGCGATGGCTTCGTAGTTGTTTCTGTTGTTGTTTTTGGCGATGAAGGAAGCCGGGGTGGCGTGTGTAACCGCGCAGCTCACCACGATACCTGTGGCCTTGCCTTGGCCGGAGAAGACCTCGATGAGGCTGGGCTGTTCGGTGCTGTCGTGGCTCATGCCGATCATGCCGTTGCGTGTGGAATGTCCTGTTGCCAGGGCAGTGCCACCAGCGCCGGAGTCGGTGATGCGGCTGTCGTAGGATTGCGTCTTCACCAGGCCATTCACAGGGGCCCGCTCAAGGTTCAGCGGTTTGTCGGCTTCCAGCATGGCTGCAGTCACCTGTGCCAATCCCATGCCATCGCCGATGAGTAGGATGATGTTTTTCGGTTTCTCCGGTGCTTTTGGCGTTTGTTGCGCACAGCCTTGTGTAAGCAGCAATGCCATTGCCAGGAAAAGTGTTGCGATGAGTTGCTTATTGATCATACACGTGTGGTTTTGTTGTTTTTTCACGCTTCCAGGTCGATGACAGTGATCTCGGGCAGTATGCCGATGCGGCCGGGATAGCCTATCGAGCCAAGGCCGCGGTTCACGTAGAGCATCTGGCCTGTTTGTTCGTCGGTGTAGAGTCCGGCCCATTTCTGGTACAGGTATTGCGCGGGGCTCCATTTCAGTCCGGGAATTTCGATACCGAACTGGAAACCATGGGTATGTCCCGAAAGGGTCAGCTGGATGTCGGGGTGCTGTGTCTTCACCACCTCCCAATGGCTGGGGTCGTGCGACAGCAGTATTTTCACCGGCACCTTGCCCAATCCTTTCGATGCCTTCACCACATCGCCCAATTGCGGAAAGCGGGTGTTGGCGCTCCAGTTTTCAACGCCGATAAGGGCGAGTTTTTCTTCGTTTTGTTCAAAGACGATGTGGCTGTTCCTGAGCAGTGTCCAGTCCAGGTCGTGGAAAAAGCCAAATAGGTCATCCATATTCTTTTTCTTCGCCTGTCGCGAAGGCCAGTTCTTGTAGTCGCCATAATCGTGGTTTCCCAGTATGGCATAGATCCCCTGCCCTGCCCTGAGCCCGGCCAGTATCTCCTTGAACCTGAAGGCTTCGTCGGTAGCATAGTTCACCAGGTCGCCGGTAAACACGATGATATCTGGTTCTTCCTGGTTGATCAGCTCCACGGCTTCGCTGAGCTGGTCTTCGTTGGCCCAGCTACCGAGGTGGATATCAGAAATCTGCACGATGCGGAACCCATCGAAAGAAGCTGGCAGTCCGGCGATGCGCAGTCGCTGGCGGTGGATGCGGAAATCGTGTACCCACTTCAGCATCCCTGCGAACATCGAGCTGAACATCAGCCCTCCGGTGATGAGTGCCAGGTTGCTGATGAACCGGCCCCTGTTGATGCCGCCGCTGGCTGTTCTCAGTGTCTCTTTCCTTTCCCTGATCTTCTTGCGGCTCACTGACCTTACTGTGAAACGGATCATGTCGGAGATGAGCAGGATGATGACGGGGATGATCTTGGCCGCATAGGCAATGAACACCATGCCAAAGAGGTAGATACGGAAGCTGTCGTTCCATTCGGTGAACGGGCTGATGGCCGCATAGCCCACCGCCCCCACGAGGGAAGCAAAAGGCAGCCAGTAAAGGCCTGCGATGATGGATTTTATGCGTTTGTTGTAGGTGAAGATGGTGCTTTTGAGGAAGGACCAGAAATACAGGTCGATGAGCACCAGCACTACGAAAGCGGGATAACGGCTCGCGCTTTTCGGAAAGGCATATTTGGTCAGGAAAAAGCCGGCCACCACCAGCGTCAGGGCGGTTAAAAACCGCAGCAACTTATTCATTCTCATATTTCGGCTGCAAAAGTAGCTAAACCCGCCTTATCAGGGCGGGTTTAGTGGCAGAAATAACGATAATTTTAAGATAAATTAATATCTCTTTGCCGGGCTTAACCCATTTGTTTGATGTAGTTTACAAGTCCTTTCGCGTTGAAGATGCCGATGAGCTTGTCGGGCAGCGGCGCGAAATGGTAGGCCACATCGCTGATGCGGACCAGTCCAGCTTCAAAGTCAATCTCGACCTTATCGCCGTGTTTGTATGCATCGACGGCTTCGGGTACCAGGATGATGGGCAGTCCCTGGTTCACACTGGAGCGATAGAAGATGCGGTTCACCGACTTGCAGATGACGGCCTTGATACCTGCAAAAGCCAGTCCGACAGAAGGGTGCTCGCGCGAGCTGCCACAGCCGAAGTTGGCTCCGGCGATGATGATGTCGTCGGTTTCCACCTTTTCCGCGAAGGCATTGTCGAAGCCCTTGAACAGGTGTGGCATGATCTTCTCGGGTTCGGTGCTCAGCACGTTATAGGTCAGGTTTCCGGCAAACATCTGGTCGGTATTCAGGTTGTCCACATCGCTGTAGTTCCACACCTTGCCCACCTTGCGCACTTCGCCTTCGGGAATATCCACTGTGGCACTCTGTTCGACGGCATAGGGGAACTTGTTATGAGTTTCGATGCCCTGGGGTGAAACTATTTCGCCAGCGAGCGATGAATAGGCTACTGTGGCGGGCGATGCGAGGTACACATTCGACAGGTTGTTGCCCATGCGTCCTTTGAAGTTGCGGTTGGCTGTGGAGATGACATTGTAGCCATCGGCCGGAATTCCCTGGCCCGTTCCCAGACAAGGGCCACAGCTGGCCGAAAGCACGTTGGCACCTGCTTCGATGAAGGTCTCGATGAGACCCAAACGCATTGCTTCAAGGTAAATCTTCTGTGAAGCAGGGATCACGAGCATTTGGAAACCATCGGGGAGCTTCTTTCCCTTGAGGATATCGGCCACGATGATCAGGTCTTCGAGGCGGCCGTTGGTGCAGGTACCTACCATCGACTGCTGCAGCCTGACGCCTTTTACTTCGTCGACGGCCTTCACATTGTCAACATGGTGCGGGGCAGCCACAACAGGGAAAACATCGTTGAGGTTGATGTCGATCACGCGCACATAACGGGCATCGTCATCGGCCCACACGCCTGGTGTTTCATGGCCAAGCCAGTCGGAAAGCACCTTGTCGGCAGGGAAGACGGCATTTTTGGCACCCATCTCAGAAGCCAGGTTGGCGATGGTCATGCGCTGGTCGATGCTGAGTGTGCCCACGCCGTCGCCATGGTATTCGATCGACATATAGTCGGCGCCGCTGGAGCCGATGAGTCCGATGATCCAGAGCGATAAGTCTTTGGCATAAACGCCATGAGGAAGCTTACCGCTGAGGTTTACCCTGATGGATTCGGGAACGCGGAACCAGGTCTCGCCCTGTTTCCAAAGGCCACCTGTCTCTGTCCTGTCGATGCCGGCAGCGAAGCTGTTGAAGGCTCCGGCGGTGCAGGTGTGGCTGTCGCTTCCCACGATGAGCATGGCCGGACGGGCGTATTCCGACACCACCTGGTGACAGATGCCCTTGCCCACGTCGTGAAATTTTTTGATGCCGTGATCCCTCACGATGTCACGGATCTGTTGGTATTGGTTGGCGAGTTTCGAACTTGTGGGGGGAGCATTGTGGTCGAGCACAATCAGCAGCTGGTCGGGATCAGCAACCTTGTTTCCGCCCATCTTCACGAAGGTGCTGTGGATGCTTGAGGTGTTGTCGTGTGTCAGGATCAGGTCGGGTTTCCTGAAAACAATGCTCCCGGCTTCGGCGCCAAAAATCTTTTCGGCAAATGTTTTTCCGCTCATAGCTTAATATGATAAAGTGTGTGAATAAATCTGCGATGTCATTGCAGCAAAGTTCACAAATAAACAGTTCTATTTGACCCAAACCAACAATTTAGATTATTTTTAATTAAACAGGCATTTGATAGCAGAAAGAATTATTTCATAAAAAGCTTGTAGAATACCATGTTTTGATTAATTTTGCACCTCCATTGAAAAACGTGACCCAGCCAGTTGCGTTGATGTTGTCGGGAGAATGGTGTTAAACCTGTTTCTGACAGCTTGATGGAGAGTAAAAACACATCGTTCTTACAGTGATGGAGAGGTGGGTGAGTGGCTGAAACCAACAGTTTGCTAAACTGTCGTACTCGATTAGGGTACCGGGGGTTCGAATCCCCCCCTCTCCGCTGAACACGGGGTATAGCGTAGTCCGGTTAGCGCGCCTGCTTTGGGAGCAGGAGGTCGTAGGTTCGAATCCTACTACCCCGACATGAAGGTTGCATTGAAAGATGCAGCCTTTTTTGTTTTTTGGTAGTCCGGTTAGCGCATTTCGTCTCGCCCCAGGCGAGAAGGTCGTAGAGCCTGTCCCGAATTTACTTCGGGATTCGTACCCTACTACCCCGACATGAAGGTTGCATTGAAAGATGCAGCCTTTTTTGTTTTTTGGTAGTCCGGTTAGCGCATTTCGTCTCGCCCCAGGCGGGAAGGTCGTAGAGCCTGTCCCGAATTTACTTCGGGATTCGAATCCTACTACCCCGACATGAAGGTTGCATTGAAAGATGCAGCCTTTTTTGTTTTTTGGCAGTCCGGTTAGCGCATTTCGTCTCGCCCAGGGCGAGAAGGTCGTAGAGCCTGTCCCGAATTTACTTCGGGATTCGTACCCTACTACCCCGACATGAAGGTTGCATTGAAAGATGCAGCCTTTTTTGTTTTTTGGCAGTCCGGTTAGCGCGTCCCGA
>Ga0180007_10006653_pt1 | contig 11222 bp, 12 predicted proteins | sample MM_PC_MetaG_FD_121122 | JGI IMG/M metagenome (GOLD analysis project Ga0180007, IMG submission 121122) | Groundwater microbial communities from the Aspo Hard Rock Laboratory (HRL) deep subsurface site, Sweden - MM_PC_MetaG | ecosystem: Environmental > Aquatic > Deep subsurface > Groundwater...
ATAATCCAATTGTTCATTTAATGGTTGCGCCCCATGCGCCGTATAGCTGCGGCCAGGCAAACCTCTTAAAATCTAAAAAATTAGCAGATGAGTTAAGTTTGCCTCTCCATATCCATGTTGCAGAAACAGCTGGCGAAGTAGCTGAGTTTAAAAAGAAAACAGGCTTAAGCCCTGTTGAGTATCTGGAAAAGATAGGTTTTTTGAGCGAGAACGTTATTGCTGTGCATTGCGTGCACTTAAGCCATGATGATATTAAGATCTTGCGGAAGAGAAATGTCAAAGTTTCCCATTGCCAGGAAAGCAACATGAAACTGGCTTCCGGCAACGCGCCAATTGTTGAACTGCAGGACGAAGGTGTAATAGTTGGTTTAGGCACAGATGGAGCGGCTTCCAATAATAACCTTGATATGTTTGATGAGATGGATGCTGCAGCCAAAGTTCATAAATTAATAAGAAATGACCCGACGGTTATGGATGCAAAAACAGTTTTGCGCATGGCAACTTGTGATGGAGCAAAGGTAGTACAAAAGCCTGATATTGGGGCTTTGGCAGTTGGAAAAACTGCAGATATTATTCTTATTGGTTTAGACCGACCGCATCTTACGCCTTTATATAATGTATATTCGCAGTTAGTCTACAGTGCAGGTGGATCTGAGGTTGATACTGTGATTATTAATGGCAAGCTCATTATGGAGAATCGAGATATTTTAACTGTAGATGAGGATGAAATAATTGATCAGGCTAATCATTTAGCTGAGAAAATAAAAAAAGTAGTTACCTAGTCTCCCTCAAATTCTGTTTGAGCGTAAACTGAATAACCAGCGTGTTCTAATTTCTTTCTGCCACCCAGGTCAGGCAAATCAACAATAAAAGCAAGCTCAACTATTTTGCCGTGCAGCTTTTTAACTAGTTTTGCAGCTGCCATAGCTGTTCCACCAGTGGCAATTAAATCGTCAATGATTAAGACTTTTTGTCCTTTTTCTATGGCGTCTTTATGGATTTCGACAACATCAGTTCCGTATTCAAGGGCATATTCTTCACTTTCTGTTTCAGCGGGAAGTTTACCTTTTTTTCTAACTGGCACAAATCCTTTATCTAGTAAATAAGCTAGGGCTCCACCGAGAATAAAACCGCGAGAATCTATTCCAACCACAACATCAATATCCTTGTCTTTGTATCTTTTGACAAAATCATCAATGCATATTTTAAGCCCAACTGGATCTTTTAGCAGGGTGGTGATATCTCTAAACATGATTCCTTTTTTAGGCCAGTGGGGTATAGTGCGAATTCTTGATTTTATCGGCATTATATCCTCCCGATAGTTTTGATCAGAAGCTTTTTTACTTTATCAGCGTTTTCTTTCATGCGTTTGAGAATCATTTCAAATGTTACGGGTTCTTCATCTTCTTTCCAACAATCATAATCTGTTGACATGGCAATGGTTTGATAGGGAATACCGAGTTCATTAGCTAATATGACTTCCGGGCAAGTTGACATATTTATAATGTCAGCACCCCAAGCACGAAACATGTGACTTTCAGCTTTGGTTGAAAATCTAGGACCTTCAATTGTAAGAACTGTTACATCTCTATTATATTCAAATCCTAGCTTATCACAGGTTTGACAAAGAGTATCAGTAAGCTTTTTATCATATGGCTCGCTCATTGGGGTATGGACTACTTTTTCATGAAAAAATGTTAGATTTCTATGTCTGGTAAAATCAATAAATTGTGACGGGAAAACTAAATTGCCAGGTTTGATTTCTTCTCTTAAGGAACCAACTGCTGTTGCAGCCAAAATATGGGTACAGCCTTCTTCTTTTAAAGCATAAATGTTTGCTAGAAAGTTAACTTTTGTTGGCATAATGCTGTGGTCTCTGCCGTGGCGGGCCAGAATTACTACGTCAACTCCGTTGATTTTACCGCACTTTAAAGGGGAAGTGGGTTGGCCAAACTTATTATTAACTTCTTTGTCTTGAGCATTTTCTAAGATTTTTGGGTCATCTAGGCCTGATCCACCAATAATTCCAATTTTTGCCATAATAAAATTATAACATGTTGACAAGTATTAATAAAACTGTAATATGAATACTAGATAAAGCCCGAGAGCTAGGGGGAGAAGATAAAAAATGAAGTCAAAGCTTAGTAAAATCGGGATCGTTGGCGGTTCTGGGGTAGACAAGCTCATTTTTTCTCAAGGCTTTGATACCAAAGAAATTAATACAAAATACGGCAATGTTTCTGTTGAGCAAGGGAAGCTTGAAGGTAAAGACGTTTTCTTTTTAAACCGCCACACTAAGGGCTATCTATCTCCTTCGCATATTAACTACCGTGCTAATCTTGCTGCTCTGCATAATAAAGGGGCTGAAGCGATTATTGCCACTGCAGCAGTGGGAGCGATTAGCAAAAAGTTTAAACCTGGCGATTTTGTTTTGCTGACTGACTTTATTGATTTTACTAAGGCCAGGGGAGAAGGTTTTACTCCAGGTTCCTTTATTGACTTGAGTGAGCCCTATGATCCAGATTTGAGACATAACATACTTAAAGCAGCCAAACAGTTAAAAATTAAAGTTAATTCACAGGCAACTTATGTCTGCACTGAAGGCTCGCGTTTTGAAACTAAAGCCGAGATTAAAATGTTTGCTAAATTAGGAGCGGATGTGGTAGGCATGACGCAAATTCCAGAAGTAGTGCTAGCTGCTGAAGCAGGCATTCCTTATGCTGTTATTGCCATTGTGACTAACTATGCGGCTGGCATTTACAAAGAGAAAATTAGCTCTAAAGAAGTTTTTGATATGATGAAAGACAAAGCAACAACGCTTTCCAGCCTCCTGCTTCAAACCATTAAAAACTGCTGATTTTTTGAATTTCTTGCTAGAGGGTTAAAGAATTTTATAAAACGCAACGGAGTTATTTCTAATCTGTCCCGTTGCAGTCCAGCTGCATTTCAACAAGATCAAATAATGTGCTTAAATTTGTTTCAGTGCGCAGGGGCGGGTGCGTGTTGATCATATCTCTAAGGTGGAATCCCAGGTAAGCGGCAAATATGTGGGGATGGAGCGATTCTTTCAGGATAACCGTGCAGTCGCCGCCGATTTCTTGTGCTACTTCTGCATATTTTTGCCTGTTGGCTAAAAGGTCTTTTTCAAGGGCATCAGTGAATTTTTTTATCAGGCCATAAGCTTCAGTTACATGCATTTCCTGCGCCCGGTCATAGGGCCGCATGTTTATAAATATTAAAGTGGACTGCATTGCCTGGATAATCTTGTGCGCGGTCCAGAATGTCATATGGTGCAGCCGCTGCGTTATTATACAGCGTTTATCGTTGGCTTTAGGAATTCTTCTTGAGACAATCTTATTTTGTACTAAATTAACAGCAATCATATGATATTATCTTATGTATTATCGGAGTTTTTAAGGGGAAATTTCAGGTTTGAGCCTTTAAAACCCGATCGTGGTTATTGCTGTCTTTAAGTATCTCAAATGATTGGTATTTATTGCAGGCTGCGGTGATTCCTGAGACTTTTTCTCCTTGATCATAACCGATTTCAAGAAAGAGAAAACCGCCTGGCTTAAGATAGGCCGGGGCGTTTTCTATCAGATTCCTGATGTAATCCAAACCATTAGGCCCGCCGTCCAGGGCTTGTTTTGGCTCCCAATCTTTTACATCATTGGGCAGCTCTTCAATTACTGAACTGGGGATATAGGGAGGGTTTGAAACAATCAAATCAACTTTTTCCTGGAGCGGTTCAAGCAAGTGGCCATTAACCAACTGGCATCTTTGGTCTACCTGGTGGGTTTGGCTGTTCTTTTGCGCAACCTGCAATGCTTCTGTTGAAGAATCGATTGCAATAACATTTATATCTTTTAGGTATTTAGCTAACGTAATGGCGATGACGCCGCTGCCTGTGCCGATGTCGGCGATTGTTGTTAAGTTAGAATTTGTTTTTATTAGGGAGATGATGGTTTCAACCAGCTCTTCCGTTTCAGGGCGGGGGATGAGGACTGAGCGGTTAACGTAGAATTCAAGTGACATGAATGATTTATATCCGGTGATATAGGCAATTGGCTCGTGCTGGCTGCGGCGTTTGATCATTTGCTTAAACTTATCAAGCTCTGCAGCCGACAGGTTTTTTTCGTATTTCGTGTAAAGCTCAATGCGTTTGCAGTTTAAAGCGTGTGCCAGCAGGATTTCTGCTTCAAGATGGGGCCATTCTATATCGTACTTTTTAAAATAATCAGTAGTCCAATCAAGGATTTTGGAAATGGTCCAAACTTCCATTAGGTTAACTTTTGCAGTTTGGCAGTATTGTCAGCAGTTGTTAGGGCATCGATAATTTCGTTAATATCCCCATCCATCACATCGTTTAATCGGTAAGTGGTAAACCCAATGCGATGGTCTGTAATGCGGCCTTGAGGGAAATTATAGGTGCGGATTTTTTCTGAGCGGTCACCTGTGCCGACCATAATTTTTCTGGCATCGCGCTGTTTTTTTATCGCTGTTTCTTCGGCCTGTTCCAGTATCCTGGAGCGTAAAAGCCGCATGGCTTTTTCCCTGTTTTGGTATTGGGAACGTTCGTCCTGGCAGGCTACGACAACGTTAGTCGGCAGGTAAGTGATGCGCACAGCAGAATCAGTCTTATTAACATGCTGGCCGCCGGCTCCCGAGGCTCGGAAAGTATCAATCCTTAAATCTTTTGGCTCAATCTTGATGTCAACTTCTTCAGCCTCAGGCAGTACTGCTACAGTTGCTGCGGAAGTGTGGACCCGGCCGCTGCCTTCTGTTGCCGGCACCCGTTGTACGCGATGAGTGCCGCTTTCATATTTGAGTTTGCTGTAGGCGCCTTTGCCCATAATACTGAATACCACTTCTTTATAGCCGCCCAGTCCGGTAGCGTTTGAGCTCATTATTTCTGTTTTCCAGCCCTGCCTTTCAGCAAAGCGCAGGTATAGCCGCAGCAATTCACCGCCAAATAGGGCAGCTTCATCGCCGCCGGTACCGGCGCGGATTTCCATAATAATATTTTTTTCGTCATAGGGATCTTTGGGCAGCAGCAGCAGTTCAATATCTTTTTGCAGTTTTTGCTTGTTTTCTGTCAGCTTTTTAATTTCTGCTTCAGCCAGCTCCTGCATATCTTTGTCTTCACGCAAATGCTTGGCCTCATCCAGTTCTTTAATGATATTTTTATAGCGTAATGATTTTTCAAATAAGTCTTTGAGGTTGACCAGCTCTTTGGAATAAGTTTGGAACTTTTCGCGATCAGCAATTATTTTTGGGTCACTTAGAAGTTTTTCCAGTTCGTGATAGCGTTTTTCTACATTGTCTAGCTTTTTAAGCAGCATTAAATGCCTTAAATAAGGAGGCTACTTCTTTTTTTTCTTTTTAGCAGGGGCAGCAGCAGCTTTGGCTACTTTCTTTTTCTTCTTGGGCTTTTTCTTGCGCGGGGCTACGTTAGCATATTTCTTCTTAAATTTCTCAATGCGTCCTTCAGTATCTAGCAGTTTCTGCTTGCCGGTAAATAATGGATGGCAGGCCGAACAAATATCAACCCTGATGTTTTCTTTAGTAGAGCCAATTTTATGGACTGCTCCACAAGCACATGTTGCTGTTGTTTGGAAGTATTTTGGGTGGATCTTTTCTTTCATAACAATATTATTTTAGCACAGGTTTGGTGATTTGTCCACGCCATGCTGTCATGATAATTTTTAGGTAAGCCTTAAATTTGACCAGATTGACTATTTGAAAGGGCAGGACAAGGAGAAGGAGCAGGCCAAGCAGAAGGCGATAAATGTTATAAGCAAGTTCGCCATAGTGTTTTCTGCAGAAATAGAGGCCGCCTTTAAAGCCCTCAATAAAAAGCCGATGATTAAATGTCCGCTTGCTGCTGTAGCCGCTGTAATGGGTTATTTCTGGCTCAGGCAGAAAAAAAACATGCCAGCCGGCTTTTCTGATTCTAATGCACCAATCCAGGTCTTCATTGTAGAAGAAAAGGTTCTCATCAAGCAGGCCAACCAGGTCAATTATATCTTTTCTCACCATCAGGGCCGCGCCAATGACAAAGTTTACTTTAACCGGTTCTTTAGCCAGCCAGAATTTTTTGCCCAGCAAGCCGCCTTGGTGCTGGATGGTGCCGTCAACGTTAAGCAATTTTGGCCCGGTTGCCCCAACCTTTGGGCTTTTGTCCATAAAAGCAACCATTTTGTCCAGAGCATCATTTTTTAAGACAGTATCATTGTTTAGTAGCAGGGCATAGCGCGCCTGGCAGTTTTTTAAGCCAAGGTTATTAGCCCGGCTAAAACCAAGATTTTCCTTGTTCTCAATTAAATATACCGCTGGGAACTTGGTCCTGACCATTTTCTGAGACCCGTCAGTTGAGGCATTATCAACAACAGTAATTTCAAAACTAATCTTGTGAGTATTTTTGTAAATAGATGTCAGGCAGGCCTCGAGAAGTTTCTGGTTGTTAAGATTAACAATTATTATTGACAGGTCTTTCATTTTCTTTTGCTTATTTTGTAAAAGGTCAATGAAGCGATATGTAACAGATAAGCGATAACTTCCTTTATTTCAAAGCTTATATTTTCTTTAGAACAGCTATGGTAGTTTTCCCCCTCTAAAACCCTGGCAAATAAAAATTTTAGCTTTAGTTGGGATATCTGCATCTTTGGTAAAAAGATGTTTATTCGGCTCGATCCGTACTGTTTCAAAAATGGGTTTGAGGTTTTCGTAAAGCCCGCCAATGTTACGGGCGAAGTAAATTATGTTATCTCCTTTTTTAATATCTGGAGTTCCCCACATATCCATTTGTTTGATCTGTCCTGGCGGGGCGTAAACCTGGACGCTGCCGTGAAAAGAAACCAAGCCAATCAAGCCAATGTCATTTGCCAGATAAAAGGTCTTACCCTTTTTTGGGGTTGATTCTTTGATAAATTGCGGTAATTGTTGATTAATTGTGAATTCCTTGCCTTTTAGCTCTGCTGGAGTGGGGTATAAGAAAAGATAGTAAGTAAAAGCCAAGCTGTTTACTAATATGCCAAAGAAGAGAATTAAACCAATCGTTGTTTTCTTAGCGCGATTTGTAGCCAGGATGGCTGGTAAATATGCCGCAGCCGGCCAGTGACCGCCGACATTGATAATCGGGCTGATAAGTGCAAATGGAAGAAAAACTACTGCTGAGAAAATTTTTAGCAGCAAACTTTCCTTGTTCGCCCGCTTAAGTACCATGTAAATTGTCATTATGAAAATTGGGGGAGTAAAAAGTACCATTTGCAGGCCGAAAAAGTTGAGTAAATTATCCCAGATTTTTATGCTTTTTCCCATTTTCCCGCCCCAGTAAAGGAAGGGGGCAAAGCCAAGCTTCATGTTCCAGATAATTACTGGTGAAAATACAATCAAAGAAAGGAGAACTGCTAGATAAGGTTCTTTTTTTCTTAGCCAGAAACGTTGTTCCTGATCCACCAGGCAATAAATAACTGTACCAATGAAAAAAAGCGCCATAATATAATCACTTAAAAGACCCAAGCCTGCGGTTATTCCCAAAAGATACCAATAATGCGGATTTTTGTGTTTGATGATCAAAACAAAAACATAAAAACTTAGTGCCCAGAAAAGAAAAAGGATTGTTTGCGGGACTAAGAACATGCCGCCTCCAAAAAAGGTAGGAAGAAGATTAAATATTATTACGGCGGTTGTTGCGGCACCCGGCCCATAAAGTTCTTTCCCGGTTCTATAAATAATCCAGGATAGTAGCAGAACTATTGTTATTGCTACCAGACGAATGATGAATGCATTATTGCCAAATAAACCAGTTGCTATAAAATTTACATAGGCAACCATAGGCGGATGGGCAATATAGCTTAAGTCGAGGCGCTGGCTCCACAGCCAGTAATAGGCTTCATCGCCAATGAGGGGGAAATACTGGGCGACACCGATTTTAAACAAGTTTATTAAAACTAAAAAGGCGGCCAAAAACATGTTAAAATACATTATATCATGTTTTACAATTTGCCTGAGCAGGTGTTTATATCGGTCTCAATTATTCTTCCTGTTGTCAACGAAACCCAGTTGCTTGAAAAGACGGTTGAGATTATCATGGACGACTGCAGCGAAGATATTCATGAATTTGTGATAGTAATTTGTGATAAAACCACTCCAGAGAGTTTGGATGTTTGCAGTCAGCTCAAAAATAAATATGGGGAACGGATAAAAATTCTCAAGCAAACACTCCCTTTTCTGGGAGGAGCGATGCGGGATGCGTTTGACTATGTATCTGGCAGTCACGTTATAATAATGGCCAGTGATATGGAGACTCCTCCAGATAAAGTGAAAGATTTTATTAGTGAAGCAAAAAAGTATCCCAACGTAATTGTGACTGGTTCGCGCTGGATAAAGGGTGGTGGGTTTGAGGAATACAGCCCGCTAAAATTTTTGCTTAACTTTGTGTTTCAGCGTTTTTTTTCAATATTATACCGAACCCCATTAACTGATATGACTTATGGCTATCGGATTTTTCCAAGTCAGCTGGTAAAATCCATCCGCTGGGAAGAATTGCGCCATCCTTTTCTTTTTGAAACGCTGGTAAAGCCATTGCGTCTGGGTGTGAAAGTTATAGAAATACCAACTAAATGGAAGGCGCGGGATGAAGGCGGTTCGCAAAACACTTTTATGCGCAACTTTGAATACTTTCGTATCGGCATAAAAACATTATTTTACTCGCGGAGGCAAATATTAAAATGAAAAAAGTTATTGTTACCACGACGATTAATTCTCCGACTGAGGCCATTGAAAAGTTTGATGCTTTATCTGATTGGACCTTGGTGGTTATTGGGGATCTAAAAACGCCCTCTGACTATAAGTTAAAACGAGGGATTTATGTGTCGCCAAATGAACAGGAAAAATATGACAAAGAACTTTCAGATGCTATTGGTTGGAAATGCATTCAGCGGCGTAATTTTGGTTTGCTCTGGGCCCATGATCTGGGCGCGGATATTGCGGCGGTAATTGATGATGATAATATCCCATATGATGGCTGGGGCGAAAATCTTCTTATAGGCAAAGAGATTCTTGCTAACTATTATGAGACGGATTTGCCCGCTTTTGATCCAGTTGGGGCAACTAATCATAAAGATATTTGGCATCGGGGCTATCCCTTACAGCTTGTGCCAAAGCGAGACTACAGTCGTAGTTCTAAGAAAAAGATAAGCTTTGATGTTCAGGCTGATTTTTGGGATGGCGACCCTGATATTGACGCGGTTTGCAGGATGATCTATGCGCCAGAATGCAAATTTAATCCAGCTTTTTTCCCAATTGCCGCCAACAAAATAGCGCCTTTTAACTCTCAAAATACTATTATTAAAGGCGAACTATTGAAAGATTACTTTTTGTTTCCTCATGTTGGCAGGATGGATGATATTTGGGCTGCTTATTATGTGCAGGCTAAAGGCGCTAAGGTTGTATTTAATAAGCCGACAGTTTACCAGCAAAGGAATGAGCATAATCTGGTGGTTGATATGAAGAAAGAATATATTGGCTACGAAAATAATCTTGAAATTGTTAAGGAAATTGTTAAAGACCCTGAAAAGATCTTGAATTATCTGCCAGATGCGTCAAAGCAGGCCTTTAATATCTACAGGAGACATTTTAATGCGTAAAATTTTAGTGACCGGCGGGGCGGGTTTTGTCGGGCGTCATATGATAGGGCGATTGCTTGAGTTAGGAGATGAGGTTCATTGTGTTGATAAGCTCGCGCCATTGACCGGAGGGATTTCTCCTGAAGACTGGCCCTTGTTTTCCCCCAAAGACTATAAAAACTTTAAGTTTTATCATGAGGATTGCCGGGATTATTTTAAGCGAGTCAGTGACACGGATTTTGATTATTGTTTTCATCTGGCTGCAATGGTGGGCGGCCGCTTGATGATTGAGAACAATCCGCTTGTTGTGGCTGATGATTTATCAATTGACGCTGAATATTGGCAGTGGGCAGCTAAAACCAAACCAGGCAAGAGCCTTTGTTTTAGCTCAAGCGCGGCTTATCCTATCAAGTACCAGAGGGCGGAGAACTATCAACTGCTTAAGGAAGATATGATCTCTTTTGATCATGATATTGGCATGCCTGATATGTCTTATGGCTGGGCCAAGTTAACTTGTGAGTACCTGGCCAAATTAGCTTATGTGCGCAATGGTTTAAAGTCAGTCGTGTATCGGCCTTTTTCCGGCTATGGGGAGGATCAGGATGATGCTTATCCATTTCCAAGTATTTGTAAGCGGGTCCTGGCGAACAAAGGGGCGCCGTCTATTACAGTTTGGGGATCAGGCAGACAGATGCGCGATTTTATTCACATTGAAGATTGTGTGGATGCAGTTTTAGCTACTATGGATAAAATTGATGATGCAGGCGCTCTAAACCTGTCTACCGGCATCTTTACCAGTTTCATTGATTTTGCCAAGCTGGCAGCTGAAGTTTGCGGTTTTTCTCCAGAGGTAGCCGGAACGTCTGACAAGCCAGAGGGCGTATTTGCCCGAGCAGGTGACCCAACAAAACAGGCGGAACTTGGATTTAAATATAAGATCGATTTTCGAAGTGGGATTGAGCGCGCTATCGCAAGATACGCCTCCCTATAAAGCCGCGACAGATAAAGATTTGGGTCTTTAAAGGGATATCTGAGTCTTTAGTAAAGAGCCTTTTAGTTTTATCCTCTTTAACAGTTTTAAACAAAAGCTTAAGTTCATTTTCTTTATCTTTTTCATCAAAAACAAAGTATAAGATATCGTCTCCAGGCTTTAATTCTGGTCTGCCCCAGATATCAAATTGTTTCCAAGCGCCTTCTGGTAAATAAACTGCTGTTTTGCCGTAAAAAGCAACCAAGTTGGCCACGCCCATCTGGTTTGAATAGACAGAGTCAACTTTGCTTGATTCAATAAATCCCGGCAGTTCTTGGTTAATTGAATAAGCCTGGTCTTTGTATTCCTGCGGAATAGGATAAAGAAAAGCGTAATAGATGACAAATAATATGTTAATTAGCGCGATAACAAAAATGTTTGACCAGAAGCGGAAATTGCGTAAAGGATTTGGCATCATGGTAAACCAGCGCTGGCACAGCACAACCAGCATGCCAGGATAGACAATTGATGTCCAATGACCGCCAATAATTGTAAAAGGTGATACAAATAGAAACGGCAGGAAACCGGCCAAAGAAAGGCAGATCAGTAATAAGCTTTGGTTA
>Ga0180007_10006654_pt1 | contig 11222 bp, 8 predicted proteins | sample MM_PC_MetaG_FD_121122 | JGI IMG/M metagenome (GOLD analysis project Ga0180007, IMG submission 121122) | Groundwater microbial communities from the Aspo Hard Rock Laboratory (HRL) deep subsurface site, Sweden - MM_PC_MetaG | ecosystem: Environmental > Aquatic > Deep subsurface > Groundwater...
CCGCGACGTAATAGCAGCAGGAGGCCACAATGTTTAACACCCTCAAGCCGGCTTTATACCGGAACTTCGCCATAATCTTGGTTTGCCCAGTAATTGCCGGTTTTTTGCTGGCCATCATGCAGGCCTGTACGCTGTCTGCCAGCCGGGACTATCCGGTACCAGTCCGCCTGTATCTAAACGAAGCCCTGCCCTCCGGCAGCCGCGCCTTGAGCTACGATCCGGCGCCGGCCCTGGATCAGCTGAGCATCCGGATTTCCGGCAGCGGTCCGGGGACGGCCATTCTGGAAGCACAGGAAAAATCCATAACAGAATGGCAAGAATCGGCTGATCTGCTTTTGGTACCAGGAGCCTGGCTGCTGCAGGGGCAGGCTTTTGATGCTGCAGGCCGGCTTTATCTGTCCGGCAGCCTGGCCTTGCAGGTTGATCCGGCAAGCGGCGCTGCCGCCGTTCTGTCGCTGGCACCAGTAGCCGGAAACGGCAGCCTGCGCATCAGCTACGCGCCAGCCACAGATATCGCAGAAACGGCGGAATGGCAGCTAAGCCTTAGTGACCCGCAGGGAAACAGCATCCTGACTTGGACAGATCCGCTGACTGTACCGGAACGGAAGCTGCCCGTACTGGCAGCCGGATACTATCTGCTGCACAGCGCTATCGTCGATGCAGGCCTACTTATAATTGCGTCTACCGACCTGGTACGCATACTGGCCGAGTATCAGACCGAGGCTGTCCTGAGTGCTCAAGCCGAGGCAGCCGTAGCCGGCCTGAGCCTGCGTCTGCTGGCTGGCTACAGCAGTAGTGCAGTGATTCGGCAAGTTTCGCGCACTTGCGTCCGCGGCATTCCATTCAGGGTGCAGCTTGCCGAGCCGGCGGAGGGGAGTGAAATCTTGTGGTATTTGCGTGGCAGCCTGGTAGGTCGCAACCCCCAGCTGGTATTGGATACCTCAGACTTGCCACAAAATGCCAGGCTGGATCTGCTGTTGTTTACCAGCAATGCAATTCCGGGGGCGACTGCCGCTTACAGCTCCGCAGCTGCGGCGGCTTTTTCCTTCAGTATTCTGAACAGACCGATCCGGCACGGCTATGCCCGTTACACGACGCTCAGCAGCCTCGACGCTGCTCCGGTCCAAGCCCTTGCGCAAAGCGCGGCCATGGCTGCAGCTCCGGACGGATCACGGCTGGCCATACTCTCGGACAGCAGTACCTCGCAGCTGAGCATCATGGACCTGGATGAGCTGTCAACAGAACCAACACTAGTTTCAGATAGTACCGTACACGTAAACGGAAGCAATAAAAAAGCTGATGTCCTGGCCATGAGCAGTGACGGCCAGAATATAGCCCTGGCCAACAGCTCGTCCGGGTGGCTGCAAATGCTGTCGCTGGCCGACGCGGCCACACCTTCAGAGCAAAACTCATTCAGCTCGGCCGATCCGGGGCTGGACGGCATGAGCTATATCCGCGGCCTGTGTTTCTCGCCGGACGGACGCTATCTGTACGTACTGGCCAACAGCAGCCGCAGCATTTTCGGCTTTTTCCATGAAAACGGCAGCTGGAGTCCGGCTTCGGTCTTTACACTGGATGACCAGCCCTGTGGCAGCCTGAGTACCTTACGCGACCTGGCCCTAAGCGACGACGGCAGTATACTGGCGCTGGCCGCAGCCGGCAGCGACAAACTGGTGTTGCTGGATGTGTCGGACGGTCTGCTGTCCTGGCGGGGACAGGCGGCCCGCACCCTGGGCTTTCCACAACTGGATTATCCCCTATCTCTGGCCTTTGCCGTAAACAGCTCGGTACTGGCAGTGCTCTGTGCCGACACCCAGGCTCTCCTGCTGCTCGATTGCAGTCAGCCCGGCACTCCTGTCCAGACAGCGCTTGTCAGTGCGGCTGATGAACCGGCGCTTGACTCGGCATCAGAGCTACTGTTTTTGCACAGCGGCGATGTGCTGGCAGTGGCCACCGGTAACGGATTGGCACTGCTTGCTTATGATGCAATTAATAAAACAGCAGCATCAGCAGAACTATTTGTAGAAAGCGATGCCGCCACAGCACCAGCCATCAGCTGCCTGGCGGAAAGCGGCACCTGGCTGCTGGCCGGGCAGCCCGGACTTAAGCAAGGCCTGCTCTACGGCCGGATAATGCCCCCGGAGCTGCCCCCGCCCTAAGCCTCAGCAACGCATACAAGCTGACATATTTTGTCAGAACCTTTATTTTCCGCTGTTAAAAAAGTCAAATATTGAGTATATTTATAACTTGCAGCCTTTAGGCTTGCCAGCTGAAAGCGGATGCATTACCGGTATCTGCAAGGAAGTATATATGTATAGGCTTATTTCTTATACGCTCCGAAGCCTGCTTCTACAGAGTGCCAAACGCTATGGCAACCGTCCTGCCTTGGCTTTTCTGGAGCGTCAACCCGTCAGTTATCTGAATATGGCCAAAGCCGCTGCCAAGCTGGCTCAAAAACTGGCCGCCAGCGGAATTAGTCCGGGAGACAAAGTAGCCCTGATTTCCGAAAACCGCCCGGAATGGCCGACCGCCTATTTCGGCATCACCGCCGGCGGGCGGGTTGCTGTACCGATTCTGGTAGATTTTACCGCAGAACAGATTGAAAATATCGTAACCCATGCCGAGTGCAAGGCCGTCATTCTGTCGGAGAAGCTGCGTGTCAAACTCGACGGCCACAAGCTGCCCGACCTAATAGCCATTGAGTCGATGTTTGACGGTATAGACCTAAACAGCTGCAAGGAGAATGACTGCCTTGCCGAAATAGAAACAGTGCTGCCCCCGGTGCCGGAAGACAGCCTGGCCGTAATTATCTATACCTCTGGTACCACCGGACACTCCAAGGGTGTCATGCTCAGCCACATGAACCTGGTATGGAATGCCTGGGCTACCCGCTCCATCATTCACCTGCGGCGTAACGACCGCTTTTTATCCATGTTGCCACTGGCCCATACCTACGAATGCACAATTGGCATGATAGCCCCGCTGATGCAGGGTTCGTTTATTTCGTATATGGACAAACCACCATCAGCATCCGTTCTGCTTCCTGCACTTAAAATTCTGCGCCCCAGTGTCATGGTTACTGTACCCATAATAATCGAGAAAATATTCCGGGCCAGCGTACGGCCAAAGCTGGAGGCTATGAAGGCATACAAGCAGCACTGGCTCCGACCCCTGCTGCATCGGCTGGCAGGCCTGAAGCTTAAAAAAACTTTTGGCGGCAAGCTGCGTTTTTATGGCGTCGGCGGAGCCGGTCTTTCCCCCGATGTAGAACAATTTTTGATTGATGCCCGCTTCCCCTACGCCATTGGTTATGGCCTTACCGAGACAGCACCTTTACTGGCCGGCTGTGCGCCACACCACACCGCCCTCGGTTCTACCGGTCCGGCCCTGCGCTCGGTAACGCTGCGTATTGCTGACCCGGATCCTAAAACCGGTGATGGCGAGATTCAGGCCAAAGGCAAAAACGTGATGCTCGGTTACTACAAAAACGAGGAAGCAACCAAAGAAGTGTTTACCGAGGACGGCTGGTTCAAAACCGGCGACCTTGGTCACTTTGACCATAAAAACCGACTGTATATCCGGGGCCGGCTGAAAGCTCTGATACTTGGCGCCACCGGCGAGAATATCTACCCTGAAGAAATAGAATCCTTACTGAATGCCAATGAACATGTAGCCGAATCGCTGGTATACAATGACGAAGACGGCCTGCATGCATTGGTAAACCTGAAGCCGGAAATAATGGAAAAACTGGGAGCGGCGGTGCAAGACCGGCTGGAGGACGCCGAAGATATGCTTGAAAGTATCCGCAAGGCGGTAAATTCCAAGCTGTCCAGCTTTAGCCGCCTGGCTAAAGTTAAACTGCACATTGAGCCCTTCGAGAAAACACCTTCACAGAAAATCAAACGCTTTCTGTATCAGAAGAAACAGTAAGGGCCTTGGATTCCTGCATATTTATTCACCTTGATGCATACTGCGGCCTGCTTGACCTGGCAGGCCGCAAATGCTATACCACACACATACATCGGCCTGCCTAAAGCGCCGATCCTGGATCAATACAAAGGAGAGTACCATGCCTGTAAATCTTAAAGGACGCAGCTTCCTCACACTCAGAGACTTCAGCTCAGAGGAGATCCGCTATCTGCTGGATCTTTCGCATGACCTCAAGGCCAAGAAACGGGCCGGTATCCGCGGCGACCTTTTGGACCGCAAGAACATCGTTCTTATTTTTGACAAGGCTTCCACCCGCACCCGCTGTGCCTTTGAAACAGCCTGCTGGGACGAAGGCGGCAATGCCACCTTCCTTACCAACAGCCAGATGGGCAAAAAAGAATCCGTGGAAGATACTGCCAAGGTGCTCGGCCGCATGTATCACGGCATCCAGTATCGGGGTTTCTCTCAGCAGCTGGTACAGGACCTGGCAAAACACGCCGGTGTTCCGGTGTGGAACGGCCTGACCGACGACTACCATCCCACCCAGATTCTGGCCGATCTCTTAACCATCGAGGAACACGTTGCCAAACCGCTCTCTCAGGTAAAGATGGTATACTGTGGTGATGCCCGCAACAACATGGGCAACAGCCTCATGATCGGTTCCGCCAAAATGGGCATGCACTTTGTGGCACTTGCCCCTAAGGAACTGTGGCCGAACGAAGAACTCAGTACCGAAATGAAAAAAATTGCCGCCCAGACCGGTGGCAAAATTGAGTTCTTTGATATATCCAAAGTTGACGAAGCCCTTAAAGGTGCAGACGTACTGTACACCGATGTATGGGTCTCAATGGGAGAAGAAGCCAAATTTGCCGAGCGCATCAAGCAGCTGAAGGACTACCGGATTACCATGGACTTTGTCCGCAAAACCGGCAATCCGGACTGTATCTTCCTGCACTGCCTTCCGGCCTTCCACGACCAGGAAACCGAAGTCGGGCGTCAGGTAGGCAAGGAACACGGTGTAATGGAGCAGGAAGTTAGCGATGAAGTATTCCGCAGCCGCCACTCCAAGGTTTTTGACGAAGCTGAGAACCGCCTGCATACCATCAAAGCAGTAATGGTAGCCACAATCGGCAATCTGTAAAGGTAATATTACACAGCGGGAGTTCTGAAAAGGAAGCCCGCCAGTATAGCAAAAAGGGCTGCCCGGGAGTTAATCCAGAGCAGCCTTTTTTATGTTTGCAACAGAAGCTGACAGGAATCAGCTGTCCTGATTTAGTTGCGACGCGTAACGCATCATTAACTCGTCTATGGCCGCTTTATTTACCGGTTTAACAATATAGGTATTGGCACCGCAGCGGTAACAAGCGTTAAAATAGTGATCAGGATCATCCAGTGAACTGATCATTACAATAATGGTGTCATGCTTATTGTAGGCGGTTTTGGATCCGGAAGCGTTTTTAAGCTGCTGCATGGCTGTATGCATCTCGAGCGTGCGCATCTGTCGGGCGGCTTCAAAACCGTCCATATTGGGCATCATGATATCTAAAAACACGAAATCGTAGGGTGTCTCGGAAAGACTCTGGCTGAAGGCGGCAAGAGCCTCTACTCCGTCGGTGGCAATATCACAGGAACCGTACTGCTGCAAAAGATTAGTCAACATTTTTCGCGAGATAAACTCATCCTCTACAATGAGCATGGAATATGGCCGGGCGTCTACACAGGGACTAGCCGCTGCAGTAGAGAGCATGGCAGAAGCAGGGGGCAGTTCCGCAGCCTCGGCCCTGGTTTCCGGGACGGCGGCAACTGGAGCAGATCGCTCTGGCGTCAGCAAAGTATCAACGACCGGGCTGGAGATCGTGGTCACACTGCGTACATTCTGCGGACTTACCGTACCATTGCTGATAGAATCCAGAATCTGGATCATCTGATCCACACCGGCCGGCTCCGGCTGTTCGGCGATGGCGGTTTTGGTCATGGTTTCCAGCAGATCAAGCACCGAGAATAACAGATCAACTATCTGCTTGGTAGGCAGCAGAGCTTGAGTTCGCAACTTTGAAACCAAACCCTCCGCTGCATGGGCCAGAGCGCCCAAATGGTCAAAGCCGAGCATCAGGGCATTGCCTTTTATCGTATGCAGCGCCCTGAACAGACCATTGACAGCCTCCTCGTCACGTTGCTCTTCGATCATGAGAATACACTCATTGGCATACTGCACATGCTCGGAAACTTCCAGCGCAAAGCTTTCAATTATCTCTTTGGAATCAAAATCCATTATCGCTCCCCGGACATCCCAGAAATCATCAGATTTAATATAAGGCAAACAGGTATATTTGGCAAGTTATCTCCATTTTATATAAACGCAAAGTCGACCACAAGGTGACCAGCCGCTCCCGGTCGGGGCAAGCTCGAGGCCAGAGTACCAAACCAAAAGCCTGGCTGCAGTACTTGTCAGAGCTGAAAACAGCGGATATGCTCAGTGCATGCAAGATCAGCACATGACAATCAGCCAAAAAATTCTGGCGGGCTATGAAACTCTGGAACTGGAAAATTCGGCGGGAAACCGCATGATAATTATTCCTGAACTCGGTGGAACCGTCCAGGAAATCCAGCTGGCCGGACCTGATGGCCGACTGCACCAGCTGCTGCGTTCCGACTCGGAAAACGAACTGACTGCCAACCTGGGGTTCCGGGGACGCTTCATGTTCCCATTTTGCGGCCGGGTCCGTGATGGAAGCTATAGCTGGAACAATCAGACGCTGCAGCTACCCCGCAACAGCAAGGGCAATGCCCTGCACGGTTTTATCCACCGTCAGGCCATGCAGCGTCTGGCTGCTGACGATACAACTCTGGCTGGGGCCATTCCCGGTGCGGACAAAACCAGTACCACCTGCAGCCTCTACTTCGAACAAGCAAAAGAAATGGAGCCCGGCTACCCCTTCGACCTGGCCCTGCGTCTGGATTTTTGGCTGCAAGACTCAGCAGCCTGCATAAAAATGACCGCCGGAAACATCGGCACAGCCAGTGCGCCGCTAAGCCTGGGTTGGCATCCTTATTTCCGGCTGGATGCACCATATGCTGATTGGCGGCTTCAAAATTCGGCAACTGATTATATTCTTATGGGCGAGGATCTGTTTCCCTGCGGAGCAGCCGCTACTGTTGCGGATACCGACTATGATTTCCGGGCAAAGCCCTTGCTCGGGAAGCGTTTCCTGGACGCCCCCTTGTGCGGCCCCGGAGCTAACCACACTATCCTGAGCGCCGAAGCGGCCGATTATCGCATATCTGTAGAAAGTGAACCCAGCCTGTTTGGCTATACGCAGCTCTATACACCGCCCTTACGAGACAGTATCGCTATTGAACCGGTCAGCGCTGTCAGCGGTGCATTCTCGGGCGAAGGACCGGGGCTGCTGATTCTGGAACCGGGGCAGCTTGTTTCCGGGATTATTAACGTTCGACTGCTGTCCTAGCGCCAGCCAGCTTGACGGAGCATGGATGAGGGTTTATACTCCCGTCCCACTATGATACAGGTCGAACAACTCTCCAAAACGTATACAGTCCTGAAGAAAAAAAAGGGCAGCCTGCGCCGTGATCGTGAATACATCAAGGCTCTGGATCACCTGAGTTTCACTATTGGCAGGGGCGAAATCTGTGGCTATATCGGACCGAACGGAGCCGGCAAAAGTACAACCATAAAGATTCTGTCCGGTATACTGCACCCGGACCGCAATGCCGGCAGCTGCCTGGTAAACGGACGGGTACCCTGGAAGAACCGGCTGGCCCATGTACGCGAAATCGGCGTCGTCTTCGGACAGCGCACCCAGCTGTGGTGGGATCTGCCGGCCTCAGACTCTTTCGAGCTGCTGGCTGATATGTACCAGGTTCCATCTGGTCAAAGGAAAGAAAGAATAAACCGCCTTAAAGACGAACTGGAGCTGCACAGCTTTCTGCACATGCCGGTGCGCCAGATGTCGCTGGGGCAGCGTATGCGCTGCGAACTCTCAGCTGCGCTCATCCACAACCCGCCGCTTTTATTTCTTGACGAGCCTACCATCGGTCTGGACGCGCCCAGCAAGATCGCCCTGCGCAATTTTATCCGCTGGCTGAACCGCGAATACGGCACCACCATAATTCTTACCACACACGACATGGACGATATCGAAGCACTGGCCGGCAGGGTGCTGCTGATAGGAAAGGGCCGTCTGCTGTTTGACGGCAGCATGCAGGCCCTGCGGCGCGAAGCCGGAGCCGAGAAACGAATCGTACTGGATCTGGCCAGCGAACCGGACCCGCACAGCATGCGCGAACTTTTCCGCGGTACGGAGCTGCGATTGCTGGAGCAGAATAAACAACGCCTTACTCTGGCCTTTAATCCGGAGCGGCTGGCCGCCACCGAGGCCCTGAAAATGGCTATCGGCAATCTGCAGGTAGCGGATCTGGCGGTGGAAGGACAACCGGTGGAGGAGTTGATAGCCGCGCTGTACAGCAGGCATAATATATGAAGAAGTTTTGGCAGCCCTACCTGGCCGCCTTCAGAGGGCGGGCCAAAGCCTCGTTGCAGTATCGCTCGGCCGCGCTGGCCGGCATGTTTACCCAGTTCTTTTTCGGACTGATCCTTACTATGGTGATGGAAGCCTGGTACCAATCATACACAGGTTCCGCGCCATTGCCGCTCAGCCTGCATCAGGCGGCTTCGTATATCTGGCTGGGGCAGATGGTCTTTGCACTGATTCCCTGGCGCGGCGATCCGGAATTGCAAAACCTGGTACGCTCCGGCGAAGTCGGCCGGGATCTAGTGCGTCCTGTGCATATTTTTTCACTCTGGTTTATACGCAGCCTTGCCTGGCGCTACGTAAGTGTAGTATTACGCTTTCTGCCCATTCTTATTTTTTCAGCTCTGATATTGCCGCATACCGCCCTGCGGAGCATAGCGCTTATGCCGCCGGCCAGTACGGCTGGGCTGTTCGGCTTTCTGGTATTACTGAGTACCGGATCGCTGCTGTCTGCGGCCATAAGTGTGCTTATCAGCTGTTTTCAGTTCCGTCAGATCAGTGCCGTTGGCATGAATGCCATAGCTGCAGCCATAATAAGTTTTTTTTCCGGGCAGATAGTGCCGCTGCCGCTGATTTCCGGCCCGGTTGAGCTGATATACCGTCTATTACCCTTCCGCTATATGGCCGATGTGCCTTATCGTTTCTGGCTGGGCAGCCTTACCCTGGCCGATCTGCCGGCTGCACTGACCGCCCAATTTCTCTGGCTGGCAATACTCCTGGTCGGCGGGCATTTTTATGTTAACATTCAATTACGTCAAGTAACAATCGCCGGGGGATAAATGAAAGAACCAGAAGCGCGCAACCAGCTTAGCCATTATATCTTCATGTACCGGCGCATGGCAGCACTCTCTATCCGCAGCCAATGGCGCTACCGGAAATCGCTGCTGCTATCTATTGCCGCCCAGTTCCTGATAATAGGGGTGGAATTCCTGGGCCTGTTTCTGCTTTTTCAGCGCTTTAATAACTTCCAGGGCTGGACACTTCCACAGATGGCCTTCCTGTATGGCACCGTAAATATTGCCTTCGCTATTGCCGATGCCCTGGCTTACGGCTTCGACCAGATGGGCCCTCTACTGAAAACCGGCAATTTTGACCGTCTGCTGGTACGGCCGCTGCCGGCCGTGCTGCAATTATTGGGCATGGAAATAACGATCCGGCGCAGCGGACGTATTTTTCTGGGGCTGGCTACCTTCAGCTGGGCGGCCTGGCGGCTGGGAGCCGCTACCGTTCTTGCTCCGGCCAGCCTGCTGCTGCTGGCCTTGGCCATGCTGGCCGGCGTTTTAGTTTTTCTGTCGCTGTTCCTGGTTCAGGCCGCTTTCACCTTCGTCACCATAGAGGGGCTGGAATTCATGAATGCCTTTACCTATGGCGGCCAGCAGACTGCCAGCTATCCGCTGAGTGCCTACCGGAAATTCATGCAGGTGCTTTTTGTGGCTTTCATCCCAATAGGATCCTGTATTTACCTTCCGGTCTGCCTGGTACTGCAGAAAAGCGGCCTTCCCGGATTGCCGGACTGGGCGCATGTAGCCGGTCCGCTGGCTGCCCTGCCCTTCATGGCAGCCGCCCTGCTGGCCTGGCGCAGCGGCCAACGCTGGTACAGCTCCTCCGGCGGCTGAAGCACCGGAGGGAACACACGACAACACAGGGAGACAGGGCAGCAGAACCGCAAGCGGCTCCCCGTAGCTACTAAATATTCACATCGCCACTGCGGCGGCGCAGAGGGGCGGTTTCGGGGAACAGCAGATTGAACGAGTCCATGGCAATCTGCAGCTCTTCGTTGGTTGGAATAATGAGTATGGCTGTCGGTGAATAGGGCTGGGAAACCAGACCTTCGCGGTTGCCGTTTTGCAGATTGGCATCGTAATCCATTACGATATTGATGTTTTCCAGGCGATGGCAGATACGTTCGCGCATGCGCACGCCGTGCTGGCCGACACCACCGGTAAAGACCAATGCATCCACCTTAAACAGTTCAGCCATATAAGCCCCGATATACTGACGCACCCGGTGGGCATACACATCCAGCGCCTGTATGGCGTTCTCTTCGCCCCGTTCCGCTGCCGCTTCCAGATCGCGCAAGTCGTTGGAAATCCCGGACAATCCGAGCAGGCCGCTTTTTTTATTTATCATTGTGGTAAGTTCTTTGTTGTTAAAGCCCCGCTCTGCCAGGTAGCACAATATGGCCGGATCAAAATCGCCGCTGCGGGTGCCCATAAGCAGCCCCTCCAGCGGTGTAAATCCCATAGACGTATCGATAGAACAACCGGCCTCGATGGCAGTGATGGAGGCCCCGTTGCCAAGATGACAGGTAATCAGGTTAGTATTGCCAGGCCGCCGGCCGAGAATCTCCAGTGCACGGCTGGCTACATAGCGATGGCTGGTGCCGTGAAAACCGTAGCGTCGTATACGGTACTTGTCATACAACTCGCGCGGCAAGCCATATAGATAGGCCTCCGGCGGCATGGTCTGATGAAAGGCTGTATCAAAAACGGCAACCTGAGGCACCCCGGGCAGCAGCTTGGCAGCAGCCCGGATACCAGTCAGATTGGCCGGATTATGCAGTGGCGCAAGTTCTATATTGTCCTCGATAGCTTTTATAACGTCATCGTCTATGGCTACCGAATTCGAAAAACGCTCACCGCCATGAACCACCCGATGGCCGATAGCCTCGATCATGGTTATGGTGCGGACGATGCCCTTTTCCGGATCAGCCAGACACTCTCCAACGCGCTTCATGGCGGC
>Ga0180007_10006655_pt1 | contig 11221 bp, 11 predicted proteins | sample MM_PC_MetaG_FD_121122 | JGI IMG/M metagenome (GOLD analysis project Ga0180007, IMG submission 121122) | Groundwater microbial communities from the Aspo Hard Rock Laboratory (HRL) deep subsurface site, Sweden - MM_PC_MetaG | ecosystem: Environmental > Aquatic > Deep subsurface > Groundwater...
AATAAGTGCCTCTGTATTGGCTGATTTACTTAGAGTAGACATGCTGCCAGAGGCATATGTACCTACTAAGCCTATACGTGATGCAAGATACCTAATGAGATACAGACAAAACTTAATCTATTTGCGTACCAGTATTAAGAATAGGGTACACTCAATACTAGATAATTCCGGCATCCAACAATCTTTTAGCGATCTATTCGGTAAACAAGGTAAGCAATTCCTTATTCAGTTAGATCTAAAACAACCTTATAAGTCTATAATTGATAATTACCTGTCGGTAATAGATGATTTAACCGGCAGAATTAATAAAGTCGACAACCAATTACGTCAGAAACTAAAGAAGGATAAACAAGCACAGCTCTTAACTACTATTCCAGGAATCGGAGTTATTAGTGCTCATGTGATTCTTTCCGAAGTAGGCGATATTAACCGATTTCCTAATCACCATAAGTTTGCCAGGTATATCGGCATAGTGCCTTCCTTGCATCAGAGCGGTCAGATACTCTACCATGGCCATATAACCAAGCAAGGCAACAAGTACCTAAGAACTGCTTTTGTTGAATCTGCTCAAACCGCAATAAGAAGAGACCCTTATTTAGCGGTTAAGTTTAATAAGATTAAAGCCAAAAAAGGCTATGGAGTAGCTATTGTGGCTATAGGGCATAAGCTGGCTAAATCAGCTTTTGTTGTTCTAAAGAAGCAATGTGAGTATAGATATCGTTTTCTTAATGGGTAAGGCTGTTAACAAAGCTGGCTAGATATAAGCCGTTGGATTGATTGGCATACCCGGTCATGATCATTATAGTGCGCATAAGTCCGCTCTTTACGCGGAATATAGCGCGAATAGATGAATTGGCTAATTTATTATTTAATTCAGAAGGAGGTTTTTATGTGACTCTGCTTGACAAGCGTTTTCATAGATGCTTTGTTAGACATTTTTTATTCATTTTATTATGTCTAACAATTAATATCCGACCATTTTGATTTATGGGTTAGAGGTAAGATAGGGCCGTTTGCCCTTAAAATTAATATACCTCTAAAAGTGAATAAATTCAAGCCTTTTAAGTTTTTTTGAAAAATTCTGAAAGAATTTTACTTTCCAAAACGTCTGCATATATGGAGATAGCCATAAAAAAGGATGATCCGGACATCCTAAAAGAGGTTGAGAAACCGGCCGCAGTATGGTATCTTATTAGCGGTACAAAGGATTGAATCATGAAGCAAGCTAAAGCCCAAGTCAAAGAAGCGGTTAAAATAAAGAGTAATATTTACCTTCTGAAAATCCATTCGCCTTATTTGGCTAAAAAATCACAACCCGGCCAATTTCTCCATTTGAAAATAAGTTCGGTAATCCTGCGGCGGCCTTTTAGTATTCACAAGGTAGAAGGCAATACAGTTTTTATTCTGTTTCGGGTTCGCGGCCGGGGCACTAAAGCTCTTTCGCAGATTAAAAAGGGAAAAGTTTTAGACATCATCGGTCCCCTGGGTAAAGGGTTTGATTTCAAAAATAACCGGGAAAATATTTTAATAGCCGGAGGGATCGGAGTCGCTCCTTTAGTTTTTCTGGCCCAAAAATTAAAAGGAACTAAAAATTTAGTTTTGTTAGGCGCTAAAAATAAATCCGAAGTTATTTGCGAGAACGAATTTAAGAAATTAGGTTTTGCGGTAAAATTAGCCACTGACGACGGCTCGCGCGGTTACAAAGGTACAGCAATCAGTTTGTTAAAACATATTCTACGGACGACGGACGACGGACGACGGACGACGATTTACGCTTGTGGCCCCAAAGAGATGTTTTTAGAAATAAGTAAAGTTTTAAAAAAGTACCCGCGGATTAACTGCCAGGTTTCCTTTGAGCAGTTTATGGGCTGCGGCTTAGGCATTTGCTGTGCCTGTGTGATTGAAACCAAGAATGGATATCAGAAAGTCTGTAAAGATGGCCCAGTATTTGACATTAAAGATATATGGTAAAAGGCACTAAACTATTGTTTGAAAGACGAGCCAAAATAGAATAGAATGGGGAAGATGAGTTTGAAAGTAAAATTGGGCAAATTGGAACTTTCCAGCCCCCTGATTTCGGCTTCCGGGACTTTTGGTTTTGGCGAAGAGTTAAGGGGGTTGGCTGATTTTAAAGCCATTGGGGCAATTACGACTAAAACTCTAACTCTCTCTCCCCGAAAGGGTAACCCACCGCCACGCATCTATGAAACTGAACAGGGGGTAGTCAATTCGATCGGCTTAGAGAATCCAGGGGTAGATGTTTTTATCAAGGATAAACTGCCTTTAATCCGCAAACTCCCCACTAAATGCCTTGTTAGCGTAGGCGGTTTTTCTCGAGAGGAATACCAGGAGTGCTTAACTAAGCTGGATAAGCAAAAGGGTGTGGATGGTTTTGAAGTAAACCTTTCCTGTCCTAACTTACGGTTAAAAAAATTAGTTTCTCAAAGTGCCCAGGCAACTTATAAACTGACCAAGGCTTTACGGAAAGCGACCAGAAAGACTTTGATCGTAAAAATTACCCCTGAGGTGACTGATGTCGCGGAGGTGGCTAAAGCCGCTGAGCGTGCTGGAGCCGATGGTATTGCCTTGGTGAATACTTTTTTTTCGATGGCCATCAACATTGATACTAAAAAGCCTTATTTGGGTAATATCTACGGTGGTTATTCAGGCCGGGCAATCAAGCCAATGAGTCTTTATCGAGTCTGGAAGGTAGCTGGATCAGTGCGGATACCAGTAATCGGCGGCGGTGGAATAGAAACAGCTCAGGATGTAATAGAATTTATTTTAGCCGGGGCAACTGCAGTGAGTCTGGGAACCATAAACTTGGTTGAACCCAATGCAGCCGCAAAAATCCTTAAAGGGATTAAGAGTTATTTAACCAGGAAAAAGATAAAAGATATAAAAAGCTTAAGAGGAGGCTTGATTGTCTAAACCCTGGAATAAACTCATTGTCGCCTTGGACGTAACTTCGGAGAAGAAGTTTAAAAAGATAGTGGCCCAACTTTCGCCGAAAGTTAAATGCTTCAAGATCGGTTTAATCGCCTACACTCGGTTTGGACCTAAGATCATCCGGGAGGTTAAAAGAAGAGGCGGTAAAGTATTTTTGGATTTTAAACTTTATGATATCCCTAACACCATGGTAGAAACCGCTAAGGCCTTTGTTGATTTGGGAGTTTGGGCTTTTACCGTGCATCTAAAGGCCGGAGAAGCGGCCTTAAAATATTTAAAGCGAGAAGTCAGAAAGCAAGCTAAGCACAAGAAGAAAAAGGCGCCTTTAATTATCGGAGTGACTGAATTAACTTCTAAAAAGGCATCCTTAAGCCAGGTTTTAAAATTAGCTAAGGTAGCCAAACGATCCGGAGTAGATGGGGTAGTTTGTAGCGTCTGGGAAGCTAAGAAAATTAAACAAAAGTTCGGCTTAAAAACCATAACCCCGGGGATAAGGGTAAGGAAAACTGGGGATGATCAGAGAAGAGTGGCTACCGTTAAGGAAGCTTTGCAGAATAAAGTTGATTACTTTGTAGTTGGCCGGCCAATCGTAGCCAAGAAAAACTATTTGCAAGCAGCCAGAGAGCTTATATAATTAGATACTATGGATGTAAAGCTAGATAGCCTGATTGCCAAGATCAAGAAAGACGGAATAGAGGAAGCTAGGAAAGCCTCCCGGGAAATTACCGAGCAGGCCCAAAAACAGGCTTCAGAAATCATTGCTTTAGCCCGTAAGCAAGCCGAGGCCATAGTCTTTCAGGCAAAAGAAGAGGCTGGAAAAGTTAAGTTTAACGGCGAGAGCTCTTTAAGACAGGCAGCCAGGGATTTGCTGCTTACCTTGAAAGTTGAGATTTCCAGTCTTCTTGAAAGCCTGATCAAGCAGCGGGTTTCCCGGGAGCTTGAGCCGGATTTTTTGCAAAAATTGATCATCAAAATCGTTGAAGCCTGGACTGATAAAAAAGACGCAGTTTTAGAGGTTTTGGTAAGCAAGCAGGATAAGATTAAGCTTGAATCTTTGCTGCAGAGCGAATTAAAGGCCAAAGCCAAGGAAAAAGTAGAGATAAAAATCAACCCGGCGATTGATAAGGGGTTTCGGATCGGTTTGAAGGGAGAAGATTTGCATTATGATTTTACCGAGGAAACCCTCAGCGATACTTTTAAACAATTTTTAAATCCCGCCATAGCTGCAATGCTTGATGCTAAATAATGGATAAATATTATTATTTTGTATCTCAGCTGCCGGCTTTAATCTTTGACCAAAAGCCCCAGGTAAGCCGGGATTATTTTTTAAGTCAGGCCAGCCAGTGGTTGGGAGAAGGCGAATTCAAGCATTTTGAGTCTATCAGCCTCAATAATTTCATGATGGTTAGTGGAGAACCGAAAGCCCTGACTGCTTATAAACAGTTTGAGCTCAACTTACGCCGGGAATTAACACTTTTCCGCCAAGCTAAACAACAAGGTGGCAGTTATCAGAGCAGCGGGTTTAATTTAGTAGTAGATAATAGTTCACCGCTGGAAGCCGAAAGGAAATTGTTGTTATTGCGTTGGAATTTTATTCAGGAACAGGAGTCTGGCCACCATTTTGATTTAACCTGGCTTATTCTCTATTTTTTAAAACTGCAAATTTTAGAAAGGTTATTCAGTTTCGATAAAGATAAAGGCTTAGTTCTTTTTGATCAGCTTTCGGTAGCGAGAATATGAGTAAACGTTTAGGAAAAATCAATTTGATCCAGGGTAATATCATCGCGGTTAGCTGTCAAGGAGACATTGTCCAGAATGAAGTCGGTTATGTTTCCTGTGGTAAAGAGCGGTTGATGGCTGAAGTTATTCGGATAAATTACGGCATTGCTTACATGCAGGTTTTTGAGGATACCAAGGGGGTGAGAGTAGGAGACCAAGTAGATTTTAGCGGTCAGATGCTTTCAGTCAAACTCGGACCGGGACTCCTGGGACAGATTTTTGATGGTTTGCAAAATCCGCTTCCCGAGCTGGCTGAGAAGTTTGGTTTTTTCCTGCCGCGGGGAGAGCAGATAGAAGCTTTAAATTCTAAACGTAAGTGGGATTTTCAGCCTTCAGCAACCTCTAAAAAGGATAGAATGGTTAAGGGTTCAAATTTGGGATTTGTTCAAGAGGGAGTATTTAAACATCAGATCATGGTACCCTTTTACTTGTCTGGAGATTATCAGGTAGAAACAATTGCTCCAGCCGGCAGTTATAAAATTACCGATACTATAGCTAAGCTGAAAAATTCAAGAGGTGAGATCGTCGATATCACCATGGCTTTTAACTGGCCGATAAAGATACCAATACAGGCCTATAAGGAAAAATTTACTCCCCAGGAACCGCTGATCACTAAAGCCAGGATCATCGATACTTTATTCCCGGTAGCCAAAGGCGGCACTTATTGTATCCCTGGGCCGTTTGGTTCGGGTAAAACCGTTTTACAGCAGCTTACCAGCCGCTACGCCGAAGTAGATATCGTAATTATTGCTGCTTGCGGAGAACGGGCCGGCGAAGTGGTTGAAACTTTAAGAAAATTCCCGGAGTTAGTCGACCCGCGTACCAGCCGGCCGCTGATGGAAAGAACGATTATAATCTGCAATACTTCTTCTATGCCGGTAGCTGCCCGGGATGCTTCAGTATATACTGCCGCCACTCTTGGTGAATACTATCGCCAGATGGGCTTGGATGTTCTACTTTTAGCTGATTCTACTTCTCGTTGGGCTCAAGCTATGCGGGAAGTTTCCGGCCGCTTAGAGGAGATCCCCGGTGAAGAAGCTTACCCGGCTTATCTGGAGTCGCGGATCGCCGAGTTTTATGAGCGTTCAGGGCTGGTCGGTTTAAACAACGGCCAGAAAGGTTCGCTGACTATCGGCGGAACAATTTCTCCGGCCGGCGGAAACTTTGAAGAACCGGTTACCCAAGCCACCCTTAAAGTGGTTGGTGCTTTTCACGGGCTTTCCCGCGATAGGGCTAATGCCCGGCGGTTTCCTTCGATAGATCCCTTAGACAGCTGGTCGCGCTATACCGGATTTATTGATCCGGGGCAGAGAGGTAAAGTCAAAGCTATTTTGGCTGCCGGCGATGAAGTATATCAGATGATGAAGGTGGTTGGAGAAGAAGGCACTTCAATGGAAGATTTCATCGTCTATTTAAAATCAGAATTTATTGATAGCGTATACCTGCAGCAGAACGGTTTTGATAAAGTAGATGCGGCAACTGATTTAGAGCGGCAGAAATATGTTTTTGGAAAACTTTGTTCGATTCTGGACGAGGAGTTTAAGTTTAGCCAGAAAGAAAAGGCCCGCTATCTTTTTTATGAGTTAAGGCAGATATTTATCGATTGGAATTACAAACAGAAAGACAGTGATGAATTTAAACAGCAGGAGAGAAAAATCGATGAGTTTATAAAACAAAAGATGTTAAAAGATGAAAAAAGTACATAGTAAAATATTAAGCGTTGCCGGAAACGTCATCACCGTAAAGGCAAAAGATGTAGCCTATGAGGAGTTAGCAGAAGTAAGGTCCTCGAGGGGTTCTTCTTTGGCCCAGGTAATAAAGCTTGAGGCCGACATCGTGTCTTTACAGGTTTTTTCGGGAAGCCGAGGAATCTCTACTGATGATGAAGTGCGTTTTTTGGGCCATCCGATGCAGGTGGCTTTTTCCCAAAACATGCTGGGCCGGATCTTTGACGGTTCAGGTAACCCTCGCGACAAAGGTCCGGCTTTAACCGAAAACCTGATCGATATTTCCGGGCCGGCAGTCAACCCGGCTAAACGGATCATTCCTGAACGGATGATCCGTACCAATATCCCGATGATCGATGTGTTCAATTCTTTAGTGGTTTCCCAAAAGCTGCCAATATTCTCAGTGTCCGGAGAGCCCTACAATGAACTTTTAGCCAGGATCGCCATGCAGGCAGAAGTAGACATGATCGTTTTAGGCGGTATCGGCCTGAAGTTCGACCAATATATGTTTTTTAAAAATACTCTTGAGCAGGCCGGCTCTCTTTCCCGGTCAATATTTTTTATTCATACCGCTTCTGACCCGATAGTCGAAGGTCTTATGGTTCCGGATTTGTGCCTGGCAGTTGCCGAGAAGTTTGCTTTGGGCGGAAAAGACGTATTGGTGTTGCTTAGCGATATGACTAATTTCGCTGATGCTTTAAAAGAAATCGCTATTACTATGGAGCAAGTGCCTTCTAACCGCGGCTATCCCGGCGATCTATATACCCAGTTAGCCCGCCGCTATGAAAAGGCAGTTGATTTCCAAGGCGCTGGTTCGATTACCGTATTAGCGGTGACCACTATGCCCGGAGATGATGTGACTCATCCGGTGCCGGACAATACCGGTTATATTACCGAGGGCCAGTTTTACCTACGTAACGGCAGGATCGAGCCTTTTGGTTCTTTGAGCCGTCTGAAACAGCAGGTCAATGATAAGACCCGCAAAGACCACCGGGCAATCATGGACGCAATGATCCAGCTTTATGCTCAATACCGGGAATCCGAAGAAAAAAGAGCCATGGGTTTTCGGATGAGTGACTGGGATAGAAAGTTATTAAAATACGGAAAACTGTTTGAATCTCAGATGATGGATCTATCAGTTAAAGTTTCTTTAGAGGAAGCTTTGGACCAAGGCTGGAATATTTTAGCTCAATGTTTTGAACCCAAGGAAACCAGTTTTCGCAGTGAGTTGGTAAAAGAATTCTGGCCGAGCAAGCCTTAAAAATGGAGAAGGGAAATGATAAAATCATTTACTCTCATCGAACTGATTGTAGTTATCGCCATCATTGCAATATTGGCGGCAATCATCGCTCCCAATGCCTTTAAAGCGATTGAGAAAGCTAAAGTCGCAGAAGTAATAGCTAATTTTAAGACTTTAAAAACAGCCGTTGGAGCTGTTTATGCTGATACCGGACGTAAGGTCATGGATAATTGTCGGTGGGGAACAATGCATTTGTTTCCGGGCCAGACCCCTTTGGATACTGACCCGTTTGAAATAGATCGGACTGAATGGACAAAGGAAGAATGGCCGGGATGGGATGGCCCCTATGTAGAAAAAATTAACGGAATACATCCTTGGGGGGGAACTTATGCTTTTTCCCGTTGGCAGGATTTCAGCTTTCCTCCCAACGGAATAATGGAGTTAGTCTTAGAGATCGACGACTGCCGTTATCCCTGCCCTGATATTTCTTATAACGGCCAACGTCCTATGCCGCGCAATGCGGCGGAGATAATGGACGCAATGATCGATGATGCTGAGGATTGGCCGTTCAATACCGGCGGATTCCGAGGCAACAGCGACTACCACTGGATAATGTTTTGGGATTATGAATTTTGGCCTTAATTTATGCCTAAGATCAGGTTGACTAAAAACGAGTTAAAAGGGCAAAAGGATGGTTTAGCCAGGTTTCGGCGTTATCTGCCGATGTTGTTATTGAGAAAAAAACAGCTTCAACTGGAGATAATCAAAGTTCACCAAACTATCAAAGACCTCGGCGTAAGGATTGATAATTTGAGAAGTCAGGTAATTTCCTGGGTTGATGTTTTTGCTGAAGAAGTTCCGATCCAAGACATAGTAAGTTTAAAAGCGGTTGAAATCGAGAAGGGAAATGTCGCCGGGATAGATTTACCGGTGTTTATCCAAGCAGTAATCAAAGAAGAGCCTTATGATTTTATGTTTACTCCGCTTTGGGTCGATGCCGCTATTTTAGCCATAAAACAAACCTTAACCTTAAAGGCCAGGCTGGCAGTGTACCATCAGCAGATGGATATTTTAAAAGAGGAGTTACGAATAGCTACCCAGCGAGTCAATCTTTTTGAAAAGATCAAGATCCCCGAGGCCAGGGAGAATATCAGGGTTATCCAGATTTATTTGGGAGAACTTCAGACTGCCGGAGTAGTCCGGGGTAAAATCGCTAAAGCTAAACTTCAGAAAAAGAAACTGTTTGAGTTATCATGATAGTTAAAATGAAAAAGCTTACTATTTTGGTTTCCCAAAAAGATTTAGGGCATGCCATTTGGGAACTGCGGAAAACCGGCCTTTTACATATTAAACCTATTCAAAAACCCCACGCCGATTTTATAACTTCCTTAGAGCACAAACTGGCTTTATTGGAAAAGGCCCTATCTTTCTTAAGCGATTCAGAGAAGCCGAGAAGAGCTGTACCCGATGAAGTGCTTACTTCGGTGATTAAAGATGTTTTAACTTTGAAACAGAAAGAACAGGAGTTTTTAGAAAGTAGTAAAATTATTGAAGAAAGACTGGCTTGGGTGAAACAACTGGGGCATATTTCTTGCGCTGATCTGGAGAGTTTAGAGTCGGCTGGTCTCCGGGTAAAGCTTTATAAATGCCGAAAAAAAGATTTAAAAAAAATTCCTCCCGATAAGATTATCCGGGTTATTGCCGAGAAAGGTAGAGAGATCTACCTGGTTTCGATCGGCAAGGCCGGCGAGGAGGGTTTGAATTTTCCGGAAGTTGCGATTCCTCATGAGACACTTCAGGCTTTGGAACGAAAGATTCATCACAACCAAAAAGAATTAGCCGCGATTAAATCGCAATTGGAAGAGCTCTCAATCTATAAACAGGATTTGAAAGCCTACCAGAAGGAATTAAATAAACGTTTGGAGTTCGGCCGGGTTCGTTTCAGCACAGGCTTAAAAGAAGAGATTGCTTATTTAGAAGGTTTTTGCCCTAAAGATTCAGTGGAAAAAATCAACCAGTCAGCTTCCCGGGAAGGTTGGGCGGTTTTGGTTGAGGAGCCCCAAAACTCAGGCGAAGTCCCGACTTGGATCAAAAACCCCCGCTGGGTAGAGATCATCCGGCCGGTGTTTAAATTTATGGGAACCTTGCCGGGATATGCAGAACATGATATCAGTTTTTGGTTTCTTTTATTCTTTAGTTTATTCTTTGCCATGCTCATCGGCGACGCCGGTTACGGCCTGTTATTTTTGACTACTACTTTTTTGATCCGCAGGAAATTCAAGAAACTTCCGGCTCAGCCATTTTTCTTGATGTATATTTTATCTGCCGGCACGATCATCTGGGGAGCTTTGTCCGGAACCTGGTTTGGAGTTGAAAAACTGGCTCAACTTCCGGTATTCCGTTCCCTGGTGATCGGAAAGATTAACAGTTTTTCAGGGACCAACCAGAATTTCATGATCCAGCTTTGCTTTATTATCGGAGCAGTACATCTTTCTATAGCCCATGCGATAATGGTTTATCGGTTTATCAACAGCCGTATAGCTTTATCACATCTGGGCTGGATAGGAATTGTCTGGTCGGCTTTTTTTCTGGCCGGCAATTTAGTTTTAGGCAAACCTCTGTCTGGGTTTACTTATTTTTTAGCCATAGTTTCTGCAGCCCTGGTAATTTTATTTTCCAGCCCCGAAAAAAACATAATTAAAGGGATCTTTCAGTCTTTAGCCGATTTCCCCTTAAAGGCTATCGGTTCTTTTTCTGATGTCGTATCTTACTTAAGGTTATTTGCTGTAGGCTATGCTACGGTGGTTTTAGCGGTGACCTTTAACAGCATGGCTGCTTCATCAGGCTCGGGAAGCCTTTTAGGAGGATTTTTAGCGGCAATCATTCTTTTTATCGGGCACGCTTTGAATATAGTTTTAGGGCTGATGGCAGTAATAGTCCATGGAATAAGATTAAATATGCTTGAGTTTTCCAGCCACTTGAATATGGAGTGGTCAGGGATCGAATATAAGCCGTTTAAGGAATAAACCGGGAGGTTATCATGATTCAGGGATTTGGTGATTTGAATCTATCTTTAACTTTAGCGGCGGTTGGTTCAGCTTTAGGTACTGGAGTTGCCGGCATGGCCGCTGTCGGAGCCTGGAAGAAGGCTTTTTTACAGAATAAAGCCGCTGCCTTTTCTTTAGTGGCTTTTGTCGGTGCCCCTTTAACTCAGACTATTTACGGGATGATTTTAAGGAATCAAATCATTGCCGCCAAATTACCGGCAGATCCGCAAATCTATACTTACCTTATGATTTTAGGTTTAGCTGCCGGATTAGCTATTGGAACATCAGCTTATATGCAGGGTAAGGCTGCAGCCAAGGCTTGTGATGCTTTGGGTGAAACCGGCAAGGGTTTCGGCCAATATATAATAGTTTTGGGAATTATTGAGACGGTGGCTCTTTTCGTTATGGTTTTTTGCATGATGGCTATACCTAAGGTCTGAATTTTTAAGCCTTGATTTTTTGGTATTATTTAGTAAGAT
>Ga0180007_10006656_pt1 | contig 11219 bp, 11 predicted proteins | sample MM_PC_MetaG_FD_121122 | JGI IMG/M metagenome (GOLD analysis project Ga0180007, IMG submission 121122) | Groundwater microbial communities from the Aspo Hard Rock Laboratory (HRL) deep subsurface site, Sweden - MM_PC_MetaG | ecosystem: Environmental > Aquatic > Deep subsurface > Groundwater...
ATAAACCGTATTCAATGAGTGGAATTGGATATCAAGAAATTATATCTTATTTAAACAATAAAATTAATTTAGACCAAGCTAAAGAATTAATTAAAATACATACTCGTCAATATGCTAAAAGACAAATGACCTGGTTTAAACGTGATAAAACTATAAAATGGATTAAAAATTATTCTGAAGCTGAAAAATTAATCCAATTGTTTCTTTAATAGCTCTCTAGCTATTTCTGGATTTGCCTGCCCCTTACTTGCAGCCATAACCTTGCCTACTAAAAATTGTAAAGCACTTTCCTTTCCTTCCTTATAATCCTTAACTGGTTTTGGATTATCACTAACAACTTGCTTAGCTATTTTAGATAAAGCATCTTTATCGCTAACTTGCTTTAATTCTTTATCATCTACAATATTAGAAGGATCTGCTCCTGTTTTAAGCATTTCTTTCAAAACTGTTTGAGCAGCTGAACTTGAAATTTCCTTCTGCTCAATTAAAGTTATAAATTCAGCAAAATTTTCGGGACTAATTTTACATTTTTCTATTTTCAAACCATCATCAATAAGTAATTTTTGTAATTCAGTTAATAAATAATTAACAGTTAATTTAACAAGTGCTTGTTTATCACCAATGGACTTTATTTTCAACCATGTTTTTAATTCAGAAATTACCTGTTCAAAATAATCAGCTAAATTTTTATTACTAACTAAAACATCTATATCTGATTGAGGTATCTTATATTCATCAAGAAATCTTTCTCTTTTTGCTTGAGGTAATTCAGGAATTTCAGAAGAAGCTTTAGCACTAACCTTTGACATATTAGTCAATGGAGGTAAATCAGGTTCAGGAAAATAACGATAATCCTGCGCTCCTTCTTTTGTACGCTGAGAAAAAGTTACTTGTTTATTCTCATCCCAACCTCTTGTTTCTTGAATAACCTTATCATCAGAATCAAGTAAATCTGCTTGTCTTTTAATTTCATAATTTACAGAACGTTCAACTGCACGAAAAGAATTAAGATTTTTTATTTCTACTTTAGTGCCTAATTTTTTTTTATTTAATCCTAAAGAAATATTAACTTCACAGCGCATTTGCCCTTTTTCCATATTAGCTTCTGAAACATTTAGATAACGAAAAATTAATCTTAATTCTTCACAAAATCGCCTTGCCTCTTCACCAGAAACAATATCAGGTTCTGTAACTAATTCCATTAATGGTCTTCCAGCACGATTGAAATCAACTAAAGAAGAATTTTCTCCTTGCAAATGATTTAATTTCCCAGTATCTTCCTCTAAATGAATTTCTTTAATCCTTATTTTATTTCCATTGATACTTAAAAATCCTTTGACTGATAAAGGAGCATAAAGCTGAGAAATTTGATATGCCTTAGGTAAATCAGGATAAAAATAATTTTTACGATCAAATCTTGAAGATTCAGGAATTTGACAATTTAAAGACAAAGCTGTTTTTACAACAAATTTAACTGCCTTATTATTGATCACAGGCAATGTTCCAGGATGACCCATGCAAATAGGACAAATATTAGTATTTGGTTCTTTTTCTTCTGGATCATTTAAACAATCACAGAACATTTTGCTCTTTGTTTTTAATTCTGCATGTATTTCTAATCCAATAACTGGTATATATTTCATATTTTATTTGCTTCAATAACGTTCTTCATTAAAAAAGCGACTGTTAATGGGCCTAATCCTCCAGGTACAGGTGAAAGCCACTTTGCTTTATCTTTAACATTTTCTGCATCAATATCTCCTATTATCTTATCATCTATTTTGCTAATTCCCCCGTCAATTAGAATAACATCTTTTTTTATCATATCGCCTTTGATAATTCCTGGACAACCCAAAGCAGTAATTAAAATATCTGCTTGTTTTGTCATTCTGAAAGCTAAGCTTGAAGAACCTATGACATACTTTGCGCCTAATTTCGATTCTAATTTCTTTCCAAAAATATCAGAATTAACTAAAGCAATTATTTTTTTATTCTTTAAATCCTCGCCTGTTGCTTTAATTGCTTCATAAATAGCTAAAATAAAAGGAGATTCAAATCTACTTTCAGACAAAAAACCATCCACATCTTTTTTAATGCTTATTTCCTTTATAATTCTATCAGTTGAAAGACCTTGAGGCAATGGTAATTGAACTAAAATACCATTTATTTTATTATTATTATTTAAAGTATCAATAATATTTATGATTTCCCATTCTTTTGTTTTACTAGATAGAAAATGCTTTTCTATTTCAATCCCTATACTCTGCCCTACTTTCTCTTTTATTTTAACATACAAACACGACGCTGGATTATGACCGACAAGAATTACAGCTAATCGCGGCTTAATCTTTTGTTTCTTAATTTCTTTTTTTAAATCTTCTAATATTCTATGAGCTATTTTTTTACCATTGATAATTTTCATAAAATAGGAAATTTTTTTGATAATTTAATAACTTCTTCTTTAACTTTTCGTCTTATTTCTTTGTTATTAATATTTTTAATTATTCTTATAACAAAAGAAGCAACCTGTTTCATTTCTTTTTCTTTTAATCCTTTTGTAGTTACGCATGGTGTACCAATTCTAACTCCAGATGTTTCCCATTTAGAACGTGTATCATAAGGAATCATATTACGATTAACATAAAGATTAGCTAATTCGAGCGCTTCTTGAACTTTTTTTCCAGAGAGACCTAATTTAGTTAAGTTTATTAAAATAAGATGATTATCAGTACCACCAGAAACTAAATCAAACCCATTCTCTACGAATACATCAGCTAGAACTTTAGCATTTTTAATAACTTGTTTTTGATAATCAACAAATTTTTTCTGTTGCACCTCTTTTAAGGCAACTGCCTTACCTGCAATTTCATTTTGCAAAGGACCACCTTGTAATCCTGGAAAAATAGCTTTATCAATTTTTTCAGCTATTTCTTTATCTTTAGAAAGAATTAATCCTCCACGAGATCCACGCAATGTTTTATGAGTAGTCATTGTAACTACATCACAATAAGGAAAAGGATGTGGATGTAAATCAGCTGCAACTAAACCTGCGATATGAGCAATATCAGCCATTAAATAAGATCCTGTTTCTTTAGCTATTTTTCCAAATTTAGAAAAATCAATCTGACGAGAATAACTTGATGCTCCGGCAATAATTAATTTTGGTTTTTTACTTTTAGCAATCTTCCTAACTTCATTAAAATCTATTTGTTCTGTTTTTTTATCAACTCCGTAGAAAATAAAGTTATATAAAGAACCAGAAAAATTTACTGGAGAACCATGAGATAAATGACCTCCTTGATCAATTTTCATTGATAAGACAGTGTCGCCTGGCTTAAGTAGAGCAAAATATACTGCTTGATTTGCCTGCGAACCTGAATGAGGTTGAACATTAGCAAAATTTGCAGAAAATACTTTTTTAGCCCGAGCAATTGCTATTTTTTCAATCTGATCAATGAATTGTTGTCCAGAATAATATCTTTTTTCAGGATAGCCCTCGGCATAACGAGCGCTTAAAATACTTCCAACTGCACTACGCACAGCTAAACTTGTATAATTATCAGATGCAATCAAATTAAGCCCCTCATTATGGCGCTCAAATTCCTGTCTGATTAAATTATTTATTTTCAAATCTGTCTTTTTAAGAAAATTAATCATAAATCAAACCTGTTTTTCTTTTTTATTAGTAGTTACTCTACCTCCTTGCCATTGCCCACGATATAAATTAGTCTTTCCCTCAATTTTATAAAACATAGAGTGAATAACTCTAGCTCCTAGTTCAATTTTCACATCAATTGAACCAAGATTAACAATTCCAAAAGTTAATTCTCCACAATATCCAGGAGAAACGTTACCTGTCACGATAGTCATCCCAGAACGAAAAATAGTAGTTCGAGGTCTAAAAAGTATTAAAATATCATCAGGCGTATTTACTTTTTCAATGGTTTTCATTAAATAATAATCACCTGGTTTAAAAACAAAGCTTTGTTCCTTTTTTTGATTAAATTTTGCAACAAGTTCTATTTCTGGAGTTTTTCTCTCATCAATACCTAAAAAAGAATTACCTTTTAATTTATAAATTTCACCCAATCTTAAATCAAACCCAGCTCCTTCTGGATTTTTTAATTCACGCTCACAGAGATTCTCAACTAGCTTCTTTTCTTTAACTAATTTATGTAATTTATCTATTCCTAAAATCATATTACTTAATGCTATAACAAAATTGGTAAAAAATAAAGTCCTGCGAGAGATTAACTCAAGCAGGACTCAAAATTCACTATCCCTCCATTCTGAAAATATTTCTTAAAAAACGCTCTCCATTTTCTTTCATTACTGGAGTACAAATACTCGTTCCTCCGTAAAACTTTCTACAAGGAACATTATTTAAACCATGTCTTTCAACAGCAGGACTTACACCGGTTGCTAAATCAATATTTCCAACTCTTTCTCCATGCGCCCAACAATATGTAAAGCCTTCATCAGACAATGGCTTTAAAAAAAGTCGGTATTGACAATACAAACACTGTTTCATATCTACACCTCCTTTTTTTCAACCTTTTTCTTCTGTTGACTTGTTCAAAAATTCATCTACTCTCTCCCAATTCCTGTACAGTTTATATGCCTCTTTCCAACCATGGTCATAAAGATGAAGGTCTTTGCTGGAAGCAATAAGAACTCCATCCTGAACTCCGATTTCTCCAGCCATATGCTCTTTCATTAGCTGAATACCACCCAAATTAACTGGAAAGCCACCCCAATGATCCCATGACCGGAAATATGCCCAAAAATGAAGCTTTTCATTGTCAATCCAAGTATCTATCCCTCTTAAACATTGGGAACTAGGTTTATTTCCTGGATCCTTGTTCCACTGATTAGTTATCTGACGGCCCAAAACCGGTTTTGGTTGTTTACCCGAAACTCTCTCTTGAACAAAGATAACATCTGAATAATCAACACTTTGGTCATAAAAGAAAACTGTTTCAGGACGACCAACTGTCATATAGCAACGATTCGTCCCATAACCATTTTTTTTGTAATAATCAATAACCCAATCAATTAACCAATGGAGATCTTCTCCATAGGTATAATGCTCATGAGGCTGACGAACTGCAGTCATTAAATATGTAGAATATTCATTGATATCTTCTTCAGTTGTTGGAATAGAAACGTCCATGCCCTCTGGCATAATTGGAGCTAATGGCTTCTTTCCAGGAAATTTAATTTCCACTATAACAGATAATCCTAATCTTTGCCTACCTTCAAAACTTCCCTTGTCAATCAAGTAATCTCTGCCTTGGTCCATTATTTTATACAAAATCTGGTACCAAGCATCTCCAAGAGTGGTTGCTTCAAAATATTTTACTATGCCCATCACTATCCCTCCTTAATTTGTCGAAGAATTATTCCTCTCCGTTCAAAAAGTTCTTTTACCAAACAAGATTCTCTCTCATCATCATAAGGAATTTCATAAACAAATTCAGAAATTCCCAAATTGATAAGTTCCTTAGCACAAGGATAGCATGGAGAAAAAGTGCAAATAATTCCGCAATTTTTAAGATTGATTCCTTCTAAAGCAGCGTTAGTTATTGCATTCATTTCTGCATGTGCACCTCGACATTTTCCAGATCCAGCCGGCAGTTTATTACCTTTCTCATCTTCTTTTGCACAACCAACCTCCACACAATGTGGCTCTCCTACTGGTGGTCCATTATAACCAAAAACAATTGGCTTTTTACCTCTGTAAAATAAAACGCCAACCTTATAATGTTTACATACTGACCTTTTAGATATTGTTCTCACTAAATCCAATCTCGTCTTATCCCAACTTGGTCTTCCCATGATAATTACCTCCTTATAAATTGTTTAAGAACAGAAAAGGACAGGGTTACCTCCTGCCCCTCCATGCTAATTTTCTTTCCGGAATTCCGATTTTACATCCTTGCCCGGAATTAGATTTTACGATGTAGTTCCAGAAGCGTCTTAACCACCAATTCTTTCTTTTTCTTTTCATAACTCCCTCCTTATATAATATACAGTTATTTCACATCAATACCCATACTTCGAGCTGTTCCTTCTATTATCTTTTCTGCTTGTTCAGTACTGTATGCATTTAAATCAACTATTTTCTTTTCAGCTATTTCTTTAATTTGTTTTTTAGTAATTTTTCCAACTTTCTTTTTATGAGGTTCACCAGAACCCTTTTCAATCCCAGCTGCTTTTTTCAATAAATCAGATGCTGGCGGAGTTTTTAATTTAAAATCAAAAGTTCTGTCTTCATAAACAGTAATTTCTGCTGGAATAATATCTCCTTCCATTTCTTTAGTAGCTTCATTGAATTTAAGACAAAAATCTTGAATATTCAAACCGTGCTGACCTAAAGCTGGTCCAATTGGAGGTGCAGGATTCGCTTGCCCTGCTTTAATTTGTAATTTAATAATTGTTTTTATTTGCTTCATATTTTTTTAATTTGTAAGAAATCCAATTCTACTGGAGTTTCTCTACCAAATATTGAGACTAATACTTTAATTTTTCCTCGTTTTTCATCTATCTCAGAAATCTTTCCATCATAATCTTTAAAGGGACCATCAACTATTTTAACAGCATCACCTATAGCAACATCAATCTTATACTTCGGTTCTTCAACACCCATTCGTTTTTGAAGACTTTTTATTTCTAAATCAGAAATAGGAGTTGGAACAGTACCTGCTCCAATGAATCCCGTTACTCTTGGTGTATTACGAACTACATACCATGAAGCATCAGTAACAATCATTTCAACTAAAACATAACCGGGATAAACTTTTTCTTCAATTATTTGACGTTTTCCATTTTTGATTTTAATCTTCTTTTCAGTAGGCACTAAAACATTAAAAATTTTACCTTCCATTCCTAATGATTCAATACGCTGTTTTAAATTTCTTGCTACAGCTTCTTCGTATCCAGAATATGTATGAAGAACATACCAATTTTTTCCTTGTTCTACTTGTTTAGGCATAATTTATATAACAAATTTATCTAATAACCAACTAAAAAGAAAGTCTAGTCCTCCTAAAAAAGCTGCTACAACTAAACTTAATCCAATAACAAAAATAGTATATTTGATTGTATCTTTGCGCGTAAGCCAAGTAACCCGTTTTAATTCTATTCGGACTTCTCTAAGAAAACTTATTCCTTTTTTTGGTAATTCGTTAATTTTCATTTATTTAAAAACCCCTTCCGGGGCATCTATTTGCCCTCATCTTATACTTTAATAAAGATTATGTCAATAATCATTTAAATATCAAGGTTCTTTGCTTTCTTGGCATGAGTTTGAATGAATTTCTTTCTTGGTGCAACATCATCTCCCATTAAAACATCAAAAATCCTATCAGCTTCTTTTGCGTCTTCAATTCTAATTTGTTTCATGATTCTACTAGCAGGATTCATGGTTGTTTCCCATAATTCTTCTGGATTCATTTCTCCTAATCCTTTATATCTCTGTATATTAACATTCTCACCTCCCATACTAGATAAGATTCTTTCTTTATCAGCTTCAGTATATCCATATTCAGTTTGTTTTCCTTTTTGAATACGATACAGTGGTGGTTGAGCAACATATAGGTAACCTTTTTCAATGAGTTCTAAGAAATAACGGAAGAATAAAGTAAGAAGTAAAGTTCTAATATGAGAACCATCAACATCTGCATCAGTCATAATTATTACTCTGTGATAACGAAGTTTGCTAATATCAAATTCTTCAGCAATAGCAGTACCTAAAGCAATAACAAGAGCTCTTATCTCTTTAGAACTTAATGCCTTGTCCAATCTTGCTTTTTCGACGTTAAGAATTTTTCCACGTAAAGGTAAAATCGCTTGAGTTTTTCTATCTCGTCCCATTTTGGCACTATTATGAACAAAAACACCAGATGATAAAGCAAAATTATGAGTTCCTTTCACTTCTAAATCATATACATCTATTTTTTTTCTAACCTTAATTATCTTTTTAATTTTATGATTATAATTTTTAACAGCTTCACGAGCAGCATCTTCATCTCCTCTAAAGAATCTTTCACAAAATGTTGAAAATTTAAAAAAAGTATTATCTTTACTTTTGACCCTTAAATAATCATATTTTTCTAAATTTCCATATTTATCATAAACATCCTTTAAAAATTTTATTGTTTTATCATAATATGTTTTATTAAGAGCTTTATTCCTTCGTTTTCTGAAATCATCTGTCCATTGCTCTTTAGTTTTCTGACTACGCCAAACTAATAATTCAGGATTTTTCCATTGTTGTTTTGATGATAAAGAATATTTCTTTCTTTCTTCAGGGTGTAATTCAAAATATTTTTTAACTCTTTTTGCTTGTTTGTTTCTATTTTTCTTATCAGCCCAATATTTTTTTTGAGCTTTATTTAATAATTCATTATTTTTCCTTCTATATTCTGGAGAATTGTTATAAAATTCTAAGAATTTCTTTATCATATATTCTTTATACTCATTATTCTCCCACTGTTTCTTGGCTCTCCTACTTAACATCCTTCGCATTTTAGGGGTAGTCATTACTGTTCTAATTTTTTCTCTAAATTCTGACGTTTTATGTAACTTCTTTACTTTCTCTTTGACATCGTCTCTATGAATAGTAAATTTAAGCATCTTACGATGATAAGCCATATGATCTTCTTTGCTCATTCTTTTAATATTATTCGGATTGTTGTTTAATTTATTAAAATCAATATGATGCTTATGAGAATTATCTTTTTCCAAATAAATTTTATTTTTCAAATTATACTCATCAGATAAAAGATGTGTGAAAACCCATTCATGTTTTAGATTTATTGGATTAGGATTCCATATCATTTCATATCCTTCAATTGTAATTCTTTTTTCTTTCTTAGATAGTTTTCTATATAAAGGCATTAAAGAATCATTTATTGTTAAATCTTTTACTTCTTTGTATTTTCCATTCTTCAACATAAACTTATGATCTGGCGTACAAACTATTTCTTCACCATTATCAAGAATTACTTTGACTACTTGATTATTTTTCTTAGTTCTCCTTATATTTCTAATTTGTTCAATTCCAACAGAACCATTTTTCTTAATAGTATAACAATAATTTTTTTTGCCCTTCTTATCTTCTTTGATTAATTCTTTAAAATCTATATTACGACCATCAGTTAGAGCAATTTTTGTATCGCCTGAAAAACAGCCTCCGGCGCTATCGCCTTCCAAAATATATAGTTCTGATTCTTCTGGATCGCGACTAGAACAATCTGAAAGTTTACCAGGTAAAGCTAATCCATCTAAAACTCCTTTACGAATAACTGTTTCTCTGGCAGCTTTAGCAGCCTGACGTGCTTTAGCCGCTAAAATATTCTTTTCCATAATCAATCTTGCATCTTGAGGATGATTTTCTAAAAATTCTTCTAATCCGTAAGAAACAATTGTTTCAACAGCTGTTCTAGCTTCAGGATTACCTAAACGAGCTTTTGTCTGACCTTCAAACTGTGGCTCTTTTAATCCAACACTAATAACAGATGTTAACCCTTCTCTAACATCATCGCCACTTAGATTTTCATCAGAATCTTTTAAGAAATTATTCTTTCTAGCATAATTATTAAAAGTTTTTGTTAAAGCTGCCTTAAATCCAGTTAAATGCATACCACCTTCTCTGGTATTGATATTATTAGCAAAACTCTCTTCGTATCCTTGAATATCGTTTGTATATTGTAAAGCAACTTTCACTAAAACGCCTTGAGATTCTTTTGATATATAAAAAACATTTTCATGTTTAAGAGATTGATCACGGTTTAAATATTTAACATAAGAAATTATTCCACCTTCAAAATAGAAAGAATAATCTTTAAAAGGTTTTTTACGCTCATCTTTTATTATTATTTTAATTCCTTTTGTTAAATAAGCTTGCTGACGTAAACGCTTTAAAATCTTACTCCATTTAAAATTAATATCTTTAAAAACCTCTGGATCAGGTTGGAAAGTGATTGTTGTTCCAGTTTGTTTACATTTGCCAATTTTTTTAACATTAGCTTTTGCTTTACCTCTGGAGTATTCCTGAATATATATGAATCCATCACGACAAACTTCAGCTTTAACATATTCTGAAAGTGCATTAACAACCGAAACTCCAACACCATGCAATCCACCTGAAATCTTATATGAATCACCACCAAATTTACCTCCGGCATGAAGGGTGCACATAACTGTTTCTAGAGTTGATTTTTTTGTTTGAGGATGTTTTTCAACAGGAATTCCACGTCCATTATCTGTTACTTTAATCTTATTGTCAGACAATAAGACGATCTCTATTTTATCGCAACAACCTGAAATTGCTTCGTCTAAAGCATTATCAACTACTTCCCAAATAAGATGATGTAATCCATCAACCCCAGTTGAACCAATATACATTCCAGGTCTACGTCTAACAGGATCAAGTCCTTCTAATACAAAAATATCTTTTGCTGTATATGATGGTTTTTTATCTTTTTTAGTATTTGTCATTGTTATTCTCTTATTTCCCATTCCCCTTCTTCTTTTAATGTTTTTGTGACTTTCTGATGAAGATTATTAACTTCTTTGTCTGTTAAGGTATGATTATCTGATTGATAAATTATATGGAAAGCTAAACTCTTTTTACTATCAGGAATATTCTTGCCTTCATATATATCAAATAAATCAATATCTACAATTAAAGCACCTCCTGATGAATTAATTAAATTCATAACTGTAATTATTTTTGTTTCCTTATTCGTTAAAATAGCAATATCCCTAACTACAGAAGGATACTTTGAAGGGGGGGAATAAATTCTTTCTTCAGTAGCTAATTCAACTAATTTACCAAAATCTATTTCAAAAGCAGCAATTCTTGAATTAGTTTCAGCTATCCATCCTAAACAATCATTACCAACTTTTATTTGAGCCCTTCTGTTTATATTACAAAAATTAGGGACTGATGAATCATTTTTTTCTATAGCATCATCATACCAAATATCACTAATTCGTAATTTATTAAGTAAAGAATCAACAAGTCCTTTGAGAATATAGAATTCTTGAGCCTGACTATTTTTTTCATCTAAACTTAAAACTGCTCCTAATTTATCCACTTCTTCTATTTTGTTCTTACTGCTCTTTATTCTATTAAAAACTTTTCCAATTTCAAATAATCTTACTTCTTTAAAATATTTTTTATTCTCTTCAACGTTTTTTAATAAATTAAC
>Ga0180007_10006657_pt1 | contig 11219 bp, 6 predicted proteins | sample MM_PC_MetaG_FD_121122 | JGI IMG/M metagenome (GOLD analysis project Ga0180007, IMG submission 121122) | Groundwater microbial communities from the Aspo Hard Rock Laboratory (HRL) deep subsurface site, Sweden - MM_PC_MetaG | ecosystem: Environmental > Aquatic > Deep subsurface > Groundwater...
AACTTAGCTCCTGCTGGCGGTACTAAACAAAGCGCAGGGATATCACTGTCTTCTGTGCCTGAAGAGCTCCAGGTGATGTCATCCTTAGAAGCATCACTGAATAACAAACAGCCTGACGGCCTGTCAACCATGCCGTTGCAGCTGGACTGGTCAATACCGGCTGATAAATAATAATATGAATCACAATCCAGGGTATTCACTTCATCGCCTCCGCCGTCAGCCAGGGTTATATCGCATGATATTGGGTTTTCCGGATCTGTATAATCCACGGGGTTTTCCGGATCACGGTATTCTGTACAGCCAGAAACTGCTGATGGACAAGTGCCTGTCCGGCCGATTGAAGGCTGGGCTACGATATTTTCCCGAGGCACACAACCATTGTCAGGATCAGGGAAAGGCCACTCATCACAATCATTAAATTCCTCATTATCCAAAGCCACACGGCAAGCTTGCCCTTTATTATGGCCTTTAATGCATACGCCATCAGTAACAGGGCAATTAGGCAGGCCTTCTATAGTGCCATTAGTGTACCAGCCTGGCATATCTTGGCCCGGAACTTTTGTATAATCGCAAGTTTTATAACTTGGATCTTTGAAAAATAAAGTTGATCCGCCCGCAGTAGTGTATTGCTCACAGCCTACACGTTCCCAGGTACACCAAATATTGCTGTATTCATCCGGCTGATTTCTTAAATAAACATGGTTAAAAGAACTAATACTGCCGTCAACATCAAATACCGGCTCGCCAAATCTCCTGCATCCCTCGTCAGCAGAAGAGCAATGTTTGCCGGGATCATTCACTAAAAAGCGATAGGAGTCCGATGGGATATAATTAGTTACTGGTTTAGTTTCATAACGGGGTATCGGGGACGGGCCATTATCACTCAGGAAATTATGTAAATATATCGCATCATCCTTATCAATATCACCGTCATCATCAATGTCTGCCTTTTCTAAAAGAGGAGGTGGCGGCCCGCCGCCAAGATAAGCATACAGATAAATCACATCATCCGCATCTACATCTTTATCATTATCAACATCGCCGCGCAGATACTCAGGTGAATTCCAAAGCGTATAGTACTCATCGCTCAGCTTATCAGTGTTATTTGTATCAATAAATAATTCACAGCCGACTTTATCATCCTGGCAAAGCCTGGTAAATGATTTTAAGTAATGTATGTTATTGCCGCGATCCAGGTATTCATCGCAATTTTCATAGCCAGAGCACTCTGTATATGAATCCTTAATATAATAAACATTGTCATACGCCTCGCGGATGATGACATTGTCAATGTAAAAAGCGCTGGGCGCAGAGACCTGTAACTGAACACCGGTTAAATCCGTACCTGCGGGTATGTATAAAGGACCAATAGCATACATTTTCCAGTCACCCGCGCTGGCTGCTGCTTGGCCTGGGAATATTAATGCCGGGAATGTATTGAACGCAAAACTGATAGGCGTATCAGCTGTCGCTCCCTTGGCCCAGAATGATATAATATAAGATGTGTTGTTATTAATACCCAAAGCGTCAGCTGCATCCGGAATGGCGGCATTATTATTAACCAGCATGGAATGCCCGCCTACATTGATTGACTCGTTGCTGTAGACTGCATTGCCTATCCATGGGCTGACCGAACCGCCCTCAAAATTATCCGTATAAACAACCCTGACATTATCACCTGCATTCCCCTTATATTCGCGGCAGCCTGCGTAAGAAGCACTGCATCTTACACCCTGGTCAGGAATCATGTGATAAATTATATCTTCACCGTCAATTGAATTACGGAAAGACTTGCAATCAGATGATCCGTAAATCACTCTTGATTTCAAGCGATAATAACGAACACCATCTTCATCATAAAACTCAGTACAATCAGGATTAATGCCAACTTCTGATTCTAAACACGTTGCTTTGGGATGATCTTCGTCAATACCATCGCCATTCTCATCAAACACCTCCCCATCAACGCAATTAGGCCAGTTTAAAGCAGGCGGAATGGCGGGATTTTCAGGCGCAATATTGGTACATGGTCCGTTATCACCCACATCATCACTTATAAGTAGTATATATTCTTTTAACTGAAAACCAAATTCTTCTGATCCTTCCCAGGTATAATAGGGTCTCAACTTATCATCATCCTCGTCAACGCACATGCGGATATAACTGTAGTATTCCCTGCCCTCGCCGCCAAGATTCACTTCTTCAATATTCGTGTATTCTTCACAGCCAACTGCTGAGGCCGGGCACTCCTCGCCAGTATCGGCTACAAAAGAAACCGGATCGCGCACTGGACGCCGCGGCGTTCTGGTGATTGGCATTTCCCGGTACGCCTGACAGCCTACGTATTCAGCCGGGCATTGATCGCAGGAAGCCGGGTTATTCAAATCACAGCTTTCCGGATTGGAAATTATCCCGGTAATTACCCGGCCGCTGGATACTGAAGTATAGGCCTCGCAACCAACCTCATTGGCACTGCAAGTCTGGGCAAATGTACTGCAGATTGCATTATCCGTTTCAGGATTGCCGGTGCAGCCGTACATTTCCGGGGCCATGAATTTCATGTGCGTCTTGGGGTTGTCTTCATAAATCTTAAAATCACTCATAGTCCCTTCTTCAATCTGGATATTGTCAATTATTAATTCACACGGCTCATTCTCCTGCTGAATAAAAGATGCAAAAATTAGTTTTTTTATTACATCAGTTGGCAAGCCTAGTAAATACCACTCGTTCGGCGGAATATTTTTAAATGTGACACTGACCGTATATCTGGTCCAAGTGCTGCCAATATCAAAATCTACTTTATATTCATCCATTTCCTGCGGGGCGCCATCCCATTTAATATAACGATACACATCCAGGGTAAGCGGTCCGCCCGTACAAGCTGAATTAACCTTTTTAGCATAAAATGAAAAAGTAAAAGCTCGGCTATCGGTCAGGTAAGCAGCATCAACCATAACTGGTTGTAAATATCGGCCATTAAAATAAGGGGCTGCAGATGAACCAGCGCAATTACTGTATGTTTTAATTCTTGCAGCGGTGAATCCTTTATAAGCGTCTGATACAGCGAATGAGCGCAAACCGCAGTAATTTGCCCCATCCCAACCGCCCCCATCAATAAAAATATAAAAATCATCAGGCTGGCTTGTATCTTTCTGGCCGTCAGTATTGGACGCGCCGGGCTCAGGATCAAACGCTTCTAAATCAGCATTCTGCCATATCAAATTAGCACCTGAATCTTGATGCGCAATAAACTGATGGCAGCCCTCGGCTGAAGCATCGCAATCTTCAACATTACTGTTGAATATAACCTTCCTATTATAGGGAGATACCGGATTTATGTTGGCACAGACAAATTCTGAGATGTTAGGATTCCAATTATCACAATACCAATTGCACCCCGCATTTCCCACATTACAGCCGTCTGCGTCAATAGTATCCTTTAAATATGAAACTTGGGAGCCGTCCGGCGTGTTAAATGTCTGGCAGCTGTTATATTGTGCTTCACAGCCTTCGCCATTAAATTTCCAGACCGGCTGTTCCTCCACGCAATATCCGAATTTCTTGCATGACCCGTCTGCATTTTCCGCCAGGCACATTTGCTCATCCGCACAATATTCCGTATCTCTCTGGATATATGCACTGGCTGCATCATACAGATTGATATCATTATCCTCATTAGTATCTTCAGCCCTCAAAACCTCGGAAGTCAGCAGCCTTTCACCAGCCCCTTTGCGCTTACAATATAATTCCGGAGACTTCAGCACCCAGTTCGGGTCTACTAACCTGTAAAATGGAGAATCCGGATTATTATATTCAGATACCAGACTGCTTAAGGTATAGGTGCCTGAAGCAAAATCCCTGATATATTTTGCTGCTAATTCCCAGCCTACCGGAATAATGCGGTATTTCCTTAAAATCACCAGGCTCCTGTACGGATAGCCATTATAATACTCCGGCTCAGCGCCGGTACTGGTGAAGCCAAACGGTTTTGTGCCATCCAGCAAGCCTTCATTCAGGGCATCCTGGACAGTCATGTTATTTTCAATAGCTGTCCTGAACCTGCTGTCAACCACGCAAGTGTCTGAGGAAATGTTTTCACTGTCAGGGCAACTGGAAATATTATCCAGCACGTCAACAGAGCCCCCTACAGAATAATTAGTGCGCTGCAGGTCGGCAAATAATATCTTGGCCGCTGTAATGCCCGGGGCTGATCCTCCGAATACATCCGATAACAAACCCGTAGTGCCGGTAGTTCCCTTTTTTCCAGCAAACGGATTCCAGCCTTCATTTATCAGCCTATCTAATAATTTTGATGATAATGTATTGGTAAACGTGCCAATAGCATCGGCAATCATTGATCCTGTTTGGTGTAATACCTCTTTTCCGGACATGTCAAAAACTGACTGCTGGGCCTGCTCAATAAAGACAGCCGGGGTTTTTTTCTCACCTGTAATGGTTGTTTCAACTGGATCCAGCTCTCCTTCCATGAGCTTTTTGAATTCTATTTTTTTTGCTTCCTCAGCTGCCTTCTGCTTTGTACCTTCTATAATGCTTAAATAAGCACCCATTTCAGTAGCCTCTGGATTGAATGTCTTAGTAATTTCCGCCAGGAAAAACCTGTCCTTATTTCCAGATAATAAATCACCAAATGATTCCCCGACACCCTGTTCTTTCAGTTTCTCATAATCTTCCTCAAACGCTTTTGCGTATTTTTCGTAGTTATCAACAATTTTTGAAAGGGGACATTTACTGGTGATCTCGGGAACGCCAAAAGTCTGTTTTTCAGCCCAGGCCACTAATTTTACCTTTACGGTCAGATCTTGGGGTTCACATAAAGTAAAATCTTTCATACATTGTGCTGCAGCCGGACGCGGTGGAAATTCCATTCCTTCAAAACGGGGATCATCAGCCGGATATCCGGCCATACCCCAGGGTGGGCATTCTTCATTTTTGTTACACTGGATTGTACGGCACCCCCTGGCAATACAAAATGCCTTAGCATTTAAACCAGAAGCGCACTCCGTAAAACAGGTACCGGCTTTTTTCTCTTCATTAGAACATACCTGAGGAACCGCACCTTTTGGACATAATAATAAGGAGGGCTGGCAAGTACTATCCTGGCTACATTTATTATCATCTGATGCGCCATAACCGTCACACCGTCCGGTTGACCAATCCCGAGCTACTGAATCCAAGAAATAACCAGCTGCGGCATCTGCTGTTTGTTTTAATAATTCTTTAGGTTGGGTCGGAAAAAGCGGCTGCTGGCCCTTTTTTCCGGTCGCGACTTCCACGGCCATATTATACGCAAAAGCATTTACAAAATTACGAATCATGTTTCTGAAGGCTACATTAGCCGCAGTAGTAACAGCTTTTGATATGGCATCTTTCAAATCCCCCCAGATATTGCTTACAATGGTAGTAAAGGTAACATCGCCGACCCCCATAATTGCATTCGCTTGTTGCGGAACTAATAAGAGAGGCACTGCTACAATTTGTACGCCAAAAACAAACAGAGCGCCAAGCAGCACCCACCGTTTGAATTTACTTATCTTGTTTTTTTTCTCAGACATTTATCTTGTTAGGCTAAAAGTCTATTCTAAACCTGTTTCTGATACTGTCTGTAAATTATCTGTTAAGCTTTGCAAATAAATTTGCTGGAGCGTCTCATCATCAATTGATTCCAGGGAGTCGGCTGGCACTCCGTATTGGATAAGTAACTGGCGAATCTCATCCGGAGTCAAATTAACTAAACTTTCATACGTTATTGCCTCCTGATCCGACACATCTACGGCAGTTTGGTTAGTAGCAGCATTAACATTTCCGGACAAATCCCCTTCGGCTAATATTTCATTGTAAGCCTGCAATAGGGTTTCATCATCAAGCTGATTTATACTCTCTTCCGGCGTACCTGAATCAATTAAAATCTGGCGTAGCTGATCAGCACTCAAATTATTAAGGTCAATATCTTCCTGCGCGGTCTGTGATGGAACTAAGTCTGAAAATAAATCATTTGTATTATCTAGGCCCGAGTCATCACTTGTCTTATTACAAATGCCGCCTTGGGGGCAATTTGGATTGGTGCCCTCGTCAATTTCTATTTTATCGCTAATCCTGTCGCTATCGCTGTCTGCTAAATACGGACTGGTTTTGTGGTAATAAAGCTCATCATAATCATTAAGACCGTCATGATCCGTATCTTTATCACGCAAGCCTTCTAATTTAGCAAGCTGGCTAGTTTCTACTATTTGAAGATTCGTATCAGTTTCTTCAGTCTCTTCACTAGCAACTTCAAAAGGTATTTTAAACTGCCTGCCTATATACCAGCCGCCAAATATTAAACTCAAAAAACAAACCACGATTAGAGAGATAAACACCTTGCTCCTAACAACATCCTGTTTTTCTTTTTTCTCAAAATAGGGATCTGAATATAAATCCTGGCTGGTTTTTTTGTTTTTATTTTTACCCATTTTTTTACCCATTTATTCCCTCCCATTATATCATATTATTCCTATTATGTCAAACAAAATTAAATAAGCATTTATCAGACTGAATGAGTAATATCTATCCAATCAAATATTGATAAATCCTGAGCCCTAATTTGCGGATTTATTCCGCATTTTTCTAATATTTCCTTTATTTTTTCTTGTTTTTCGTCTAATCCAGCTGATAAATTATTATGCAACTGCTTCCTTTTTGCAGAAAAACCAAATTTTACAATTCTAAAGAATTTTTTTACATGCTCATTGCCAAGTTGATTTAAAAAATTATTTGGATCACCCCCTATACCACTGATTTTCAGTAAAGCTGTGTTAACCTTGGGCGTAGGCCAAAAATTTTCTCTAGGAATCAACCTAATAATTTCTGGTTTGGCATAAAATTGTATTGCAATGGACAGTAAGCTCATTTTTCCAGGCTGGGCGACAATCCGGTCGGCTACTTCTTTTTGCACCAGAACAACCATTTCACTGGGACGCGGTTTATTCTCTAAAAAATTGCGCAACACTAATGAGGTAATATTATAAGGCAGATTAGATACTATTTTATACTGTAAATCATCCAGATAACCGCTGACCACCGGAAGCTTCTGAAAAATATCCCCTTCTATAACCTTAAGGTTGTTATGCGTTTTGGATAATTTTCTCATAGCCATAGCCAGGCGCTTATCAAGTTCAACAGCAATAACCTGGCTGGCATGCTTTGCCAGCTCTACCGTAAGGGTGCCAAAACCGGCTCCGATCTCCAGTACCGTATCTTGAGGCGAGATACTGGCACTAGATATAATTGACTTTAAGTCAGGCTCCGACACTAAAAAATTCTGGCCAGATTGGCGGGTCGGCCAAAAACTATATTTATTGCACAAAAATTTTATAGTCTGCTGAGACGTTAACTGCATTTTTATTAAGCTGATAATCTCTTGTCCTTAATGAATAAATAAAATAATGAAAATATTGCCGCGCTGATGAAAATCGGAACCCAGGGTGAAGTAAAAAATGATACGATTATCATTATCAGCAAGGCGGCTAAGCATTTTGCAATAGCCAGGGATTGCTCAAAAAAAACTACGTATGAAAGCGTGCCAACCTGCTTGGCCGTATTATAAGTTATTACTTCTAACGGAACAAAAAGCATTTCCTTTGAAAACCTGGAAGAGGCATCAAGGCCAAAAACATGCCAGGCTTTTGTAGCCAACCCCCTAAAAAACCAGGTTATAAAGTAAATCAGAGTTCCCGCCCTTAAAATATTTTCACGCTTATATTTATCAGCTGCTTTTCCAAGAAAAAGAACAACAATGCTGGTAACTAAGGTAGCCATGGCTACTAAAGCTCCAATTTCCAAGTAATCACCCACTACCATAAAGATGAAGATTGGCCACATTGTCAGAACAATAAGCTCCTCTCCAAAGCCCAAGTAGGCTAAAAAATTCCTGCGATGTTGTTTATCCAGGAAATGCCTGAATGACTGCCAGTAAGAATATACCATGCGCCCATGAATTTCTTTTATTTTCAGTAACGGCAATGACGACAAAATAAATAAGATTGATACACCGATAAAAAGTACGCCAAAGTTAGCCCACTCCAAAACAGCACCGCCTACTAAAGGGCCGATAATATAAACAATCATGCTTAAGGTTTCCAAACCCCCGACCTCACGGCCGCGCTGTTTATCCTTGGAAAAAATTACAAAATCAGTATGGTAAGCCGGCCAATACAATGCTTTATAGATTGCTGCTACTAAAGGGGCAATATAAAATAAAACCTCGTAATTTGAAATTGAAAACAGCAGGATAAAATACAAAATCAAGATAAACTGGCTGAAAAATATTGACCGCTCCAGTCCGATCCTTCCTACCAGCCCCCCAAAAAACGGCAGGAGCAGAAAATAAACACCATATATGATCAGATAATAAAAAGCAATATCTTTTAAATTGTATCCCAGGGTAAATAAAAAAATCGGCTCAAAGATGGTTACCGCTGCTAAGGCAAAATCCTTCAGCCCGACAGATATGTACAAATCTTTAAGCCCCCGTGACGGGTGTTTGGAAAAATAATGGGACTTCTGGTGCCTGTGTTTTTTAAACATTTGCAAAATATCTTAATTCAAACTTAAACTGAAAAACTCTATGAATTATTATTTTATTTTAACCGGTCCCTGGCGTATTACCTTAACCTTATTGTCTACCAATTGGGCCACAGTAGAAACAGGCACCTCATTTAAATCTCCACCGTCAAGCAGCAGATCCGGCTGAATTTCAGATTCCTGAAACATCCTATTCACGCATTCCGCATCATAGCAATTCCCTTTGCCTGAAATATTCGCGCTGGTGGAGGTTAATGGTTTTCTGCAGGCTTTTACTAGGTCAACAGCGACTTTTGAATCGGGAATCCGTACACCTATAGTTGGCAGTCCTAAAGTTAAAAATGGGGGAACGGATTTTTTCTTGGCAAAAATTATTGTTAAAGCGCCCGGCCAGTATTTTTTACATAACTGACGCTCCTTAGGCTTTACCACCGCAATCTTTTGCAGCATGGCTTGGGAGTCAACAATTACCGGCAAAGGTTTTTGTACGCGATGCTTCAAAATAAAAAGTTTGCCAATAGCTTTTTCATCTAAGGCATTAACAGCTAATCCGTAAGCCGTATCTGTTGGGTAAGCCACTACGCCTCCATTTAAAATAATGCCGGCTGCCTTTTTAATGGCACCATCGCTTGGATTTTTAAGGTCAATTTTTAATACTTCCATAATAAATTATTTTCTTAAATATTGTTTAATAGTCTTATGATATAAATCCCAGTCGCTTTTGGCAACTTTTTTTAAATCCAGATCCTGCATTACATAATCAACCACCAATTTGAGGCACTTTTTCTTTAATTCGTCGGTTTTAAAGCCAAAATACATATTCCTGTTAGCTAGCTGGTAGATGAAATCTTCCAGCATGGCCACCGGATCATCACTAATAGATAAGGTTAAAGGATGGGCAAACGACGGGGCAGAATCAACAACATAAATCTGCAGAAACTCTTCCGCTTGGCTTTCCCATGAATATCCGGAGTACTTTTCTATTGACTTCAATATCCGGCCAATATATTCCTCATATATTTTTTCAAAATCCGCGCCTAAGCCGACGATTCTCCGCCAAATATCTTCAAAATCCCCATCCCCCTTATAAAGGCGCTTGGCGTAATCATAATTATACATGAAATCTGCAGTTGGAATCATATTTTTTATTCCTTAAGCGTGTTACTTATTTCCTCCATAACCCCCTCAAGATTATCTTTCAGTTCATTAGACCATATCCTAATCACTTTATTACCATTTGATTGCAAATATTTATCACGCACAATATCTCTTTCCTGTTGCTCCTTAAAATTATGACCTCCATTCTATAATTAATTTATACCTTATTACACAGAAATCAACAACATACGGACCAATAGGATTTTGTCGGTGAAATTTAATACTTAGAAATCTTCTATTCCTTAATAATGACTACATTTTCACTTCTGAAGGTGTTTGTCTTTTTCTTAAACTACGAGCAATTTTGGTTAATCTCCTGACCATATAAACCTCTCCTGTCCTGATGTACTCCTCTCCTAAAGGAGGGGAAATTTAAATTAGCTTTATAATATATGTCCCTCTCCTTGGGGAGAAGAATTAAGGATGAGGGAAGGTCAAACTACAAAATTTATTAATTTACCTTTTACAAAAATGATCCTTTTTGGTTCGCCGGATAAATATCTGCTGACTTTTGGACTTGTTAAGGCTAGTTTCTTAACATCTTCTTCGCTAGCTCCTGCGTTTGCTTTAATATTATCTCTCAATTTACCATTAACTTGTACCACAAACACTATTTCTTGCTCTTTTATTAATTCTTCATTATATGTTGGCCATGGCTCGCAGGAAATACTTTTTTTATGGCCTAACTTCTGCCACAACTCTTCTGCTAAATGTGGGGCAAAAGGTGATAAAATTACTATAAACTTTTTAATAGCCCCCAAATCAAACTCTTCTCCTTCGAGCTCTCCGTATTTATTTAATTTCATTCCCCAATCTCGGGCATTAAACCACTCCATCATTGATGAAATTGCAGTATTGAACTTAAAAGAATTGATATCCTCTGTAACTTTCTTAATTGTTTTGTGAATGGCTTTGGAAGATTTCTGTTTCAACAATTCGTCCTGATTTTTTTCGATATGTTCACCAATTACTAACCAAACTCTATCTAAAAATCGTTTAATCCCAACAATCCCCTGCGTACTCCAGGGCTTACTATCTTCAAAAGGCCCCATGAACATTTCATACATGCGCATACTGTCCGCGCCGAACTCATTAATTACTTTATCGGGATTAACCACGTTGCCACGCGATTTGGACATTTTCTGATTGTCCTCACCCAGGATAATGCCCTGATTTTTTAACTTAACAAACGGCTCGTCACCGACTTCTTTGGGCACCACGCCGATGTCAAACAGGAACTTGTAAATAAAGCGCGCGTATAACAAATGCAGTACCGCATGCTCTGCTCCGCCTACGTACAGGTCAACCGGCAGCCATTTTTTTAACTTTTCCTGATCAGCTATTTGTTTTTTATTATCCGGATCGCAATAACGCAGCCAGTACCAGTTTGAACCGGCCCACTGGGGCATAGTATTGGTTTCGCGTTTGGCCGGACCACCGCACCGCGGGCACTTGGTATTAACCCAACCTTTAATAGCCGC
>Ga0180007_10006658_pt1 | contig 11217 bp, 12 predicted proteins | sample MM_PC_MetaG_FD_121122 | JGI IMG/M metagenome (GOLD analysis project Ga0180007, IMG submission 121122) | Groundwater microbial communities from the Aspo Hard Rock Laboratory (HRL) deep subsurface site, Sweden - MM_PC_MetaG | ecosystem: Environmental > Aquatic > Deep subsurface > Groundwater...
AAGCTCTAATCCTAGCCCTTCCCCACATCCAATGTCGGCAGCTAAGAGTTTTTGTCCCGGAAACTGCTGCTGCAATTTGGATAAGGCTTTCGTCAGGGTAGCAACAACAGCTTGATCTTCAGCCTTACATAGCGGTGTGCTGTACATTTCTTCGTATTCTGTCACTGACCCTTCTTTTCCTGGGGCAGCAAAAGAATCATAATAAGCTGCCACTGCATGTAGTTGTTCATTTGTATCTTGTTCCATTTCTAAATTACCAATAAATTAGCTGTAATTCTCTTAGCATAAAGAAGCACTCCCCAGATCCCTTTATATAGATCTAGGAATAAAGTCCGTCAGACTTTGTATTCTCTTTATGCTTTTTTACTATCTTTGCTTCTGCGCTCGGCAGGAGTCGAACCTGCAACCCTCCGTTCCGAAGACGGTAGCTCTATCCAGTTGAGCTACGAGCGCTTATTTAACAAAAAACTCAAATATAGAATTTTAAAACTAAGATTCCTTATGGTGCGCTGCACAGGAATCGAACCTGTAACCTACAGCTTAGAAGGCTGTTGCTCTATCCAATTGAGCTAGCAGCGCATAAACGCAAAAAAGCTCTCACCTAATAACCCCTCAGCCAAAGGCTAATAAAGATTATGAGGTGAGAGCTTTTCTCACGGTACCACTCAAATTCAATCAGATATCACTACCTGATTCTTGTGCACTTGAAAAATCAAGCGCCTACGGATTCTAACGGAACTCAGATGAAATTCCTTTTCAAACCCGGATTCCTAATTGCCCTGAGGTTATTTTCAGAACTTTCTTCGGAATGACACTTCCCGCTTGGCGGGACGAGTTGAAGCGCGTTCGGTTTCTCTAAATTTATCCCGCTCAGCGGAACTTACCTAACTTTCAGCTACTTAGGTTTGCTAAAAATTCTTGAGAAACTTACTAATCTTCGTAATTATATTTAATTGTACTCGCTTTATATCAAAACTAGAAGCCTCTTGTCAAATGTACGATGGGGACATAGCAAGAATGGCTGCATTACAGATGTCTAAGTTGCATTTGGATAGACTCTCATAAGATACTCTGTTACCATTATTGCTGCCCTAGTTAGTGCATCCGTTCTTTCTAAAATGATTCCATCTTTCATGCAAGCATCTTGAATTTGTGTTGTAGTAGAGTTGAGAAGAGTTTCTATCCTGGGGCTTAGACCCTCAGCTATTTCAGTGGTTGCTTTATCAATTAATGTCTCGGCTTCCTGACCTGGATCATCTAATTCAGCATGTTTCTCTAACCACTGAGCATATGTTATTGGTGTTATTGGTATTCCTGTTTCCTCCATTTAATTGTATGATAAACAAGTAATATATAGCTAAATTTTATCTTTATCTGTCAAAAACTACAAGCATCAGGATCCGCTTGTTTCAGGACCTTTGTAATGCTCCTGAACCTCATCCGAAAGCAGATTAATCATAAGAATGATACAGGGTATAAGTGAAAACACGGATCCTAAACCCATACCCATGAGTATGATTTGAAGTATCCAGACCCATCTTTTTTGTACCTGTGCTTTGAGTGCTCCTATCAAATGCGCTACAAAGAAAAGCAGTATGAAGAGGAACACAAATACTAGTCCGCCAATCAGTAATACTGCCGGAGCTTCTATCTCGTTGCTTTGATCTGCAAATATGAATGGAAGTGCGCAAAAGCTGACCAGTACTATAGCGAAGAGAACTGACATACAGCCGTTGTAAATACGCAGCCCGAGGATAGTGTTTTTTACTTTATCACTCATTTTTTGATAGTAATATTTAATTTATAATCATTGACTTTTACCTCTTTTTCCCCTTTTCCTAGCAACACTTTCCTGCTATTTGTCTGCTTTGCAAGCTCCGAAGAATTTTTCTTTATGACTTCCTGCAAACCCTTGTCTTCTGTTTCAAGAATCACCCCGACGACGTCTTCCTGCTTGAAGCCGGATTTCTTTCGAGTGTCCTGGATCATTCTCGCAAGCTCTCTCAGAAGCCCCTCTCCCCGGAGTTCATCAGTCAATTCAGTATTCAAGGCTACTTCAAGTTCCTTGCCTTTTTGCACATTCCAGCCCTTTGATTTCTTTATAGTCTTAACGCTCGCAACCTCTTTCACGTTCAATTCTTCGCTGAGCAATTCCTTCATCCAGGTATCCAGCTTTGACATTTGAGGTTTTTCGCCAGAGGCGAACTCGCCTTTGGCGAGGACATTTAACATAGCAAGAGGTTGCCGAACCTTTATCCCTGCTTCTACTCTCGCTGCTTGTCCAAGAGAAGCTACGGTTCGTAGTATTTGCATTTGATCAAGTAATTCTTTTTCGCTATTAGTTAATTTTATCAGTGAGTTCCAATCGCAAAGGTGGACTGATTCAATAGCACCCTTTACTTGATCTTTAACAAGTACTCCATAAATTGACTCTGCAAGAAAAGGTGTCACTGGCGCTATTGTTTTCGCAGTCTGAACAAGTACATAATACAATGTAGCTAGTGCATCTTTGTCGCCACCCACAAATCTTTGTCTTGATCTTCTTATGTACCAAGTTGAGAGATCGTCAGCGAAAGGTGCTATAGATCTTACTGCTGGAGAAATTTCGTATTTCTCTAAGTTCTCTTCGAGCTCATTATTAAATTCTTTCAGCCTTGCTAAAATCCATAGATCTACCTCGTTTTTTGTGGCAGGTTCTTTGTCTGAATCACCCGGCTTCCAGTTCACTAAGTTAGCATATGTAGAGAAGTATTTAGTGCTATTCCAAAGTGGAAATATTACTGTTTTGACTTGGTCGCGAAGGTCATCTTCATTAAAGCTCATATCTACACCTCTGATTATAGCTCCTCCGAGGAAATACAGTCTTAAAGCATCTCCTCCATATTGTTCAAGAGTTGCTTTTGGATCAGGATAATTTCCGAAACTCTTACTCATCTTTCTCCCATCTGTTCCAGCAAGTACTCCAGTTACTGCAACATTTAAAAAACTGTTTTCTTCTTGCATTAGATTTGAGACTACATGCATGTAGTAGAACCAAGCTCGAAGCTGTCCAGTATATTCTGTGATGTAATCAGCTGGAAATGTTTTTGTAAAAAGATCATTATTTTCAAATGGATAATGAAGCTGTCCATAAGGCATAGAACCTGACTCCATCCACACATCAAAGACCTCCGGGATTCTCGTCATCGTTCCCTTGCATTTCTTACAGCCAAATTTAATGTGATCAACCCCATCACGATGGAGATCTGTTACTTCTTCACCAGACCGATCTTCAATTTCTTTCATTGAGCCGAAAATTTCAATAGAATCACATTTATTGCATTTCCAAACAGGCATGGCAGTTGCCCAGTATCTTGTTCGGGAGATGTTCCAATCTGGGGCTGTCTTGATGGTATGAACAAATCTTTTTCTTAACTTGTCTGGGACCCAGTTGATCTTTTCATACTGTTTGAGCAAACTCTTCTTATTATCCTGAATATTTATGAACCATCCTTTTTGCGCCTTATAGATCAAGGGTGTCTGACACCTATAGCAGAACGGATACCTGTGAAAGATCTTTTCCACTTTAAACAAGAGGTCTCTCCGCTCTAGATCCTCAATAACAAGCTTGTCTGCATCTTTGACATATACCCCCTTGAAGTCAGTAACTTTATCAACAAATTTACCCTCATCATCTACTGAAAAAAGAATCGTCAGATCATACTCTTTTGCCATATCCATATCTATTTCTCCAAAACCGGTTGCATTATGAACAATTCCAGTTCCTTCATCCATATTGACCATTCCCTTATACTCGTATATTTTGAAGTCGTTCTTGCCGGGTTCGTAATAGCAGTATGGCGACTCATACTCGAGACCCAGAAGCTCTTTTCCTTTGAAGCTTCTGACCACCTTATACGTATCTTCTCCCATTAAGCTGTCCATTCTCTTGTCCGCAGCTATATAAGTTTTTCCCTTTTCATTACCGCTAAATTCTACATAAGTCTCTTTTGGATCTACCACAAGGGCTCTGTTTGATGGCAGAGTCCAGGGAGTAGTTGTCCAGGCCATAACTCTTGCTCCTTCGAACTTGCCCTTTGAAGTAATAGGGAATTCTACCGTTACCGCAGAGTCTTTCATGATAGTATAACTGTCATCCATAGCTATCTCGAACTTTGATACAGGTGTCCCACACCTTGTACAGTAGAGTAGCGTTTTTACTCCTTCATATATTAGTCCTTTATCATAGAGCACTTTAAATACCCAGATGAGAGATTCCATATAGCCGGTGTCCATTGTTTTGTATGCACCTTCAAAGTCTACCCATTCTGCAATTTTATCTACATACCAATCCCATTCGCTTGTTACTTCATTGATGTAGTCTTTACAAGCACCAAGAAACTTATTTATCCCATATTTCTCTATGTCTCTTTTGTTTTTTAACCCTATTTTTTTCTCGACTCTTTCTTCTATTGGCAGACCATGACAATCCCAACCCCAGACATGACGAACCTTGAATCCCTTCATAGTCTTGTATCTTGGAATGATATCTTTTGCCATTCTTGGGAGAAGAGAAGCATAATGGGGAATCCCAGTTACAAATGGAGGTCCATCAAGAAAAGAAAAGCTATTCTCGTCAGACCTCTGGTCCTGAGATTTTTCAAACATCTTTTCTTCTTTCCACCACTTGGTGAGTTTATCCTCTCGCTCGGAAATTGATTTGTATGAATTTATGTTAAACATGTTTTTAAATCTAAAATTTAGAATTAAGAATGTAGAGTTTTTAGCTTAATAATCGGGACATATTTCTTGAATTTTCGAATCTTTTCTTCAAACCGCCTTAGGTATTTCACCTGCTTATCGTTTATTTGCTTGATATTTTTAGGCAGGCATTCTATATCAAAATACTTCACTGGAATACCAAGTTCTTTACACATCTTGATCTCATACCACATCCCTTCGCTTATTTCTCCAAACGCCCACAGCTCATCGCATCTTACAATAAGAGAGTTTATTGAATCGATCATCGTCTGCTGATCAGCTAGTTCATGTACAAAGTGACCAAATGCAGTAAAGTAATTTACCGGAGCAAAGCCTTTGTTGATAACAAACCTGCAGATCAGTCTTGCCCAGCACATATTTACAGCTGCCTGTGAGATAAAGACAACTTTCTTGCCCTTATCATACTTTTTTATTTGAATGTTAAGTTTTTTATTTCTCGTTTGATAAAGCATCATTTATAATTTTTGAATGATCAAAAGCTAAATTTGGCAAACTTCCCAGATCAAACCACATTGCATCCGTTGTTTCATCCCTCGCTTGTAATACTCCACTTACTTGCTCAACCAAAAAAGCAATCGAAATAACTTGGCCTCTGGGGTCGCGTTTTGGATCAGAGTACACACCTACCAGACTTTTTATATTTCCCTCAAGATTTGTCTCTTCTTTCAGCTCCCTTAGACAAGAATTCTCTACAGTCTCACCATAATCTACAAGCCCTCCGGGCAACGCCCAGTGATCTTTAAAAGGATCATACCTTCGTTTGATCAAGAGTATTTTATTGTTCTTGATAACTACTGAATCAGTAGCCAGTCTTATTTGTTTTGGCATAGATATAAAAAAAAGATCCTCGTCTTAATACCAGTACAAGGTATTAAAACAAGGACCGTTTTTAAATGACCAATTTTCAATTATCAATGCCCAAGCTGGACATTGGGATTTGATCATTGTTCATTCTCTGCCTCTGGCAGAGCGGTGATACCACCTAATTTCAGTATAATCTTACAACTATACCCTCATCCCCTCTGATAATTCAGTAGGGTTTCAGCTTTAACGGGCTTACCCGTCTTGTTCTACTATCTTGAAAGTGGTCAACTATCCAAGAATTCTTCAAGAGGCTCTTCCAGTGATTGCTGGGATCAAACGCCTTTTCATATTGAATTGGCTTTGATTATAGCATAAAGTTTGTGGAAGGTGAATGCGGAAGCAAGCTTTGAGAACTGTGAGTTTACTTTGCACAAAAATATTAGTGGGTATTCCTAAACAAGAAGCTTCTTAAATCTCTCTGGGTTATAGATAAATTGAGTATAAATAGGCTGAGAAGCTGTCAATCTGTACTTTTTGGAGTAATCATCCGGCTTAATTCTTTTAAGCCTAGGAACTTCTTTATAGTGAGGATTTCTCACTACTTCCTGCCTGGCATTTTTCCTGATGAAATAGTAGCTCATGCCATGCTCTTTCTTCATAGATCTATAATCAATTTTTCCGTCATCCTCAAACAACCGGCCAATTATCAGAGGTGAGTTAGCGGGATTTATAAAAGTATACATATACTTCTGGGGAATAGGGATACGGTCTCCTTTCTTCACCTTGAAAGTGGCAACATAGCTGACATCGGTTTCAAAATCCAGTTCCCCCTTTTCTTTAACTTTCTGAACCAGAATTGTGCCCCATCCATATAGGATATCAATAATTGCCGTGATATCGTTCTGGTCCTTGTCGGGTGAGAAAATGTGGGTTTTGTTGTATTCAATTCCAAGTAAACCCGGAGGTAGTATAATTATGCTATAGTGAAGCTTGTTCTTACTAAACACTTGTTTGTCTTTATTCAGATATATATCCGAATATTCAGTATACACGTTCAGTGGGTACTTCAAGGTTTTATTGAGCAACACAGGCCTCATGCTGTCAAGTTTTACCCGTTCGATCTTCTCGAATGAAATCTCTCCAGCAGGGTGCAGAGAATTATCTTGATTATTCAAAAGCAGGGGCAAACCGGAAAAATCTTGTAAATTGATCATCAAACAAATATTCAAATCTCAAAAATTTCGTTAACCAATTATACTTGCTGCGCAAAGAATTGTCAATCTGAAACACAGAGAAACACCGTTAAATAAGGTGTTATTTGAATCGAGCGGGTGGAAGAGTTGAAAAAATGGTAGACACTTATTTACAATTGAGGATCCGAAAAAAAATCATTACTGAAAAAATTCCGAGCTAAAGCTTACATCCTCACACTTTAATCTTTCAATAAGTATCTACCGTATCTAATTTAACAAATATATTTCAGTTTGTCAAGTATTTGGGTGACAGTCTTTGAGGTTGACAGTCTCTGGATGCAAACACTTTACTTTCCCCTGCCTTCTTTTAGGATCGTTTCTAACCTCCACCTAAACATTTCGAGCGTTTCTTTCTTCAATCGTTTAAATGACCTCATGCTAGTAGCAGAATATTCCCCTGCATTTTTCAACTTAAATCTTGGATCAGAGTTGCTCCGGACTTTCTCTTCTATACTTCTGGTATACACATCAAAGCCCAAATCCCACATCATTTGAGACTCAGTTGCTCCTTCAAATATCAATTGTTTCAAGATCTCATACCGCAGTCTACTCTATGTTCTTTTTTCTCCTTCCTCTATTGGACGAAAGAATTCTATAGATTGCCTCAGTATTTCGCTTAGAGCTTCCTGATTAGTGATTTTCTTGGTTCTAGCGTACTTCATCACAGCAGGAGCCATCAACGCTTTGCTTTCATTCACCGCCTGAGGCTCGACAAATATTTTCATAAGAATATTTAGATCGCTCAAATTAAGAACTGGAATAGAAAACTTTCTGTTGCGAATCGAATCAAGTGCCATCTGCTTAAGTGTTTCTCCTAAACCATTGTTTAAAACAACAAATGTTATTACAATGAAAACTAGAAAGAAGAAAAACATTTGTATTTCCACGACTTTGTAGACTAAAAATATCACTCCTACAAGAGCTACAGACGAAATAAGATTCCGTAACAAATTCACAAGAACCTCCTTATGAATAGCTTCTTTTTGCTCAAGTAGAGTATTGTAGTAGAGTAACGCCCAACAGCCGTAAACTGTTCCAACTAACATCAGGCCGACTGATAATAGCAGCACTTTACCATGTATTTCCCATAAACCTTCTCCAACATAGTGCCATACCATTCCAATCATTCCACCTGTAAATAGCAAAACTGAAACTTCGGCAAACTTTCTAAAGAAGCCCTTATCTACTTCACTTATTCTTTCCGGATCAACCTTTGCTAGAAAATAAAAGTTGAGAATTGGGAAAAATAGTTTAACCAAATTAACAACTAATCGAAAGATGTATAAGCTAGTTACAGGGTCGTACCATTCCACTCCACCATTTCCACTCACTGAGTACACAGCGTTATATCTCACTAGAAGATTAGTAAAAACAATCAACACAACTAAAACGAGATTTAGTCCGGTTATCACTTGCTTTATAATTTTAAGACCATTTGAAATGATATCATATATTTCTCGAATGCTGAAGCTAGCCAAAAACCAAAAGAGAGTTCCTAGCTCTGCAGGTATATAAAGAGATCTTCTAAACAAAATAAAATTACTCTCGCTCACAGACAGCTCTCCCAGCACCCAAAACACAATGTAAAAAGCTCCAAAAAATAGAAGCCCAGCCAGATATATGCTTGTTTTGTCCCGAAGATTCCTTATCAGCAAGAAGGTACAAATTGAAAGGCACAGGAAAAAGAGAACTGTTGAAATTATTAGTATTAAAACATCCATGTCAACAAAGAGTTCAAGAAAATAAGCAAGCTTTCTTCTATGTCACCAGCTTGTCACTACTATGTATCTTACTTGCCCCTGATTATCCTATAAAATTGATCAAATTTAAATATTAGTTCATATTTATGAAATCACCCTATGATTTGATCACAATCAGTTTCGAAGATTTGGAAGCTTTTGAGGCAAACGAAAACAAGGGCAAGGTTTGGCTGATTCTGAGCCTGGTATTGGACGAGCTGCCGAAAAATTTAAAGGGGAAAGCAGGCTTTATTGCACCAACCCTCACACCAATTCCAGGTTTCAGAGATGAGCATGTTCAAGGATTAGAGGTGTCCATAAAGGAGAGTAGTGAGATAGAAAAGTTTGTCAGAGAGTTTGTGCCGTTTTTTATTCTGAGAAAGAAAGAGCCCTGAAACTTATTTACTAGGTTGCCGAGGAACTAATTCTACATCAAGGAGTTTTATATTCTCCGCATTCATCGTTCTCGCATTCTACAACACAAGCAAAGTTCAGCAGACCTGTATCACTATTCATACACTTCCCCTCGCAAGCTGCATAACATCTTTCATATTCCAATGCTTTACTCATATTTTCTTTCACTTCATTCGTATCTTCAGAAATACGATTCAGAAAATACTGGGCTAATACCAGGCGAGCGGCAAAGGAGCAGATGGAAATCAGCACCAAAATCCCAATGATAATAATAATAGTTCTTACGGTACTTTTATCTTTGCTTTCAGATTCACTAATAATACTATTCTGGTTTCCCGTTGTTTCTTCGACAGGCGGAACCGAGTTTATAGATTGCTGAAAATTTGAATTTTGTATTTGATCACTCATTTTGATAAAAAATAGCTAATTAAGGTTCATCTGTCAACTGTTTTACACTTACCACCTCAGGATTTGAAGTTCTATAACCACCTCTACAAGTAGAGCAGGTATATGTCCTTGCACAGAAAATTGCTTAAGCATTCCTTTCTACTTCATCAAGCTCGTTAGTGGCTTGATTTACAACAGTCACAGTCATCTCACGATCACAGCCTGGATGTGTACATCTGACAACAGCTTCCCAATCTGGCATAATGATGTTGAACAATTTTAAAGTAAAGTTTGGTAGATTAAGCGGCAGTCCTTTATTATATCAGACCAAAGCAGGCAGGCTCAACTTTATGAGGAAATGAGTTTCAGTCGAATTTTACTTACTCTCCACAAACAGGCTTAGTCATCGATCCTATTATCAAATCAAATGTGCTATCTTCTTCTACAGTGTAGCCCCCATAAAACCTCCCAACCATATCGAACTTGTCATTCTCACAAGTATTCTCCAAGTTCCCCTCAGGATAATAGCAGGTGCTGCATTTGTCGCTTGCCTTGGAAATTAAACCATCATGATAAACAGTCACCGCAATGTTAGCATACTCAGAGTTTATACAGTCGAACGGAGAAAGCTGACATTTTACTGAGCCTTTTTTGTATGATTCATCCCAGAAGGTAAAATTCTCCTCCGAATAATTCTTAATACTATCGAATGCATAGGTAACATAAACAGTTGATTCACCTATTGTCAAACTATTCTCGCTCCCGGACTGTTTTATAGTAATCGTAAATCCTTTTGGTCTTGGGTAACATCCACCATCTTCCTCCCCAGCTGGACACTCAACCGCCTTAGATTCAGTCAACTCCCAGGTTGAAGGGTATTTCAGTGAATAATTACTATATTGATTGTAATAAGTTTTCCACCCCTCATAAGGATCTGTTTCTGTAGTAGTAGTTGTTGTTGTATCACTTTGCTCTTTTCTTCTGCATCTTGAGCAAATGCTCCTTTTAAAGTGTTATCCATTTTTATAAATTTAATAGTTAGAATCTAAACAAAGACTACTTATAATCAATCGCATTCACAAACTCCATCGCCTTATCGTAAGCTTCTTGCTCAGCCTCCATTAGATCAACATGTTTGTTGAAGAATTCATCGACCAGTCCTGCCGTTGCTTCCTCATAGTCCACACTTGGCATGCCGTTTACCATATCAGAATGCTCTGTCAGGTAAGCCTCGAGATTCTCATCATCGACCAAAAACCAAGTGTTAAGATAAATCTTGTAACCATCCTTATATCCCAAGATCTTCTTTACCCTCAAGTAGAGTGAGTATTCCCCTGGAGTATTTGCACTAACATCCGGAAGCACAATATATGTTGTGATGCGATAATCGTCTCCTTTAGAAACTAATTCACCAAAATCTCCAAAAAAAGGAGGTCCACCATGACCCAATTCTACAGTATCCTCATCAAATACGTATGCTCGGTTTTCAGTATTCCCGTCAAGTTTATAACTAAATGTAATATCAGCGGTCCCAGGGTTCTCTTCAACAACCACACACACACCTTGGTATGCTTTTTCGAGCGAATCATCTAAAACAGTCATCTTTGAGGCATCTATCGTAAAGGGAAAGTTATTTTCTTTGATGTAATAGCCATATCCTGTACCACCATAAGACACTTTAACACAACTTGCTGTTATGGCTTCCTGAAGTGTTTTATCAATCGAAGCGGGCATAACGTCTTGTGAAGTTGTCGTAGTTGTAGCAGATGAAGATGTCGTTGTTGTGGTAGTACTTGTCTGTGTTCCTTCTGAGGAATCATCTCCTGAGTTGAATATCAGGAAATACAGCCCTGCCCCCA
>Ga0180007_10006659_pt1 | contig 11217 bp, 12 predicted proteins | sample MM_PC_MetaG_FD_121122 | JGI IMG/M metagenome (GOLD analysis project Ga0180007, IMG submission 121122) | Groundwater microbial communities from the Aspo Hard Rock Laboratory (HRL) deep subsurface site, Sweden - MM_PC_MetaG | ecosystem: Environmental > Aquatic > Deep subsurface > Groundwater...
ACTTTGATCATATGGAATTGTGCGGCTTATCCTTCATGATCGGCAAAAAACCGGTAAAACTTTCGGCAACAGAAAGCTGCCGAAAAAACCGATTTCGGAAAAATAATTGTGCGGCAAACAGCAGGCGCCAAAAGCTGTGGCGGTTGATAGCGCCGGAAATATTTATATCGGAAGTACCGGGAATAACCGGCTTTATGACATAGGAACATTCCATTTGAACTGGAACGGAATCAATAACAGCGGCATGATCGTGGCTGACGGAATCTGTCGATTGCGCATACTCCTTCCTCCAACCGGTTATTCAGAGCTGCTGACTTACAGGAGCTGTGTTCTTTTTTATATCTAAGTAGAAGGGTTTCGCTGCCAAACCAGCTACTCATGAAGGTGATAGATTCAAAGAAGGACGATAAGTGAATCTCAAGAGGGAAACACGCAGGAGGGGTAAAGAATTATGACGAGTTATGAGTTTGGGGGATTAATTTTATCATTTATAAACGTCGCCGCGAGGAGCAATTAATAACACATTGACCTTTTTTAATCCTTCATCAACTGTATATACGATTCTAAGCGATCCGACACGTGTCCGCCACTTTCCGTACAATTCACCTTTTAACATTTTTGTGTATGAGCCAAAAGGATCTGTCTCAAGCTGTACCAATCGGTCTCGAATACGTTCAGCGATATTTTTGGGTACTTTCAAAAAGTATTTCTCAGGTTGTTTCTGTAGAATTACCTCATATGTCATTTCTTACATTTCTCCAGTTAACGCCTTCGCCATGTGTCGAAGCCACCTCAGATGTTCTTATAGTGTTTATTTCTTCAGGATCAAATTCATCATTTTCCCATTTTATAAAATGAACATAATCAAAAATAGAGTTTGCTTTATTTTCTGGGATTTCTGCAAGTTCTTCGACAAGTTTTTCTAGTGTATCTTTTTTCATAATTTCCTCTTAGTAAATATAATACTTATTGATAAAAAATGCAATAGGCAAATAAAAGCCCAGCCGTCAGGAGAAATTAATGTAGCCGATACGGGTAATAACCGACTCTATGACATCGGAATATTCCACTTGAACTGGAACGGTATCAATAACAGCGGCATGATCGTGGCTGACGGAACCTGCCGATTGCGGATAATCCTTTCCCTAACCGGTTATTCAGAGCGGTGACCTCCGTGTAATTCTTTTGACAGATAAGTATAAGGTTATAACGTAAACTATTCAGAAGTGTGACTTATAGTAGTTGTTTTGCTTTCAATATCCAAGTAGAGGAGTTAAAAAAACTTAAAATTCAATCGGCGTCGAGTGTGGAAAAACGGCAGGAGGCCGAAGTTTTTCCACACTTGCCGAGTGCAGCTGCCGACAGGATGTCGGTGGCAAACGTCCGAGTGGATTTTGAGTTTTTGTAACTCCTCCGCCTGAATTGCCATTGCGAAAACCCTTCCACGGCGCCTATAGAAAAAAAAAGCTTGACAAAACCGATTTTTTATGTTATACTTATCTAACAAATTGCAGTAAAAGAACATGCGGTCTAATCTAAGCTCCAGCCTCGAAGATTATCTTGAAACCATTCTCGATATTCATAATCAGGGAAGTAAAGTACGCATTACAGATATCAGCAATGCGCTGCATGTTGAAAAACCGTCTGTACACTATGCGGTGAGTAAATTAAAAAACCTCAATCTGGTTCTTCACAACCATTACGAAGATATTATTCTTACTCCGCAGGGTTTCGCAAGAGCAAAACAAATAAAACAAAAGCATAATGTGATTTACGCATTTTTAAATAATTATCTCGGTGTTTCCTCATCCGATGCCGAAAAAGAAGCTTGCCGGATAGAACATATCATCGGACCCATTACAATGTCCAGATTGTCAATGTTCCTTAACTATCTTGAGCAGAGTCGTGGTTTTAATACAAAACGCTGGCTTGAATTTTATAAAAGGCAGACCGGGGAAAACCTTGATATGCCGCTAATAGCAACGTCAAAAAAAGCACAATAATATATTATTATGAGTAAAAATATACAAAAAAAATTATGAATACCAATACTAATTCCTCAAAAGAAGTTTTTCCGTTATTACTCGCAAAAGAAAATGAAAGCGTGACCGTTACCGCATTAAAAGGAGGTCAGCAATTCAAGCAAAAATGCATCGACATGGGGATTATTCCCGGAGCCAATATTGAAATACTCATAAATTCCGGATCCGGTCCATGCGCGGTGCTGCTCAATAATTCCCGAATGGTTATAGGTCAGGGGATGCTTCAGCGTATATTTGTAAAAAGGTAATTTTTTTTTATTTTTGTTAGTCAATACTAACTGTTTATGGAGAAGTTATGAATAATCCGGTAATCGCGCTGATCGGCAATCCGAATTCCGGAAAAACCACACTTTTTAACGGTCTTACCGGCGGCAAATTCAGAACCGGGAACTGGCCGGGTGTTACTGTTGAGAAACGCGAAGGAATACTGCGGCATGAAACGATACACGCTATTGTTGTAGACTTACCCGGAATCTATTCATTCTCGGCTCAATCTGAAGATGAAAAAATTGCCCGAAATTACGCGTTAAGCGGTGAACCGTCGCTTATTCTCAATATAATAGATGCGGCAAATCTCGAACGGAATTTATATTTAACCACACAACTTATTGAAATGAAAGTGCCGGTATTAATCGCGGTAAATATGTGCGATATCGCCGAAAAAAATAAAATAAAAATTAATATTGCCGAGCTGTCAAAAAAAATAGGGCTCCCCGTTATTGGAATCAGCGCCGTAGAAAGCCAGGATATCGTACGGATCAAAAATGAGATTATGAAACAAATAGCAGAACCCCGTATTACCGGCGTAGAAGTGAAATATCCGAATGAAATTGAGAGTATCGTAGCTAGTTGGCATAAAAAAACTGAGCACACCGCTCAGATTCTTACATTAGACGCGCGCTGGATCGCGCTTAAACTCCTCGAAGACGATACCTGGATAAAAGAAAAAGTCCTCGCAGACGGAAGAATAACCGCGCAGGAAATAAACAGCGCACAGCAATCGGTAGAGAAAATATTAGGCGATACCCCGGATATAATCTGCGCTGATTACCGCTACGGGTTTATTCATGGAATTTCACAAAGCGTGGTTAAAAGAACTGCGTCACGGCGTTCTTTTACCGATAAGGCCGACAAAATAATTCTCAACAGGATGCTCGGTATACCTGTTTTTCTTCTTGTGATGTATCTTGTTTTCTGGACAACTATTACTGTAAGCGGCGCTTTTATTGATTTTTTTGATATATTTTTCGGTACAATATTTGTTGATGGTTTCGGAGCGTTGCTTGGAAAAATTGGAATTCCGGCATGGCTTACTCTTGTTCTTGCCGACGGTATCGGCGGAGGAATTCAGAGAGTCGCCACATTTATTCCGGTAATTTTCATGATGTTTTTTATGCTTTCGCTCCTGGAGGACTCCGGGTATATGGCGCGGGCGGCATTTGTGATGGACGGTTTCACGAAATTCCTCGGGCTTCCGGGAAAAGCTTTCGTACCGCTTCTTGTGGGTTTCGGCTGTACGGTACCCGCGATATTAGGTGCACGTACGCTTGAAAATAAAAAAGACCGTTTTCTTACCATTTTTATGGCACCGTTTATGTCGTGCGGCGCGCGGCTTCCGGTATACGCCCTTTTTACCGCTGCATTTTTCCCAAAAAACAGCGGCATAATCGTATTTTCAATTTATCTCGCCGGTATTGTCCTCGCGGTATTAACCGGGCTCCTCTTAAAACATACACTTTTCCGAGGGGAGCCGTCCTACTTCATTATGGAGCTTCCGCCGTATCACCTTCCGCGCATCCGTCATATACTGCTGCACACATGGGAAAGATTGAAAGGTTTTATTTTCAGAGCAGGCAAAGTGATTATCACCGCGGTGCTTATACTAAGCCTGCTGAATAGTCTCGGAACCGACGGCAGCATCGGAAATGAAGACCGTGAAGAATCGGTTCTCGCTGCAATCGGAAAAACCATCACGCCCGTTTTTACACCGATGGGCATTGAAAAGGAAAACTGGCCCGCAACGGTCGCGCTCTTTACCGGTATTTTCGCAAAGGAAGCGATTGTCGGTACACTTAATTCCCTTTATGAACAAATCGCCTCATCTGAAAAAGCTGATGTGATTTCTGAAACAGGAAATTCTGCTGGTACTGCCGGTTATACTGCTCACACAGAAAATAAAGAAGATTCAAATAGTAAACTTCGGGGGAATGATGAAAAATTTTCTTTCTGGCGCGGTATCGGCTCCGCATTCAGAACAATACCGGAAGGACTGGCCGGTATCTTTGACAGCATATTGGATCCCCTCGGTATACGCGTAATACGTGAAGAGGATACCGCTGTATTAGCTCAGAAAATCGGCACTGACGCGCAGATTTTCGGGACGATGCACCGCCATTTTACCAGAGGCAAACCGCAGGCATACGCCTATTTACTTTTTATACTTCTGTATTTCCCTTGTATTGCCGCATTTGCCGCTATTGTGCGTGAAACCGGCGCAGTCTTTGGAATTTTAAATGCGCTGTATCTTACTCTGCTTGCGTGGGTTACCGCAACCCTATTCTATCAGATCACCACAGCGCATAATCCGGTGTGGATTATTATTCCCTTCGCAGTGCTTGGTAGTATTGCGGCGGGTTTAATACTACTCAAAAATAATGCGGTTACCCGCAGTGCGCTTTCACTTGAAAAATAGTACTGCGAATAATTACTAATAACACAAAGAAAATTATATTCAAATTGTCCAAGGCGGCTATGAGGCTGACATGGGTCGCTCTGTTTGTACAAGCCGCAGGATTGGTTGACCTCTCTCTTTTCAGCAGGTCTTCCATTTTTTAACCAGCTCAGGAAAAATCGTGGCGGCTAATTATCTCGGTAAACATGAGTATTTTATTGACGTCTGTAGGTCTGAAGAGAAACGGTGCAACATCCCTGGCTTTCAAAGTAAAATCAACGGTTCGGCACTCCGCGAGGATTGCCTCCACCAGTCCCGCTGGTTCGGTGATACTTATTTTTTGGCCAAGATATGCATAATCTGGTCTGGTGTTCTGGATCAGGTGAATAATATCAAAGAAATCTCTTCCCTTTAATTATGCGCCTCACTCTCTATTTTAATCAGAAAACGCTTTTGTGCATGTCCCGATAAGCCCAGATCCTGCAGCAGCCCTGGAAACTGAACGTTTCGCCTGTAAGCGGTCAGCCGAGGGTTTTCTTTTTTATCAATTGCCTTCGCGGGATACCCTGATTTCTGCAGCTCCGCTATCACCTTGTCGGTAAGATGATAGAAATAAAACTGGGGAAGACGCAGTTCCGCAGGGTACTGTTGCAGTAGATCCTCCAGATTAACCATGATATAGTTCCTTGAATACGGCGCTGCGCCTTTCTAAAGCCCGGGATTTAAAGCGTCGTAGATACACATTAAACAGCGGCCAGTCGAAATCACTTAGAAGAAGGTCGCTGTCTAAGCGCAGCTCGTGCATAGCAGCGGCATTGTTTATGCGGGCATTCAGATAAAGATAGTCAAGAACTGCCTTCTCTCGTACGGCTACGCGAACTTGCCGGGGATTGCCTGCCCCGGGGATATGTTCAAGAGGGATCAGGTGATAACCAAAAAAAAGAGATTGTTTCATGCTCGCGTATACGAATTTTCCAAAGGGTGTATGCCAACGCATGGTCTTTCGGGTAGTGACTGAGGTTACAGAGGCAACTGTTTCAGGGATTAATCCATAGTATGCCAGCGCTGTTTCCATGCTGATATATGATGGCTGGTATATGACATTAGCAATCAGCAAATGAGACTGGGGTCTGTTAAGTATTTCTGGAAAACAGTACCACTTGTGTCTTATTTTCCTGATAACGCCCTTGTGTGTCCACTCACTCAGTCGCCGGCGGTCGAAGGCTGATTCGCTTTTTCGAACATCGTTAAGGCAAAATATCCCGAACCTGGAAAATTCTTTCTGGAAGCGTAAAACATTCATAATTCCGGTAACATCATTGAAGGCTTTTTTTGCATTGCCGTTCTGTACCGGAAACAACCGGAGAATATCGTCAGCTCGTCCGCCGAATTCTTTCATGATGAGAAATTTATACTCCTGCTCACTTTTTACGGGCACCGATTTTGTGAATATTGTTGCCTCGTCAGCATTCGCTCCGAGAAGAACCGGTACGGCATGCATCTTCCCCTGTTCGAGTAAGATCCGGGGATCGTCAGGAATGATAATACCGTCAACTATCGGATTAAAGCTGTTCCCCTTCCAAAACAATCCCGTTTCGGGTGATGCTATGCGCAGTATTTCCTGCCAGGACTTCGCCCTGAGTTCTCTCAGGATATCCGTTGTGCGCGAAACAAGATTTGCCGCTATGCGTTCACCGACGGCCTCCATGGGTTCACTGCCATACCAGCGGTATCGCAGGTGCGAGTTGAATCCTTCGAGACCGGCACTTTGTATGATTGCGCGATGGTAGAGCCCGGCTGCTCCCGGTGAGATAAGCAGGCGGACGACACTTCCGCCGCCTGCGGATTCACCGAATATCGTCACACAGTTATTGTCGCCATTGAAACCAGTAATGTTTTTTTTTACCCATTTAAGTGTCTCTATTTGATCCAACATTCCGTAATTTCCGGATATTCCATTCCCGCTTTCTGCCGACAGGAGCGGATGTGCAAATACAGGCAATCCTCATCCAAGTGACCTGTTTCCTTGCCGATAACAGGTGCGGGCTGCGGACACCACGGGCCGAACTCCGTACATATGCGCACACCGTTCCAGGCATCGACAGGCTGCGGGCGACCTCCACCGGAGGTCCCCTACCGGCGGGGCAACATACAGAATCCCAAGAAATGCCCGTACACCGCTTGTCAGTGTTTTGCCCTGCACAACGCCGTAGGAGGTAGTCACACATTCCCTGTCATCGACGCATAATGCTGATGCGGAAAAAATTGCAGCAGTAAGATAAAAAACAAGAACCATGAAAAAATTACACACCGTTTTCAAAAAACATGCATTAAAAAAATTAAATGATAATGTTGCAGTAAATGTAACTATTCAGCCCTCATGCGTGCATAGGGTACCCATTTGCTAACGGCACCAGTGCTTGATACATACTGATATGCGTTTATGTGCAGTTACTACTATTTTGGGAAAGTTGACTGCGAAGTACTTGATTTTCTTCTTGAAGAACAGTTACTTGTTTTTCGAGAGCTGCAATGCGCTCAGTAAAAGCAATGAAAAAATCAACGAAATAATCCGGATTGGCAAAAAATTCACGTTTGAGTAGTTCACGATCCATTTAGAATTTTCGCCTGAAATGAATTTTATGTAAATTCCCTTGGTTTTCATATAAATTTCCAAAATAAAAAAATTAGGACTGAATAGTTACAATTATTAATGATAAAATCCGAAGAAATCACTTCAAAAACCATTCAATCCTGTATTCACAATATTAGAAATATAAATATTATTTTTGATTTTGATTTAGCTGAACTTTATCAAGTAACTACAAGTGCGCTAAATCAAGCAGTGAAAAGAAATCGTGAAAGATTTCCTAATGATTTTATGTTCCAATTAACGCAAAAAGAACTCGATAATTGGATGTCACAATTTGTGATATCCAATCCATCCTTTAAAATGGGTCTCAGAAAATTACCGTATGCTTTTACTGAGCATGGCATTTTAATGTTATCGAGCGTTCTTCGTTCTCAAAGAGCCATTAGTACAAACATTTAAATCATGCGCATTTTTACCAAAATGAAACAATCATTAATTGGCTATTCAGATCTAAACAAAAAAACAGAGTATTTGGTAAATAGATACGACAAGCAATTTAAAATAATTTTTGATGCATTAAAAGAATACTTTAACCAAAACAAGAAATCAATACAATTAAAAAAATTGGGTTCGGTAGATAAAAACCAATGTTGGCACACTTGCGTAACATACAATTTTATTCACTCTTCTCCCTTTCTGTACCAATCTCCTCACGAAATTTTTCTCCTCGTAAAAACTTGAGTATGAGAGAAGCCCAGCATTTCCCGAAAATTTAACCGACAGAGCAATCTACCGGAAGTATGCGAATATCACCATACCAACCTGCGAAATTCTGTTTGTTTCGATATCCCGAAAGCATCGCATCACTGCTCTCACCAAAAAGAACACACCGCACACGTAAGCCCGTTCTTGTTTTTGTCCACCGGAACGAATGTGAAAAGAATAATGTGATGATAAAATGTGATATGCCTTTATGCAATTTTCATATATCAGACAATTATGTATTGTCCGTATAAGAATAGCGTATAAAATTTGTTGCAGGAAATGATCCAATCTTTGAATACTTGAAATTTAGTAAAATGATATAATCTTTCAGGTGTATCGTGGAAATTAAGAATATTATTTGGCTTGACAGCATAGTAGATAAATTACTTTAGAAGCATAATGTTACTCAAAATGAAATTATTCAAATATTTAACAATAAACATTATTCTCGTCATCCTGCGCCGGTCAAAATAAACCCACATAAAAACCCATCACATTAATAACTCACCGTAACGTTCTAGTTTATATCTGCATCGTTTACGATAAGTTTTGCACAACAAAAGTGCCTGCTAAGTAACCACCAGCACCACAACACCGCGATCACGGCATAACCGGTAACACAACCGAGAACCCGGACCCCAGCGGTGAGGCACAAGCACCATATGCGTGCATGCCGTAACAAGCCGCCGGGTGCGTGTAGCAAGTGCAACCGCCGGACGTAAACCCGCAGGCGAAGACCACGCAACCGGCAAACCGAGCGACGACCGCTCAGGAAATGCGCAATAAAACGACGCACTGCCGGAAAAGTGAAACACCAGCGGTAAATGAAACGCACGGTCAACACCTGGCGCACAACCGAGGGACTCGCGGAGTGAAACTATGCGTGAGGGGATAAGAGGAGGATGGTAACGAGTAAGCCTCGCAAGGGCAACGGAGTTTAGATTCTTTATCATAGACATCTACGCTAAAAACGTCGATAAATTTGTGTAATTAAGTTTATTTATTATACAGCGAGAGGACAGCGGACAGCGGGCAGAGGGCAGAGGGCAGCTGGTACTTACATAATTTTAGTTAGTCTGGCTTCTGTATGCTGTCTTCTGGAGTCTACCGACGAGGTCGGTCGACCTCTCCGGCTTTGCCGGCTTAGGAAATTATTCGTACGAAACATAAATTTTATACACCCGCTGAAGTATTTACCGGATTTACTATCGACGAGAACGCCTTGAAACAGCAAATCAAGTCCGCATACCGGCAAAGATTGGAGATTAACAGAAAATCTGTATGTGATAATTGCCGATAAGAAGTTAAGACCAGAAAATTTGACTGATCAAATCAGGACTTTTTCAAAAAATTTTGACTTGCTGAAGCCAAAAAAATGCTTTCCTTTTAAGGAATTATTTAGTGTGATAAATTGATGTAAACGGGCTGGGTAAATCTTTTCCAAGCTACGAAAACATAATTAAAATTTCAACTTATTTTGGTATATCGATTGATATTTTAATCTATGAAAAAATGAATTCATTTATTAATTTTTGTGATCTCTTTCGTTATGCAGAAAAAGCAAATGAATTACCAAAATCGGAACGCAATCATATTATTGATTCAATAAAGCAATTTATACGAAAAAAAAATCATAGTAGCGACAATATTATTTTCGATGATAAAGAAAAAATATAATTTTAATAATTCAATTCATTCTAATCTTTTCGCAATTCGAAAAGTGGCAAATTTAACACTTGAGGAATTTGCTCAAATCATTGGTGTTGCTGGCAAAGCAGTGGTTTGGAAATATCAAAAAAAGTCTCGCCCTTCTATAAATATACTTGTTAAAATCAGTAAACATTTTATAATATCATTAGAATATTTGATTTCATCTAAACCACTCGTTTTTAATATCAAAGATAATGTTTCACTAAATACTCTTATTGTCTTTGATAAAACATGCTCGTTAATAGAAATGCTTACTGTAAAAAGAATCATGGCGAAAGTTCTTCAAAACAACAACGTCCTAATATCATAGATCCATCGATAACTCGTGAATAAAAAAAGCTGTTCTACTCGTAGTTTTTATAAAATACACATAACACTCAAAGCTAAAATTAAAAATTTTTTTATTGACTTTATTCAAATACTAACGTATCATTAGTATAGGATTTTTTATGCCAACACTAACAATACCTCAAGAAATTAATGAACTCTCCATACCCGAGAAAATTATTTTGGTAGAAAATATTTGGAATTCTATACCACCCCAAACCGACGAAATTCCTTTATCAAGTGATCAAAAAATTGAACTTGATCAGAGGAGAGAAGCTCATAATAAAAACCCGAATTCTGGTGCATCATGGCCAACGGTGAAAAATAGAATTATTAATAAAATTAAGAAGTGATTAAGCAAATAACAATTGAACCTGAGGCAGAAAATGACTTAACCACTTCATATGATTGGTATGAAGAAAGACGCATCGGTCTAGGAAAAGAATTTCTATCAGCATTTGAATCAGTTGTTGAACAATTAACAAGATTTCCAGAGAGTGGACCAATAGCAAACTATAAAGACTATAGACGAATATTATTAAAAAAATTTCCTTTTGAAGTGATTTATTTTATTAAAAATAGCAATATTTTTATTTTAGCAGTTTTTCATGTCAAAATGTCTGACGAAAAAAAACAAAGCCGAATGAATTAACTTCCCACCAACCCGCCACCCATCTCCACCATTGCTTGACCGTCTTCTACATCGTGCTGAGATCTTTAATCTCAGTGGTAAGTCATATAGATAAAATAAAAAAGGAGAAAAAACCACTACCAGAAACAGGGAATTCTGTTTGATATCAGGCAGGGAATTCTATTTGATGAGTAACAGGGAATTCTGCTTGACATTTACACGGGTAGTAATACGCAAAAATCAGCGGCCTTGCGCCGATGCCGCAGTCATCGTTTTGCGTCGGATAAAATAAATCGACGTGAAAAAACCACCACAATAATACTCCCACTCCGCAGTGCAAACTTTTTCCGTCATCATTGTTTCCCGCTTCGCTTTCTTGCCGATTTTAAAAACATTATCTTACCGTTCAGCAAAACAATAAATTACCGTTGCGAAGAAAATTATTTTTCCACAACGGTATAATAATTATATTCCTTGC
>Ga0180007_10006660_pt1 | contig 11217 bp, 10 predicted proteins | sample MM_PC_MetaG_FD_121122 | JGI IMG/M metagenome (GOLD analysis project Ga0180007, IMG submission 121122) | Groundwater microbial communities from the Aspo Hard Rock Laboratory (HRL) deep subsurface site, Sweden - MM_PC_MetaG | ecosystem: Environmental > Aquatic > Deep subsurface > Groundwater...
GCTCACGCCCGCAAACGCAACAGTGAGATTCAAAAGGGTTTTGCTGCTATCCCCGGATACATCTGTAATGGTTATTTCAGGCGAATGGGAAACGCCGTCAAAGGTAAAGGTTTCATCTGAATCGCCAAAAACTGCACTGCCGGAAAGGGGCTGAGCCTCATCAGCCTTTGACTTTAAAATCAACACATCAAGCGCCAGCAATCGTTCCATGGTCGCCCTGGCCTGATTTGTTATAACGGCTGTTTTTTCAACATGGGTTGCAGCCATCATGGCCGGACCAAAACTTTTCATCATGGGGATAATGGCAAGGGAAATAATAAACAGGGCGATGATAATTTCAAACAGGGTAAATCCGGATGCGTGTGAAGGCTGTTTAATCAACAGATATTCTCCCGCTGATCCCGTTGATGGTAATGGTATGGGACAAATCCCCCAGGCTCAGAACATAGTGGCTGTCTGTATAGGTGGTATGACCGTCCGGGAAAAAGGTTACTGCAGCAGGGCCTGAATCAATGGAAACCCCGTCAAAATTGCCCGTGGCTGCAAAAGCCACAACATACCAGGTTCCTGCCAGAGAATTAAACACAATATCATCACCATTAACCGGCGGCTGGTTATTGAGCCGGATGGTCCCGGCTGTTTCATCTGGAAATGGGGCTGTGTCCTTGATCTGAACGGTATTGGTGATGGCATCAGCCTCAAACCGGAACGGGCGTTGATATCGGATGCTCAGGCTGGCCGTGGTTTCAATGGCACTGACCATGATCGTGCTGGCCGAGGACAGTTTGCTGTCGGAAAGGAGATTGGTCATGGCCGGCATTCCGGCCATTCCAACAATCCCCAGGATCATGACAATGATGAGGAGTTCAATAAGGGTAAACCCACTTGTTCTAATTAAGGGATTGACCATCCAGTTTGAATTAGTTGTATTAAGGCGCAATGCCTGGTACAAGTTTCCCTGTTTTATGAAAAAAATACCACGCGCATAATTTGAGATTAGCATCCGTAGGAACAGTAGCAAGATCCAGAGAAGCATCACATATTACATTGTTTTTATCATTGAGCGGATTCGTCGGCAAAGCGCCATCTTTTATATAAGGGCCATATGGATGGGTATCCGCTTTAGTTGTAACGACTGCACCGGCTGCATTGCTGTACTGAGTCAGTTGTGCTACAAATGCGGTTTGGGCAGCAGCAACATCTGCTCCGGTTCCCCCCGGATAGACATTGTTATGCTGGACAGCGTATAGTTCAATGGCATTTCGCAATGTCGTTGTGTTTGTCTCCAGGGTGCTCTGTTTTGCATCCTGCGTAGAAACTGTAATCTGCGGTACAATCACCATGGCCAAAATACCAAGGACCATCACCACAATCAAAATCTCAATCAATGTGAATCCCTGGTTACCGAATTTCCTTTTCCGATCTTTTTTTTGATTGATCACGTGTTCCTCCATGACTTATTTATACTGGTTTTCCTTTGATTGTCCAATGTTGAACGTATTCTTGCATCATTAAAGCGAAAAATTCAAGCTAAAAATTTAAGTTTTCGCAAAAAAAAATCATTTCATGGCCCCGGCCAGGCGGAACATGGGCAGAATAATGGAAGATACAATGATAAACACAACCACCCCCATAAAGATCAGGGCAATGGGCTCAATCAAAGAGGCGATCTGATTCAGGCTCTCTTCCGTCTCTCTTTCATACACTTGGGATAACTTGAGCATGACGGCGGGCAGTTTTCCCACATCCTCTCCCACTGCAATCATCTGTTTTACAGACTCATGGATATTCTTGTTTTGCGCAAACCCTGCTGAAAAATGCCCCCCTTCTTCAATGATCGTGCGGATATTTTCCACATAGTGCTTATAGTATGCATTTTCAATGGTATTGCCGGCAATGGAAATGGCTTCTGACAGGGGAACACCGTTCTCCAGCATGGTCCCCAGGGTCCGCAGAAAGAAGCCCGTATAAATATTATTGGACAATGTTGAAAACAGTTTAAAATGAATGGCCAGCCAGTCCTTATGACGGTGAAAGGCTTTTGACGGCAGATAAGCCCTGATCCCTGCCCCAAGGCCGATACTTCCTAAAATACAGACCCACCAATAGGACCGCAGAAAAACACTTAACCCCATCATCATCCTTGTTGTGGGCGGCAGAATATGATACTTGCCCTCAAAAAACACCATGAATTTGGGCAGAATGCCAATGAGCACAAAAAGGGTGACAACAAAAGCCAGGACACAGAGAACCACGGGATAGGCCATTGCGCCTCGAAGACGGGACCGGATGGCCTGTTGTTTTTCCAGCATTTCAATGATGCTGTCAATGACCTTGGGTAAAAATCCGCCTGTTTCACCGGATCGGATCATGTTGACATAAACGCTTTTAAACACGGCAGGGTGCCGGGTCATGGCAGCGGACAACTGGTGCCCCTCTTCAATATCCTTGACCATGGCTTCCAGAATGTCTTTGAAATAGTCATTGGTCGTCTGTACCCGAATGGTTTCAATGGCACGGCTCAGCGAAATGCCCACATCCAGCATCAGGGACAACTGGGTCAGGAAGAAAAACAATTCCTTTTGTTTTACGGAACGGCGGGCAAAACTGAACGATGTCTTCTTTGGCTTTTTTATACGGGGTCTGGCTTTTGATTGAATGCTGATGGACATAAGCGGTTACTCTTCCCCGACGGTGAGCATCTGCACCTCTTCAATGGTGGTATATCCCTCAAGCACTTTTTTATACCCGTCCTGCTGCATGGTGATAAAGTCTTTTTTTTCAAGATATTCCTTGAGCTTGTCAATAGTGGGATTGCTTAAGATGAGCCGTTGAAGACCCGGGTCATTGACCAGCATTTCATGGATACCGATACGGCCCTTGAATCCTGAATCAAAACAGGACGTGCATCCCCTTCCCCGGGTAAGCTTCAAATTTTTATGTTCATCAAACCCCAGTTCCCGGATCACTTCTTTTGGCGGGTAAAAATCGGTTTTACAGCTCGGGCAGATGGACCGTGCCAGACGCTGGCCAATGGAAGCCAGCAGGGAAGATGAAATCAGATAGGGTTCGATCCCCATCTCTAAAAGTCGCGTGATCGTGCTCGGGCTGTCATTGGTGTGCAGGGTGGAAAGAACCAGGCGACCCGTCAAAGAGGCTTCAATGGCAATTTTGGCGGTTTCCCTGTCCCGGATCTCCCCGACCAGGACAATATCCGGATCCTGGCGCAGGACATGTCTTAAGATTCTGGCAAAGGTCAGGCCGATGGCAGACTTCACCGGGACCTGGGTGATGCCGTGGATCTGATATTCAACGGGGTCCTCAATGGCAACGATATTTTTCTCAATGGTATTGAGCAGATTTACGGCAGCATACAGGGTAGTGGTCTTGCCGCTGCCCGTGGGACCGCAGACAATGATCAGGCCATAGGGTCTTCTGAGCAACTCCTTGAACAGGGCCAGAAGGGGGGGGGCAAACCCGAGCCGGTTGATATCCAGGACGGATTTACTGCGGTCCAGGATCCTTAAAACCACTTTCTCACCGTAATAGCCGGGTAAGGACGAAAACCGCAGATCAATCAGCCTGCCATCCACCGTGACCTGAATTCTGCCGTCCTGGGGCATGCGCCGTTCTGAAATATCCAGGTTTGCCATGACCTTAAGCCTTGACACCACAGCGGAATGACGTTCCATCCCATGGGTCATCAATTCATAGAGGATGCCGTCAACCCGGGCCCTGACCATGAAATTGTCCTGCTGGGGTTCAATGTGAATATCGCTGGCTTCTTTACGAATCGCCTTGAGAAGGATGAGATTGGTCAGATTGACAACAGGACTGCCCTCGGCCATTTTTGCAATCTCACTGATCGTGGCCTCAGTACTCTCTTCAACAAAAGACAGATCACCTTCGTCAACGGAGCTGATCACATCATCAATACTGATCTGTCCCTGATAGCATTCTTCAATGGCCTTGCTGATATCACTGCTGGAACAGGAAACCTGCTGAATATGAAACTTTGTTATCTCGGCAATTTTATCCTGTTTGAAAAAATCATGGGGGTCACTGGTGGCCACTGTCAGGACATTGTTCACCCGGAACATGGGAATCACGTTCATCTGGATGGCTTTTTCCTTTGGAAGGATATCAACGATTGCCGGATCAACCATGCCTTTTCTCAACGCGACATGGGGAATGCCCAGCTGCTCGCTCAACGCATGGTTCAACTCCTCATCCGTAATGATATTCTGCTTGATAAGCAGATATCCCAGACTCTGGGATGTCTGGGCCTGAATTTCAAGAAGCTCAAACAGCTTTGCCGGAGTTAATTTTTTCTGACGGACCAGGATTTCCCCGAGTTTGATTCTCTTTGTCATATTTTTCAGGCTTCTGGCTTTGTTCGCTTGGTTGAGATAATTTTGAACTCACCGATCAATTTCACACATACCAATATGTCTGTGCACACATCATTCATATCAGAAATGATCAGATCCCGCCCCTTTTTTTTTAACTGCTTCTGCATCTCCACCAAAAGTTCAAGGGCACGGCTGTCAACCAGGGGCACGGATTTCATATCAATGATAATATCCACAACCCCTTTGGCCAATAGATTTTTAAAAAACCGTTCCAGTTGCTCACAGTTTTTATAGGTCAGGGAGGTAACCGGGCCCAGAACGGTTTTACCGTTAATATTCTTGATGGTAATATCTTTTATGGAAACGCTGGGACTCATCTTCTCCTGTGGTGTCGTTGTGCAAGCCAGGCGCTTGCCTGTTTGTAAACCCGGTTAAACGTCTGAACCAGTTCCGGGTCCAGTTGTGTTCCCGAGACTAGATTGATAATTTCCAGGCCCTTGGCAAAAGAAGCACCCTTTCTATAGGCCCGGTCAGATGTAATGGCATCAAATGTATCGGCCACGGAAATGATCCGTGAGGACAAAGGGATATCCTGACCTTTGATGCGGGACGGATAGCCCGTACCATTATAGGCCTCATGATGATGAAGAACCCCGGGGATGGAATCGGCAAGATAGTCAAGGGGGGTAATTATTTCTGCCCCTTTTAAAGGGTGTCCTTTGATAACCGTATATTCATTTTCATCCAGCCGGGCCGGTTTGTTGAGTATGGCTTCGGGGATGCCTATTTTACCCACATCATGGAGCAGGGCAGACCAGTTTAATATTTTTTTTTCTTCTGGGCTCAATCCCATTTCCTGGGCCATGAGCATTGAGATATGGTGTACCCGTTCAGAATGGCCTCCCGTGTAAACGTCCTTGGCTTCAATGGTTACGATGAGAGATTTTACGATATTGATGCCAAAATCCTCAAGGTCATGGTATAGGTCGGTATTGGCAATCACCACACCGATCTGTTCAGCAATGGAAACCAGAAGGCGAAGTTCGCTGCGCTTGATGATATCGTTCATGTTAAGGGAAAAAATTCCCAGCCACCCGTAAAAGCATTCATTGTGCTGGATTTTTACGGCAAGAAACCTGAAGGGATCTTTATGAAGCGTTGAAAACAATTTTGTGTCTGTTGAATTGTTTACAATAAAATACCCCTCATCAAGTTTTTTGTTGCTCTTTTCAACAGCCTTGATCAAGGATGCGACAAATTCCGGCGTATCTTTTATGCAGATCTCTTTTTTGCAGACAGTTTCAGAGTAATCCGGTCGATCCGGCATAAGGGAGAAGACCATGTCCATCCGGACATTGTCTTTAATTTCATTGAGCAGATGCAGGATCATCTGGCTTGAAAAATTAAGGGTTTTTATCTGGGTTGCCACATTTGAATACAGATGAAGGGATTCATAGCTTTTGTCAAGCTCCGTGATCAATGTCTCAGATTCTCTTTGCATTTCCCATCTTTCTTCGATCTGACCGGCAATCCGGGTCAGAAGCAGTCGCACATCCTCGGAACGGGGGCAGGTGTGCCAGGCACCCGTATCCCCGCAGGAAAAATAGGCCAGAAGAACGCCTGCGATCGTGTCGTCGTCAAACAACGGTAGGCCTATCAGCCGATCTTTTTTGGGGGTTTCCTCGTGCAGAAAATCCTTGGCATCATAGATGCGGGACGTGATCCCGGGCAAAAATTGTCTTACCCCGTTCAGGTCTGAAAGGTCACCGGCACAGACAACACCCGTTGCATTCCATATCTCAAATTTTAAAGGTGATATCTTTGAGAACCCCGTAAGGATCTCTTCAAAACCCGTTGATTTCATAAATCATATTCCTGGATATCTTCAGCTTTATTCAGGCGGTTGTCCGTTCAAAATACTGGGCAAGGGCTTCGATGATTTTGGACGGACTAAAGGGTTTTTCCATAAACATGGTATCCTGCATCTCATCTATCCACTTTTGTTCATAGGGGTTGATCCGCGCCGTTATGATAATGGTTAAAAAAGGGCGGTCTTTTTTTAAGGGGTTGGTCATTATGCACAATTCTTTGCCGTCAAGCCGGGGCATGTTTAAATCGGAAATCACGGCATCAGGCTTTTGATTCTGAATGATTTCCAGCCCCTCTTTCCCATTCTTTGCCGCCAGGGTATCAAACCCGCTATGCTTTAACTTTATTTCCAGAATCCTACGGATATGTATATCATCATCTATGATGAGAATTGTTCGTTTTTTATCCAATAACCAAATCTCCCTTGGGTATCTTTATCGTGAACTGGCTTCCTTTGTCAAGTTCGCTTTGAACCTCGATAGACCCATCATGCATTTTGATGATCTCGGCAGTAATGGCAAGGCCCAGTCCGCTGCCCGTCTGTTCAACAACCTGGTCATTTTCAGAGCGATAAAATTTTTCAAAAATATGCGGTAAATCCTTTTCATCCATGCCAAAACCCGTATCATTGATTTCAAACACCACCGTGTCATCCGTTTCTTTGATGGCAAATGTAATCCTGGCAGATTCAGGTGAATATTTGACTGCATTTCCCAAAATATTGATCAGGGCGGATTTGAGCATCTCCTTATCCCCCATTATTTTGGGGAAATTATCCGGAACCTGTCTTTCAATGGTGATATTTTTTTCCGTGGCAACGGCCTCCACAGCTTCAATACACCCCTCCATGAGCCAGTCCGTCTTGACCATGTCTTTTGTGGCCGTGATCTGGCCCATTTCCGTTTCAGCAAGCTCCAGAATACTTGAAATCAATTTGGCCAGGCGGTTTGTCTCGTCATTGATGGTATTGAAAAATTCCTTCTGCATTTCAATATTGTTGATTTCACCATCCATCATCATTTCATTGTAGGCCTTGATATTGGTCAATGGTGTTCTTAATTCGTGGGCGATGTGATTGATAAAATCCTGCTGTGATTTTTCTGCTTCCCTTTCGCGGGAAACGTTAACCACCCGGATAAGCCGGATAAAAAGCGATCCCTGGGCATCTGTTATATTGGATGACGAGGTTTGATAAAACTGACCCGGATCCGTTTTATCAAAGGTCATGTTCATATGCCGGGACGTCTGAGATCCCCCAGCAGCGCTGCGCTGAAGAATAAAGGCCTTAAGGTCTTCATGCTCGATCACCTCTTCATAGGAACGGTTGATCAGATCATCCAGCGTTTGCCCCAAAAGATCCAGCAGATATTTATTAACAAAAAAGACCATATCCCTGTTGTCAATGAGCAGGACACCAAAATCAAAGGCATCAAAAATATTGAAAAACTGTTTGTTTTCAAACTGGCTGATTTTAAGGCGGGATTCCAGTTTCTGGCGCTGGGCTTCAGCCTCATGTGTCTTTTCCTTTACACTGGCCAGATAGGCTTCCAGATTTTCAATGATGTCTTTAATATCACCTTTGCCGCTGTTGATTCCGGCCACACACTCATCTGCCCCTTTAATGGCTCCCAGGTGCTTAAACGACAGGATCGTCCAGTAATATCCAAACACCAGGGCCAGCAGAATAAAAAAAGCAATCTGGGCCGGCAGGACAAGGTTTTCATAGGTTAAAAAATTATGGGCAGGTGCTTTCAACCCCAGCCGGACAACGGCAGCGACTTTTTGCTCACTGAACACGGGCCGTGCAAATTCTATGATATCAAGTCCCTTTTGGATGGAAAATTCCTGCATGATAAAACCGGATTCCAGTAAACTTTTGTTTACAATGATATCCGGTACCTGCTGGTGAATGTTCTCCGGCGAAAATGAAAGAACCGGTTTTTTCTGGCCGTCATGGATAATACAATAGGCGATTTTATTTCCCAAAGCGTTCTGGGACAGTTCCCGGAAAAAATAATCGTTTGCCCCGGACAGAATATCTGCCGTGGAAGGCATGCTCAACATGCCGATAAGACTTTGACCGCTCTCCTTGATCTGCCTGTAATCCTTCAGGGTTTCCTTTTCAAATTGCGCATAGGAAATAAATACAATTCCAACGATCACAAGCAAAAATAATAACAGGCTAATAAATTTTGTTTTTTTCATTTGATTTGTCTCTTGGAATATTTTTTTTTAAACCACTTAAGCCGGATAAAAAAATAAAGGGATTGAGGGGGACATAACTCCGTCCTGTCAGTTACAGAGCACTGGTCAGAAAAACGAATCACATGTTCCAACAAGACTTACTATAAACAACAGAAAATGCAATGATTATTTTTTATTTATACGGTTGGTACCAGGCTCTTTTCCACCCCATTATCCCTATTTTCATACATTTTCCCCTGAAAGCTGTCACGGGTTTCAAGGGTTGTCTGAATCATGTTAAAAGTTTCTCTGTATTGCCCTGCCCATTGGGGAGCCCGCAGTTCATCCGGATGCGGGTCACCCGTGATCCGCTGGATAATAATTCTTTTGGGTAACCGCTCTAAAAAATCACAAACCAGATTCACGTACGCCTCCTGCTCCAAGGGAACATAGGCACCCGTTTCCCACATTCGGTCAAGAAGAGTTCCCTTGATCACATAGAGCAGATGGAGTTTCACCCCGTCAATCCGGCTGTCTGCCAGTATTTTTGCCGTTTCAAGCATCATGTCCCTGTCTTCTCCCGGAAGCCCCAGAATCACATGGGCGCAGGTATGAATCCCCCGGTCAGCCGTCAAATCCAGGGCCGTGAAAAAATCTTTAACGCTGTGGCCCCGGTTAATGGTTTTCAAGGTTGCATCATGGCCGGACTGAAGGCCATATTCAAGCCAGACCAGATATTTTTTGGCATATGAGGCGATCAGGTCAAGTTTTTGCCGATCAATGCAGTCCGGTCTTGTACCAATGGCCATTCCCACAACCCCGTCACAGGAAAAAACCGCATCAAACAATTGCTTCATATGATCGCAGGTGGTGTAGGTATTGGTATAGGATTGAAAATAGGCCATAAACTTTTTGGCCTTATACTTTTTTATGGCCCCGATTCTGCCTATTTCGATCTGCTCTGTTATGGAAAACCCTTTTTCAAATAAACCAGAACCAGACCCCTTTGAATTACAATAAATGCACCCGTCCCTGGAGATCTTACCATCCCTGTTGGGACAGGACAGTCCTGCATCGATTGAAATTTTCTGAACCCGTTGACCAAACAATTGTCTTAAATAGGTATTATAGTCTGAATATCTCTTTATTTTCTCCATTGCATCAATTCCAATCCCATTGACATTTCTTATTTCAAACCCCTGCTTAAATTTTTATCCTGTTCTTTAGCATTAAAAGCGATTAAAAATCAAAGATAGATATGGATTGGAATTGCCAAAAAAAACCATTGATCACACCCATGCGTTGCAGAACCATTTTGCCGCCTGGACAATTGATTTTTTTTTATTGATTTTAATCGATTAACTTGACAAGAAACCACTTAATATTATATTCGGACACCATGTTTTTTTTACAAATTATTCTTGTATAATAGGCTGAAAAAAAATAAAATCACTTCCAATATCTTTTGATTTTTTACAATAAAAAAGGGGCTTGATATGAACGACCTTTCGCAACCAGAATCCGAACCTCCTTTGAGTATGGATTTATCATCCATCGATATACCGCTTGAGACAAAAACAGAAACAGAAACAGAAATCCAATTATTTAAAAAACATGACAACCTAAATTCAGATTTCAGTGTTATTAATCCCAAAGCAGCTGAATTTAAAGAAACTTTTTTCTCCCAGGCCACGGACAGACAATGGAGCAACTGGAGATGGCAAATCCAAAACAGTTATACAAACTTTAAGAAACTTTCAGAAATCCTGGATATTACCCATATTGATAATTTTGATTTCCTGACAAAATCAAGAAAACTGCCACTTCGAATCACACCCTATTATGCCAGCCTTTTATATGGGAAAAAAGCAGACTACGCTCTGACAAAATCCGTTGTTCCAAACCGGCTGGAACTGGTTTTATCTCCCGGAGAAGAAAACGATCCCCTGCACGAAGATTCAATGTGCCCGGTTGTGAACCTGGTTCACCGCTATCCAGACAGGGCGTTGCTCCTGTCCACAGGATTCTGTTCTGTTTATTGCCGGTATTGTACACGGTCGCATATGGTGTTAAAAGACAAAAAACACTACGGGGTAAAGGCCTGGGAAAAATCAATCGACTATATCCGGAACAACACCAGCATACGAGACGTGATCGTATCCGGAGGAGATCCGCTGACAATGCCGGACAAGCATATTGAATTTTTATTGTCATCATTGCGGGCCATTCCCCATGTTGAAATGATCAGGGTGGGAACAAAAATTCCCATGGTGCTGCCCCAGCGGATCACCAACAAACTGGTGAAAATGTTGAAAAAATATCATCCCTTATACATGAGTATCCACGCAACCCATCCCGATGAGATAACACCTGAAGTCACTGAGGCCTGCAAACGCATTGCAGATGCCGGGATACCCATGGGAAGCCAGACCGTTTTACTCAAAGGGGTAAATGACACGGTGGATACCATGAAAACACTTGTGCATAAACTGTTAAAAATAAGGATCCGGCCTTACTACCTGTATCAATGCGATCCCATACCCGGTTCTTCTCATTTCAGGACTCCGGTAACAAAAGGGCTTGAGATCATACAGGGATTACGGGGTTTTACCAGCGGCTACGCAATCCCACACTATGTTATTGATACCCCGGGCGGTGGCGGAAAAATTCCCTTGCTTCCAGAATATTTTCAGGGCAGAGACGGCAATGATATTGTGTTAAAGAATTTTGAAGGCAAAACGTTTAAATATTATGATCCAATCTAATGTCATTATTTAAAATAAGGAAGATAACAGACACCTATCTTCCATCA
>Ga0180007_10006661_pt1 | contig 11212 bp, 10 predicted proteins | sample MM_PC_MetaG_FD_121122 | JGI IMG/M metagenome (GOLD analysis project Ga0180007, IMG submission 121122) | Groundwater microbial communities from the Aspo Hard Rock Laboratory (HRL) deep subsurface site, Sweden - MM_PC_MetaG | ecosystem: Environmental > Aquatic > Deep subsurface > Groundwater...
CACCAGCATTTGCTGAGCAGGATCACTTCGCCATCCTCGGCATGGATCATTATCGGGAATGGCGAGTCTTCCACGGCCCGCCGGAGTCGCCCCTCGCTTTCGGCCAACAGCTCTTCGGCTTGCTTCTTTTCGGTGATATTCTCCTTCACCCCGACGAACTGAATCACATCCCCCTGCTCGTCCTTGACCGGCGAAATGGAGACCATTTCCCATATCAGCGTACCGTCCTTGCACTTGTTGACGATCTCCCCGCGCCATTCGAGGCCAGAGGATATCGTGTGCCACAGGCCGCTGTAGAATGCGGGGTCCTGCTTGCCGGATTTGAGCAGGCGCGGGTTCTGACCAATGGCCTCCCGAGCCTCGTAACCCGTGACCTCCGTAAACTTGGGATTGACATACTCTATGATCCCTGCGGAGTTGGTGATGAGCACGGACACCGGGCTCTGCTCCACTGCGCGCGAAAGCATCTGCAACTGCAACTCCGCGTGCCGCGCCGCGGTGACGTCCTCGGCCAGCAGGATGAAATACTGGGCAACACCCCCAGGGTCGCGCACCAGCCGCGACGTCTGGCGACACCAGACCTTCGCCCCGTCCTTGCGCACGTAGCGCTTATCCATACGGCTCAGCCCACCGTTATCTCTCAACAACTCATCCTGATGCGCTAGGCACGACTCAACATCGTCAGCGTAGGTAATCTCCACGATCCCCATGGCCTGAAGTTCGCGTTGGGAATAGCCCAGGAAGGAACAAAACGCCTCGTTGGCCGAGACAATTCTCAAGTCGAGGTTCACGACCACCACCCCGATGGGCACGTCGCCGATCAGCCTGCGAAAGCGCTCCTCGCTTTCACGCAAGGCCATTTCCGTGCGCTTGCGGGCGGTGACATCCTGCATGAAGGCGAACAAAAACTCGTCGTCGCCAAAGCACATGTAGCTGGCTTCAACCTCCATGGGTCGCACGGTGCCATACTTGGTGTGGCCCATGAGTTCCAGGGGCCGGGTGCCGACCTGGATCATACCCGCCCAAAACTGTGACCACGTTTCTTCGGTAAACGCGGGGTCCAAATTCCCTATGGACAGGGCCATGAACTCTTCCTCGGAGTATCCAAATAGCTCCTGCCCGGCCTGGTTCACATAGCGGACACCCCCGTCGGGCTGGAACCAGAACACCCCAAGCCCCACGCGCTCGATGGAATAACTCATGCAGCGCAAACGCTGCTCATCATCACGGAACCGGGTCAAGTCGCGCATGAACCCCAGCGTGGCGGGCCGCCCCTTCCACTCAATCACGGAAACCTGCAACTGCACCCACAGGGATGTCCCGTCCTGGCGCAGCAGCCTAATTTCGTAATCCTGCTCACTCTTTTCGCCTTGAATACGGCTATGGTAGCGCTCCAAAACAATCTGGCGACTGTCGGGATGGACAAAGGATTCGAAGGGACGGGCAGCCAGTTGTTCTGCAGTGTGCCCGGTCATATCCAAATACTTGGGGTTGGCGAAGACGAAGCGACCCTCCTGGATGACCGCGATCCCGGCGTCGGAGCTGTTGACGATGACGTCAAGGCAATCCTGGCTGGCTCGGAATTCACCTTCAATCTCCCGTCTGCGCAGAATTACTCGCCGCAGCACAAGCCCCCAAATCAAAAAAGCAACCAGCAGCACCACAAAGGCCAGCGCACCCCACACAAGCGCCCCATGGACGTGAATGTGGGCCGGGAACTCGGCATCTGGACGGATGAAGGCGTCGAGCAGACGTCCTTCATCAGCAAAAGCCGACCGCATCATTGAAAAAGGCGCGAAGGAACACGCACATGAGATCAAACGCCATGTACTTTGCCGAGTTGTCCGTGTTGTCTTGCTCGTCACATTCATGCCCTCACCCTTGCGCACTCTTCTTCAAGAACAGATAAAGCATAGCACATCGCCCCCCGAATTCAACTCTCATAGGCCATAACGCTCGAAAATCGCGCAAAAAAAGGCCGTTCCCTACGGGAAGCGGCCTTTTGCGTGATGAGAACGTTGCCGTCACTCCTGGGGCACGATGTTCTTGAAGACTTCCGCCTGCTTGCCGGTCAGGCCCAAAATCTCGCAGCCCACAAGGCGGGGGGAAACGCGCCGGACCACGCCCTTGAGCTTCTTGAGCTTCACCCCGTCCAGGGTCAACAGGTCCAGGACCACCTTCTCGCCGATCTTGAACTCCTGGCCGTTGTGCTTGAAACTGATGCCCACCTGGCTGGCGTCCACCACAGCGAAGGAATCATCCAGACGCGGCATGCGGGCCGCATATTCGGCCAGAGGAACCCGCTTGGCGCGGCGTTTTTCCACACCGTCGCCGCCGCCCACAGAATCGCTCATGAACCGGATGACGCGGCTCGGGTCGGGATCGTCGCGATGCAGGCCCACAATGAGGTGCTGCATGTCCGCCGGGATATCGCCCTTGCCCATCATGGGCCGAAGCGTCGCAGTGGCCTTGTCCTTCTGCCCTGCATCGGCATAGGCCCGCGACAGAGCCACCCGCGCGCTGGAATCCTTGGGCGCAAGCGCCACGGCCCGTTCATAGGCACGCAGGCGTTCCGGGTTCTGCTTCTGCCCGGCCAGATGGTCGCCCACCGTCTTGTAGGGGTTGGGTGCGGCCGGGTCCATCTTGCGCGAGACCTCGAACACCTTTGCTGCCTCTTCGTCGTTGCCGAGCCAGGCATATGTCTCCGACGCCTTGGCCAAAAACTGGCTGGAGCGGTCAAGCATGCCCATGGCCCGAAAGACCTCGGCCAAGCCCTTGTAGGCCTCGGGAAAGAGCATGTTCACCCGCGCGGCGGCGGCGAATTTCTTGATGGCCTTCTCGTACTGGCGCCCCTTGAGGAGCTGATGCCCGTCCAGGAACAGCCGCGTGGCCATATCCTGCTGGGCGGTGACGGCCTCGTTGGCGGGGAGCTGCTCCGCTGTGCCCTCGGCTGCTTCGGGCGTACCCGCCTTGGCCGTGCGGCGCACGATCTTCTTGGGCGGGCCGAGGATGATCTTTTCCAGGCGCACCATGAGCAGATACGGCGTGAAGGGCTTGTTGATATACTCGCGCGCCCCAAGGCGCATGGCCTCATCAATCTGGCCGATGGGCGAGTTGTTGCCCATGAGCACAAGAGGCAGGCGATACAGGCGCTTATCCAGGACCACTTCGTCGATAAGCAGATAGGTGTCGGCAGTGGCCAAGTCAAAGTCGAGCAGGGCCAAATCGGTCTGGTGCTTATGCAATTCATCCAGAGCCGATGGGACGTCGGCGACAAAAGTAATATTCTTGTATCCATTCTCGGTGAGTATCTTCTGTATAATGCACCGGATCTGCGCACACGGCTCAGCGACCAGAATCCCTAAACTGCTCTTGAAAGACATGCCTTAACCTCCAAAGTCTTGAGCTGGCCGAAGGGGAAACGCATCGGCGACTTTCATAGCATACTATCATCATAACAGCACTTCCGGTCAAGGAATAGAAGCCCCGGACCCTCTTGCCACACCATCTTCTCCGAGGTAGGTTTGCCCAATTAAGGAGACCCGCATGAGCTCTATCCCATTCCAGGCGATCCTGGAGATCGCTTTCCCCCTTTTTCTGATTATGGACCCCATGGGCAACGGCGCCATGTGTCTGACCATACTCAAGGATTATCCGCCAAAAAGACAGCGGGCCATCATCCTGCGCGAGCTGTTTTTCGCCCTGGCGATCATCATCCTGTTCATGTACCTGGGCGAAGGACTGCTGGGCCTTTTGAATATTCACCAGTCCACCCTGCGCATGGCAGGCGGCGCCATTTTGTTCATCATCTCCATGAAAATGGTCTTCCCCCAATCCGAGGACGCCATTTCCGACCCGCATCTCACAGACCCCTTCATAGTCCCTATTGCCGTACCGTTCCTCGCCGGGCCGTCCTGCCTGGCGGCGGTGATGGTCTACGCCCACCGCGACAGCAACTCCGTACTCCTGCCCGCCATCGGCGCAGCCTGGATCGGCACTGCGGCCTTCATGCTGCTTGCACCGACCATGACCCGCGTCCTAGGCAAAAAGGGCATGCGGGCAATAGAACGCCTCATGGGGCTGATCTTGATCCTGATGTCTTTCCAGATGCTGGAAGAGGGCATCCGCCTGTTTATCACCAGCCTGTAGCCACACTTTTGCGCCACAGGTTGTCAAAAAGGCCCTCCATCCCGTACACTGGCCCAAGACGCCCTACATCAAACCAGGAGAATCCATGCCGCCCCGTGAATCCTACGACTGGCTGCGTCAACACGCCGTAAATACCGCGATGCTCGGCTCCGCCTCGGCACTGCTGCACTGGGACCAGTCCACCAAAATGCCCGTCAAGGGCCACGCACAGCGCGCCGGACAAATCGCTTACCTCGCCGGACTGATCCACGAACGTCGCACCGACCCCTACGTGGGCGAGGCCCTGTCCAAGGCCCGGGCCGAGTTGGTGCATGACGATCCTGACTCCGTTTGGAGCGCCAACGTCCGCGAGTGGCTGCGGGACTATGAACGCAATGTGAAGATTCCCGCCGACCTTGCCATAGCCCTGGCCCGGGCCACCGCTCAGGGCGAAAGCGCCTGGAAGGAGGCCCGGCCAAAAAACGACTGGCAGGCCTTTTTGCCGCACCTTGAAGAAATCCTCAGTCTGCGCCGCGAAGAAGCCCAAGCCGTGGGATTTGCCCACGAGGCCTACGACGCCCTGCTGGACGAATACGAACCCGGGGAGACCACGGCCTCCATCGAACCTGTGCTTACAGGGTTGCGCCAGGCCCTGGTGCCGCTGCTGGACCGCATCCTGGGCGCTCCCAAACAGCCCGATGCCAGCATTCTGGGCCGCAGCTTTCCCGTGGGCTGCCAAAAGGCCTTTTGCCGTGAAACGGCCTCCAAGCTGGGCTACGACTTTTCAGCAGGCAGGCTGGATTCCACGGCCCACCCCTTTTCCACCCGCATCGGACCCGGCGACACGCGCATCACCACCCGTTTCGAGGAAAACGACTTCGCCCAGGCTTTCTTCGGCACTATCCACGAAGCCGGGCACGCCTTGTACAGCCAGGGTATCCCTGCCGACCATTTCGGGACCCCTTGCGGGTCATCGGTCTCCCTTGGCGTTCACGAATCACAGTCCCGGTTGTGGGAAAACATGGTGGCCCGGTCCCGTGGCTTCTGGACCCATTTCCTGCCCCAGGCAAAGGAGCGTTTCGAGAGCCTGCGCGGCGTGGAACTGAACGATTTCGTCAGCGCCGTGAACACGGTGCGGCCCGGCCTGATCCGCGTGGATTCCGACGAGGTTACCTATAACCTGCACGTCCTGCTGCGCTTCGAACTGGAACTGGGCCTACTGCGCGGCGAACTGGAAGCCCGCCATCTGCCCGAGGCCTGGAACGAAAGCATGCGCAGCACAATAGGCCTGACGCCCCCCGACCTCGCCACGGGCGCCATGCAGGACGTGCACTGGGCCTCCGGACTGATGGGCTACTTCCCCACCTACACGCTGGGCAACCTCTATGCGGCACAGCTCTACGAAGCCGCCGAGCGCGATATGGGCAACCTGGAGGCGCAGTTCGCAGAGGGTTCCTTCGCCCCACTTCTGGGCTGGCTACGCGACAAGGTCCATGTCCACGGCGGCCGCTTCGTCCCCCGCGAACTGATGCGCCGGGCCACCGGAACGGAACTCGGTCACGAGGCCTTCATGGGCTACCTGGAGAACAAATACACCTCCCTGTACGGGCTTTAAACACACACCCCGCATCCCGGAATGTTCACCCTGAACGTATCGCAGGACACGTCGGGCATCTGGACATCCCCCCTGCAAAGGACAAAACGCCCGGGCCGTAAGGCTCGGGCGTTTTGTCGCGGTGCCCAAGAGGGAGCCCCTCCAGGCCCCTGCCGGCACGATTGAAAAAAAAGTTCCCCTGTTCATCGCATTTTCCTTTACAAACACTCGCGCAAATGTGCTATAGGCGTACTAAGCGGGAAATCCGACTTGTGTGTTTCGAGAAGGGTTTTCGCCAACCTCTACAGTTTGGAGGACGCCATGAACCAGCTCAGATTGCAACGCCACGGCAAGCCCGACCTGATTTTCAACGGCACAACGCTTGCGCGGGTTGATGACCGTGAATTCACTGGGTTTACTGAAAACTGGCTGGTGACGACCCTCTACCGCACGGCGATTGGGCAGTATATCCTCGGGTCCGATTTCCACATCACCAGTTGCGGGCAACGCAACATTTCCACCGCCCTGGTCTTCGCCAGCGCGCAGGACCTGCTGGAGTTCATGGAAGTGAACAACAAGCCGCTCAGTTCGCTGTCCGCCGAACTGCTGCGCCAGGCCTCCATTGAAGACGAGGCGTTTACTCTCTGCGGCCCCTTTATGCATGTGGAACTGCGCACTCCCGTGGCCCTGGTCGCCGAGGTCCACTAAGGACCTGGGTGCCCGGAGCTTCCGCTGCGGCCTTCGACGCCGTCGCCCCGGAGAGGGCGTCAGGGCCTGCGGCGCGCGGACCAGGCAGATAGGCATACTCCACGACGTTTTCACGGACCACCCCTGCCGAGGCACGGGTCGCTCGATCCATGCGGCACAACGCATGCGCGTCAACACGTTCACACAGAATCAACGCATCCTCACGGTTCATGGCCCGCAAACGGTTCACCACCTCGGCCCAGGTCAATCCGGGCAAAGGCCGGAACGCGCCCCGGCTGCAGGCGGCGACACAACCCGACCCCAAGGCGACCTCCCCAATGCAACCGGGCCTTAATACGAGGGCGGCATAACTGCCCAGCGCCCGCTCCAGGACTTCCACTCCCCGGCGCAACGGTTCCCCGCGCTGAAAAAACCCGCTTCGAAGCAGGCTCACTTGGCGCTCCTGCGCCGCATCCAAATGTTCCAGCGTTCTACGCAACCGCCCCAAATCGGCTAACGCTTGCTCCGCGGCCCCGGTGTCGCCCGCCGCGACCAACGAAGCCAGCCGCTCCCATCGTTCCGTTGTATCCACTGTCGTTCCCTCGCGTTTCCCGGTTTGATTCTTTCACGCACGTGCCGACAACGCGCTCCGCACTGCCCTCCCTATTTATGTAAAGCTATACAGGCTTAGAGTCAAGCGTAAACAAACTTAACGGGTGTTCGGTTCAAATATACGTACAAATACCCTATAAAACGCAGCGAGGCCGCCCCGAAATGGAGCGGCCTCAACCGAGGTGCGGCACAAGCTCTACACTAAAAACATTAAATAATTAGGACGAATAAGCCAGCCTTGCGAACCAAGACCAAGGAGCGTTCGCCGAACAGCCGACCTGGCCCCAACTGTGAAGCTTTACATTACCTCACGGGCCATCCAGATCACGCGACCGAGGATGTCCACGTTGACCTGCTCACCCATGACGACCTCAAGAGGATCGTAGAATTGGCGATTGTCGCTGATGAGCACCAACAGGCCCGGCTTCTTGTCCAGACGCTTGACCACGATCTCATCGTCAATGCGTACCGCGTATATCTTGCCGGTGAGAATGTCGCACTGGGAGAGGTCCACCAACACCACATCCTCGTCCTCCAAGGTCGGCTCCATGCTCTCGCCCGTAACGCGCATCAGGCGCATGCTGCGGATGTCACCCTTGCCCGCCAGCCAAGCCCGCCGAAAGGCATAGTAGCCCACCACGTTGTCGCTGGTCTCCAGGCTGCCGCCGCCGCCGGACAAACGGGCCTTGACCATGGGCACATAATCGAACTCGCTGGACGGGCCCGAGGCCCCGGACTCGCCCACTTCCGCACCGGAACCTTCGCGCACGGTGCGCTGGTCCAGATACAAAGTGCCGCGCCCGGTCTCCAACCAGAAGGGGTTGATGCCATGCCCCCGAAACAACTTGAGCAGCCATTCGGCAGGAATCTTATCCTTGGACTTGGCGTCGGACACCGCCCCCCGGCTCACGCCCAACTCCTCGGCCAGGGCGCTCTGGGTGGACACCTCAAGGGCCTCCATCATGCGGGAGATGATCTGCGCCGCGCCGAAGCCTTCGGCACTACCGCCCTGTGCGGCCTGAAACACTGTTCTTTCCTTGCGCACTGCCATGATGGGTCTCCTTTTCCGTGGCTTCCGCACACCCGGAGCGGGCCTGCTATCTCTTTTTCAATGCACTATTACTAACCACTCGTCCAGTAAAAACGTATTTTTTAAGTATCACTTGAGACTTTTCAAAAGCCGGGAAATGGGTCATGGTTTCAGGGCCACTTCAAAAGAACTCTCAAGGGAAGTACAACTCCATGATATTTCGTCTTTTTCTTGCCTTCGCCCTGGTCCCGGTCATTGAAATATACATCCTGGTCAAGATCGGATCGTTCATCGGAGCCGAGGCGACCATCGCCTTGGTACTGCTCTCGGCCTTCGTCGGGGCGGCACTGGCCCGCCAGCAGGGCCTCTCCGTCATGCTGCGCATTCGCGAAAACATGTCACGCGGCATGACCCCGGCAGAAGAATTGGTGGACGCCCTGCTGATCCTCGTGGCCGGCATCGTGCTCCTGACCCCGGGCTTCGCTACAGACTTCGCAGGCATCCTGCTGCTTATCCCACCCGTGCGGGCACGGCTCAAGACCTTCCTGCGCCAAAAATTCCAGCAGTGGGTACAAAGCGGCAACGTCCATATCATCCGCCACCGCTAGCACCCGGCCATGCCCGCCCCCACGCCCAAGCCGCTCCCAGTCCGCCACGAGGCCCCGGAATGGGCGGACCTCGGCGCCGCCCTGCCCCGGGATCTGGCCCGAGCACGTCTCGGCCCTCAGGAGGCGGATGACTGGTCACTGACGCTCCGTGCAGCGGCACTGCCCCACCGCCTGCTGCGCGCTGGCCGAGGCTGGCGCATCCTGGTACCCCCGTCCCACCTGGAGGCCGCCGCCGCCGAAATCGAAGCCTTCCTGCGCGAGCAGTCCGACACTGCGCCCTCCCCGCCGCCCAAGCCACGGCCCTTTGCCCCGGCCGCCCAGGTGTCCGTCCTGGTGATCGGCTTGGCCACAGCCTTTTTCGTCTACTCAAAAGCGCCCCATCCAGGCCTGAGGCTTTATCCCGAAATGTTCCAGGACCTGGGCGCAGCGGACTCCACGCGCATCCTCGCGGGCCAATGGTGGCGCGCCCTGACCGCGTTAACCCTGCACGCCGACGCAGGCCACTTTCTGGGCAACGCCGTCATCGGAGGAGTGTTCACGGCCATCTTGGCCCGCACCGTGGGCGCTGGGCGGGCCTGGATGCTGTTCGTGCTTTCGGGTCTGGCGGGCAATCTGATCAACGCATGGTTCCACGGCCCGGGGCACCTCTCCATCGGCGCGTCCACGGCCGTCTTCGGCGTAGTCGGCGCAATGAGCGCATCCGCCAGGGCCACGCATCGCAAGCTGGACCTCGTCCGTAGCGTTGCTCCGGTGGCGGCAGGTCTCGGGTTGCTGGGCATGCTGGGTACGGGGGGCGAACGGACGGACCTGGGCGCACATCTGTTCGGATTTCTAGCGGGGCTACCCCTGGGGGCAGGGGTCGGGACGCGGGTCGCTCGCCATGGCCCGGGCGGAACCCGGGAGAACCTACTGCTCGGCGCGGCGGCATTGGGCCTGATCGTGGTGGCCTGGGCCTTCGCCTTTGGGCAATCGGGATAACAGTTCAGCGGGCCCCGAGGTTCGGATCGCCAAGCAGCTTGTGCAGGACCTCGCGCAGCTCGTGATCGCCAGCAGGCTTACTGAGCACGGCCACGGCCCCGGCCTCCCCGGCGCGGGCCAGGGTATGGGAGTCGGTGTAAGCCGAGACGATGACCACAGGGATGCCGAACTCCTTGGTGATGTGCCCTGCGGCGGTAACGCCGTCCACCTCCCCCCGCAAGCTGACGTCCATAAGCACGACTCCGACTTCACTGGCCGCTACGCCGTCGATGGCTGCCTCGGCCGTATCCGTCACGCAACAGACCAAGTACCCCAACGACTCCACTTGCTTGCGCAAGGCCAAAGCGATGATGAACTCATCTTCAACGATCATGAGCTTGGGCCGGTCTGGCCCGACGACATCCACTTTCGCCCCCCCGTCGCTGCTCTGACTCATTTTGTTTTCATCTCCCATACTCCGTTCCAGGGCTGAGGGGGCGGGATCGCGGCGAACTCCCGACAGCGGTCGGCATACAAGGCCGACGGTCCGTCGCCGGAATGTTGGTCCAGATTGGCTTGAAACAAAGCCTGGGCCTGGACGAATTCCCCGGCGCGATACAAGGCCAGGGCCTGGGCGAAACGGGCCAAGATTTCATCGCGATGCGGAAAGGTCTCTGCGGTGTGGAAATCCAGCACCTCGAACATGGACACGGGCTCCGTCTTACCCTTGACCTGGATCAGGTCCACTTCGCGCAAGACGTAGTCGTCCTTGAGCTTGGCCCGCGTAAACTCGCTGATAAGCAGATTGGTGCGGTAGGTCTTGCAGGCCGACTCCAGCCGCGCGGCAAGGTTCACGCCGTCGCCGATGCAGGTGTAGTCCATGCGCCGCAACGACCCGATGTTGCCCACCACCACAGGGTTGGTGTTCACGCCGATGCCGATGTTGATGGTCTGCTTGCCGCGTCTGGCCCGGTCCAGATTGAAGGCGTAGAGGGCGCGCATCATGTCCACTGCGGCGGTCACGGCGTTGTCCTCGTCGCGCCCCGTGGCGAACGGAGTGCCGAACACGGCCATCATGGCATCGCCGATGTATTTGTCCAGAATGCCGCCGTGGTCGAAAAGGATATCGACCATGATGGTGAAATATTCGTTGAGCATGGACACGGTCTCCTCGGCGCCCAGGGTCTCGGAGAGCGTTGTGAAGCTGCGGATGTCCGAAAACAGGACCGTAGCCTCCTGAATCTTGCCGCCCAGCAGGGATTCGCCGCCGGAAAGCAGACGGTCGGCCACCTCTTTGGTCATGTAGCGGGCCAGGGTGCCCTTGAGGCGTTTCTCACCGCTGATGTCCTCGAACACCAACATGGAGCCAAGCATCTCGCCCTTGGCGCTTTTAAGCGGCACGGCGTTGAGGTTCACCGACACCGACCCGCCCGCACCCAGGAAAAGCTCCACGTCCACGGCGATATCCGGCTCGCCGGTCTGGACCACGCGGGACACGGCCTCCACCACCCACAGGTTGGCACCGAAAAAGACATCCTCAATGGGACGGTGCACGACGGCCTCGCGCTCGGCCTGCAAAATGGCCAACGCGCCCTG
>Ga0180007_10006662_pt1 | contig 11211 bp, 13 predicted proteins | sample MM_PC_MetaG_FD_121122 | JGI IMG/M metagenome (GOLD analysis project Ga0180007, IMG submission 121122) | Groundwater microbial communities from the Aspo Hard Rock Laboratory (HRL) deep subsurface site, Sweden - MM_PC_MetaG | ecosystem: Environmental > Aquatic > Deep subsurface > Groundwater...
GTTACATCTTGACTTAATTATAACACTAGGACTTCAAACTTATAAATAATTAATATGTAGATAGGTAAAACCTAAAACTACACTACATATTATACGAGGAGATAAACTATGTCCAGTTTTAAAGATTTAAGAATCGTCGATAATTTTTATCAAACATCTAGTTATTTTCCAATGCCGACCATTTTGGTATCTTCTTTAGATGATAATTTGAAAACAAGTCTTGGAGCGTATAGTCTATGTTTCCCTTATTACGTTGCAGGGAAATCGTATTATGCTATGATTTTAGAATGCAGAAATAATTCGAATACGGCACAAAACATATTAAAAAGGAATAAAGTGGCGCTTAACTTTTTACCAAATAATAAAAAGCTTTTTAAAGAAACCGTCAGACTTGGTTATCCAGGAGATACATCTGTTGAAAAAATGTCTAAAACCTTTCTAAAATTAGAAGATGGGTTAGCTATGTTCGAAGACGATATAAAAAGACCTCAAGTAGTAAGCGATGCTTTTCAAGTTTTTGAGTGTACGTGGGTTAGTGAACTTGAAAAGGGAAATGAATGCGTTCCAGGATTTCTAGAAGGCTATGATCCCCCCTACAAAGATTTTAATGGAATAACCAGTAAATTTGGATCTCACTTTATTTTAAGAATTGATAAAATAATTATGAAAGAAAAATTTCGCGACGGAATTATTCAAGGAGTGAAAAAGCAAACGTTTCCAAATATTCCAGTAGATTATGGCTATAGAGATAACACTCATTTTTGGTATTCTCCCTCAAATAATTATTTGAAAGAACCGATTCCTTCGGCCAAAGAAATGGATATTTCAACGGTTCGATTTGCGGCCGATAGAACAGATCCTTTGATTCATTTCACAGATGAAGCATGCAAAGGATTAATTAAAGTTCCAAGAATTTTCCTAAAGGCTGCACTAGATGGTTGTGTAAAATGGGCAAAAGAAAATAATGTTACTGTAATTGATGCAAAAGAATTAATTTTAATTAATGATAAAAGAAGCAAAGAAAAAAGATAAATTTTGATATTTATTCCATTTAAAGAAGAATTGATTTATTAGGAAAGAATTATTTAATGTTTTGGAGCAAATTTTTCCCTTGCTTTTTCAAATGTTCTTTGATATAATACCTTTGCTTAATAAACTTTCTATGATCTAAAAAATCATGGCAGAAGGAGAGATAAAAATGAAAAAAGACATTCATCCTAAATATCAACAAATAACTGTTACTTGTTCTACTTGTGGAAATGTATTTGAAACCGGCTCAACTATGAAAGAAATTCGCGTTGATACTTGTTCAAATTGCCATCCGTTTTATACAGGGAAACAAAAATTCACAACCGTCGCTGGACGAATTGACAAGTTTAACAAACGTTATAATATCGAAGAAACCGAAAATAAATAAAAATAAAAAAGCCATAGTGTATGGCTTTTTTTTTGCTTATTAAGTATAATAATTTATGAGAAAAAAGGGGGATATATTGATGTATATAAAACAAAAAGAAGGTTGGATTGAAGTTATTACAGGGCCAATGTTTGCGGGAAAAACAGAAGAACTCATTAGACGTGTTAAAAGATTAGAGTACGCAAAACAACATATTATCGTCTTTAAGCCTACAATTGATAATCGATATGCGACTAATGAAGTAGTTTCACACAACAATAATCGCACAAAATCAATTAATATCTCTAAAGCGAAAGAAATGATGGATTACGTCGATGATACAACAGAAGTTGTAGCAATTGATGAAATTCAATTTTTAGACGAAGACGCTGTTGAAATTTGTGAATACTTAGCTGATCACGGAATTAGAGTCATAGTCTCAGGACTTGATCGAGATTTCAGAGGAGAACCTTTTTCTTTTATGCCAAAGCTTTTAGCTTTAGCAGAAGAAGTCACGAAACTTTCAGCTATTTGTGTTAAATGTCATACTCCTGCAACAAGAACACAAAGAATCATCAACAATCAACCGGCAAATTATACCGATCCAGTTATTCTGGTTGGAGCTCAAGATTCTTACGAGGCAAGATGTAGACATTGTCATGACGTTCCAGGAAGGCCACAAATTTATGCCAAATTTGATTTCGAATAATCTTGACGAATTTTTTATGAAAGAAGCGCTTTTAGAAGCAAAAAAAGCGTATGAATTAAATGAAGTACCTGTTGGGTGCGTTATTGTAAAAGACGGAGAAATTATCGCAAGAGGATTTAATCAACGAGAAACAGGAAATCATGTTTTTTTACATGCAGAGATGATTGCAATCGATATTGCATGTAAAAAACTTAAAAGTTGGAGGTTAGATGAATGCGTATTATACGTAACACTAGAACCATGTCTGATGTGTTCTGGAGCAATGATACAATCAAGATTAAAACGACTCGTGTATGGGGCTTTAGAACCAAAAAGCGGAGTACATCAATCTAAAATGAATGTGTTTGAGGCCGATTTTAATCACCAAGTTGAAATTTTACCGTTGGTTTTACAAGAAGAATCAAGTCAGTTATTAAAATCCTTTTTTAAAGAGTTGCGCAAACAAAAATAATTGAATTATTTACATAATATGTTATAATAACTTAGGAATCTCTTATGAAGCATCTTCACTCAATAGGTATCCACGAATTAGGTCAGATCTTGACGGAAGCAGCCTTAAGTAAGGTATGTATGTGGGTGGAGATGCTTCATGGGAGATTCTTTTATTAGATATGAGGCGAAAATATGGCACTAGTATTTTTAGATTTAGATGGAACATTAATTGATGATGGAAAACCAGCTTCAATGGTTAAAGAAGCCATCATCGCTTTAAAAGAAAATGGACATATTCCTATTATTGCGACCGGTAGGATTCCTTATCTGCTAGAAGGCGTTAAAAACGAATTAGGAATTGATTCATATATTGCCGCAAATGGAAGTTATATCTATCATATGGGAAAAGTTATTTATGAAAAATATATACCAAAAGAAGTAGTCAAACGATTTGTAGATGCGATTGATGAACTCCATTCTGATATGGCAATGGAAGGCGTCAATGATTACGTAGCATATCGAAAAGAAACGGATTTGGTTCATCTTTTCTCAGATACGTTTAGCGTTAAATATCCTGAAGTAGATAGAAACTTTTATCTTAACAATGAAATTTTAGCTTTTATGATTTTTGAAGATGAAACTGCTTTAAGATTAAGAAGTCAATTTCCAGAACTTTTGTTTAATAAAACAAATCAATTTGGATATGACGTAAACATTAAAGGAGATTTAAAAGCGGATGGAGTCCGGGTAATGCTTCAGTATTTAAATTATACCAAAGACGATGTTTACGCTATCGGCGATGGCTACAATGACATTTCAATGTTTCAAGCAGTACAGGTTGGAATTGCGATGGGAAACTCAAATCAAGCAGTGAAAAATGCAGCAACTTACGTAACGACTTCGGTAACAGAAAATGGCGTTTATAACGCCTTGAAAAAGTATAAACTAATCTAAAAGCACCCATACATTGGGTGTTTTTTCTTCTTGCTTTACTAATCTATCATTATTAGGTACAATATACTAGAAAGAAAGTGATATTATGTTTGATGCAATTGTCATTGGCGGAGGACATGCTGGGGCCGAAAGTGTATTAGCACTTGCTAGACTTCATAAAAAAACATTGCTCATTACGGGCAATTTTTCGATGATTTCTTCTATGCCTTGTAACCCATCTATTGGAGGCCCAGCAAAAGGAACTCTTGTAAGAGAAATTGATGCTTTGGGTGGCGAAATGGGTAAAAACACCGATAAAACGACTTTACAAATGAAGATGTTAAATAATTCAAAAGGGCCTGCGGTTAGAGCACTGCGTGCCCAATCAGATAAAGTTTTATATCCAAGAGAAATGCGTCTCACGTTAGAAAAACAAGATGATTTAGAGATGATTGAAGCATATGTCCAACATTTAATGATTGAAGGAAATAAAGTCATAGGAGTAGTTTTGGAAGATGGATCCTCGTATTTAAGTAAAACAGTTATTATTACAACTGGCACTTATATGGAAGGTGCAATTTTAATCGGAAACACAAAAACAACTTCAGGACCAGATAAACAAAAAGCTTCTCTTGGATTAAGCCAACATTTAAGAGATTTAGGTATCAAAACCTTTCGATTAAAAACAGGTACACCGCCAAGAGTTAAAAGAGATAGTGTTGATTTTTCTAAAATGGAATTAAGTCCAGGAGATGGATTTATCCACCATTTTAGTTTTGATAAATCTTATTTACGTCCTTTAGAAAAAGAATGGCCTTGTTATTTAATTCATACAAAAAAGGAAACTCACGGCATTATCTTTGATAATTTACAAAAGTCTGCCATGTATGGCGGATTAGTAAAAGGAGTTGGGCCAAGATATTGTCCTTCGATTGAAGATAAATTAGTTCGCTTTGCGGACAAGGAAAGACATCAATTATTTATTGAACCAGAAAGCCAATTTATTGATGAAGTGTATTTACAAGGATTTTCAACTTCAATGCCTTTTGATGTTCAAGAATTAATGGTAAAATCTCTTCCAGGACTTGAAAATGCAGAAATCGCAAAATATGCTTATGCAATTGAATATGATGCAATTGAACCGACAAGTTTATGGCCAACTTTAGAATCAAAAGTCATTGAAAATTTATATTTTGCGGGACAAGTCAATGGCACAAGCGGATACGAAGAAGCCGCGGCACAAGGACTTATGGCGGGATTGAATGCCAGTCTAAAAATAGATCAATTACCACCGCTTATTTTACGAAGAGATGAAGCGTATATTGGTGTATTGATTGATGATCTTGTCACAAAAGGAACAAAAGAGCCTTATAGAATGTTAACATCAAGAGCCGAATTTAGATTGTTATTGCGTCATGATAATGCCGATTTAAGATTAACAGATTATGGATATAACATTGGATTAATTTCTAAGGAACGATACCGGCTATTTCAAGAAAAAAGAAACATGATTAATTTAGAAAAGGAAAGATTGTCTCAAACGTATCTTACCCCTACAAAAGAGGTCAATAATTATCTTGAATTGAATCATTTACCTTTATTAAAAGCAAAAACAAGTCTTTACGATTTGTTGAAAAGGCCTGAAATGACTTATGAATATTTATCTGGACTATTCCAAATCAAACAAGAGTTAGACTCAGAAGTAACAGAACAAGTTGAAATTAATATTAAATATGAAGGCTACATCACCAAAGCAATCAAAGAAGCTGAAAAATTAAAAAAAGAAGAAGAAATTAGAATTCCTGAAAATATTGATTACAATGAAGTGACTAATTTAGCGCTTGAAGCAAGAAGTAAATTAAATAAAATTAAACCACTAACCATTGGACAAGCTTCAAGAATTAGTGGAGTAAATCCTTCAGATATTCAAATGTTATTAATCTCAATTAAAACAAAAAAAGAATGAAGAATGGATATCGAATCACTTTTTAAGAGAAATCGATATCCATTTTTTCTCTATTGCGGAAAAAGCAACTACAAAATCTTTCTGATATGGTAAAATAGTGATAAGGTGATAAGTTCGATGGATTTTCAAGCAAAATTAAAAACGTTAGGGATTGACCTAACCGATAAAATGAAACAACAGTTTCGCGATTATTACATTTATTTAATCGAACAGAATCAAGTGATGAATTTAACAACCATCACGGAAGAAGAAGATGTATATCTAAAACATTTTTTTGATTCTCTTAGTATGAGTAAAGTGTATTTATTTTCCAATCAAACAATCTTAGATGTGGGTGCTGGAGCTGGATTTCCATCCATCCCTTTAAAAATCTGTTTCCCAAAATTAAAGATTACTATTCTTGATTCCTTACAAAAACGAATTCTTTTTTTAGAAAAACTTATGGTTCTTTTGGAATTAGAAGATGTCAGGCTGATTCATGGAAGAGCAGAAGAATTTAAAGAAAAAGAAGCATTTGATCTAGTAAGCGCTAGAGCGGTTGCGAAACTTCAAATTTTATCTGAACTTTGTTTGCCTTTTGTCAAAAAAGACGGGTATTTCATCGCGATGAAATCAAAACACTACCGAGAAGAAGTAAAAGAAGCGTTACCTTCTATTCAAACACTTGGAGGAATCGTGGATAGCATTCAATCGTACTCAATCGATGAATCCCTTAAATATGTTTTTATCAAAATTAAAAAACTTCATAAAACCCCAGATATTTACCCCAGAAATTTTGGGCAAATTAAAAAACATCCACTTTAAAAGGAGGTGTCAGCTTGCAACGAAAAAAGACATATGTTTTTTCTGAAATCGAAGATTATCGCGAACTTTTAGAAATCAAACATTTAAGAACAAAAAATAACTTTGTTTTGTCCATCATTTCTTTAATGATGGTTATAAGCGTTCTTTACATGTTTCTTGCAGAATTTCCTTTAAAACAAACCATTACAATTCTTGTTGGTTTTTTGCTTGTTATTTCATCAAATATCGTTGAGCTGGCTTATGGGAGAGAAGATTCCCACTTTTATAAGTTGAATATCTATATTACTACTTTAGGAATTTTTTCATTAACCATTGGAATGATCTTTTTATTTCAATCTCCTAGCACAATAACGGCATTATTTATTGCATATGCGATTAGCGCTTTTTATCAAGATTTAAAAGTATTAATATTAAGCAATTTGTTATTGCTATTTACGGTGATAATGATTATGCTTCATTTTCCAGAGTTCCTTGATTTTCAAAACGCAACATTAGAAAATCAATTTGGAGTTGCTTTTTTCTTCTTATCATTTATTACTATTTTGACCATTTCATCTTATATTATTGTCAAACAAAAACGATTCTTTTATAATCAAATTGCATTGTCAAAAGAAACCGAGTTTCGCAACATTGATTTATTGATTGATTTAAGAAAACAAGTGATGGGCGAAACATTGAACATTGAAGAATATTATAAAAAAACCGCTTCTTTTATCGATGCTTTTTGTATAAAGATTGAAACCGAAAATGTCTTTAAAGAAAAATTAAAAATTTTGGAAGCATTAGAAAAGAAAACACCAGTAAGTGTTTTAATTGAACAATTTCCAAATTATTCGAAAGAAGATTTTTTTAGACTAGAAGCTCTTTTAATCAGTAATCATTTTAAACTTCGTAAAGTGGCGATTAAAATAAGTCATATTCTTGACCTCGATATTAAAAAAAGAGAAATTTTCTCGGAAACTCATTTTAAGAGTTTTAATCATCAAAGCGATAATTTTGAAATCAAAATTATCGGATTTGTCTTATTTTATGCGGCATTAAAAAAGGGTTCAACTGCGATGCCGGGTTTATCTGAAGACAAAATATATGATATTTTGATTAACACAGATTACTATTACTATATTGACCCAAGAATCATAAAAGTATATAAAGATAACAGTGAAGTATTTGATGAAATTGTCAAAGACGCTTTCGGAAAGAAGGCGAACTGATGAAAGATTTCTTTAAAAGAGTATTCAATACTGAATTTTTACCTGCGAGTGAAGTTCGAAAAATAAAAGTAATGTTAGTTATGGCTTTTTTACTTGTTATTACAGCAGTCACCATTCCTTTTTCTATCTTTTTGGATTATACTTTAGCGGTCAAAATCACTGTCATTGTCGTCTTATTTATCGTGTATGGAATTATCATATTATTAATCAAAATAAATAAAATTTTACCAGCAATTCAAATTACAATGCTTTATTCAATTGGACTTACACTTTTTTATACGCAAGGTACAAGTAGTTTTTATGCTTATTTGTTCTTTTACATTTCTTTAACAATCATTATTTTTTATCAAGAGCTGTATTCATATTTGGTGTATGGCACCATTTTGGTTGTTTTAGGAGTTTTTTATACCATTACACACCAAGATGGACTCATTCTTTTATTTGATGTATCGGGATCTATTTATATTTATATCGTTATTTTAGTGTTATTTTATATTATTTTCTTCATTCAAATTCTTTATACGGAAAAACTATATACTGATTTAAATTTTGAATGGGTTAAAATGAATAAAATTATAGATAAATATCAAGATGATATCTTATATTATCTTGATGAAATTAGAAAAGAAGCAAAAGAAGTTCCTTTATATGAAGACACCGATTTTCAAAAAGCTGCAGATGAATTAAGTGTATTTATTTCAGAACAATTTAATGAAAATGGCAAAGAAATAACAAATGTTTTGGATTTGTATATTTATATCCACGAAAAAGGATTAACGAAAATATTGGAAAACGAAGAAATCAGTGTTTCGATGAAAAAAATCGCTAACAGATTAGATAAATACCTGTTAAACCAAAGGACCGAAATGTTTTCGATGATTATTAATTTTTATTCAAAATTTCGCGAGTCCGAAGAATATAGGGACAACAGGTACGATTATTCTTTGAACAATTTAACGAAAGAAACCGATGAACAAATCATCGCTATGGCGATGATTTACCAATACTTATCCAATGAAATTACTGGAATGGACGAGTGGGATCAAATGAAGAAAGTTTTTTCAAAAGAAGAAATAGATGCACTCTTTTCTTCTTCTGAAATTGTTGATTTTTTCACACCGGGTCAAATTGGCTTTTTTAAGGACAATTACGATTTATTCATCCAATATTTATCTAAAAAAGAGTAGTTGAAAGGAAAAACATATGAGTATAGTATTATCGATTGCCAATCAAAAAGGCGGAGTTGGAAAAACAACAACGGCCATTAATCTTGCAAGTTCATTATCCTATTTGGGAAAGAAAATTTTATTAATTGATTTGGACTATCAAGCAAATGCAACAACTTGCATGGGAATTAATCGAGGAAGTTTTGGAAAAAGCGTTTTTGATTGTTTGACTGAAGAAGCAACCATCACGAATGTGACGCTTACAACTGACAATCCTTTAATCGATGTCCTGCCCGCAAAAACAACTGTTGAAGGCATTGAAGAAAAAATCATTTTAAATTCTAATCGAGACTTTATTTTAGACACGCAATTAAAAACAGTTAAGGATAAATACGATTACATTTTAATTGATTGTCCTCCATCCCTTGGATACGTAACGATTAACGCAATGATGGCTTCCGATGGTGTCATCGTCCCAGTTCAATGCGAATTTTTAGCAATGGATGGATTAACTCAATTATTAAACACGATTAGGCTTGTTCAAGGGAAAAAGAAGGTAAACAAAGAAACCTTAACCATTTATGGTGTATTACTAACCATGCTTGATACGAGAACCAATTCGGGATATCATGTTGTAAATGAAGTAAAAACGTATTTTGGAGAAAAAGTATTTCAAACGATTATCCCTCGTAATATCAGTTGCTCCAACGCAACTTTTTATGGAGTTCCTGTAACAGAATATTCTCCAAAGAGTAAATCGTCATTAAGTTATAGACAGCTCGCAAAAGAGGTGATTTCAAGAAATGCCTAAAACTACATTTGTAAAACGAGGATTAAGTGATCTTTTACAAGAAAATGAAATTCGAGATTTAGAAAAAGAAGAAGTCATCGATATCAATTTGGAAAAAATCGTGCCAAACCCCTTTCAACCAAGAAAGCATTTTGATGAAAGTGCTTTAAACGAGCTTGCAGAGTCTATTCGAATCAACGGTGTCTTACAACCAGTGATTGTTAAAAAAGTCGTAGATGGATACATGCTTGTGGCAGGAGAAAGAAGATGCAAAGCATCCTCTATTGCAGGATTTAAAACAGTCCCTGCAATTGTAAGAGATTATAATAACCAATATTTAGCAGAACTTGCTCTTTTAGAAAACATTCAAAGAGAAGATTTAACCATCGTTGAAGAGGCAAGAGCCTATCAAAACGCCGTTGAATCTTTAAATTTAACACATTTAGAATTATCACAAAAAATTGGAAAAAGCCGTTCGTATGTTAGTAATACGCTAGGTATATTATCACTTCCTGATTCTGTTTTAGATGAAATAAATAAAGGCAATATTTCTATGGGGCATGCTAGATCTTTAAGCAAATTAAAAGATGTCAATCGAATAAAAGCAATTGCCATGTTAATTGTAGATCATCAACTAACGGTACGAGAAATTGAAACATTAGTGAAAAAAGAAAAAAAGAAAAAACAAATCAAAAGACAAACTGTAGCTGATTCTTTGTCTGAAAAATTACATGAAACATCTCTTGAATTTATGAAGACATTTCCACTTCATCAACCCATAAAAATCGTTAATAATAAATTGATTTTATCTTTTACAAGTGAAGAAGAAATTGAAGAATTTAAAACATTGATTCAAAAGATAAAGGATTGTTAAATATGGATGTAGACATTAAGCTTGGAAGTGTGTTAGAATTAAAAAAAGGACATCCGTGCGGAGAAAACAGATGGGAAATTATTCGATTTGGTGTGGATTGTAAAATAAAATGTTTGGGGTGTGGAAGAATTGTTTTAATCGATCGACCCACCTTGAAAAAAAGAATAAAAAAAGTGTTGGAGGCCCCAAGTGAAGAACATACTGGAAACAATCATCAAGTTTAGAGACGAAAGAGGATGGAAGAGTCATGATACGCCAGAAGCTTTCGCAAAATCAATTATTATTGAAGCAGCAGAATTATTAGAAAATTATCAATGGCACGATAATAATCCAAATTTAGAGAACGTAAAAGAAGAGTTAGCGGATGTATTAATTTATGCGCTCGCGATGGCTGCGGATTTAAAATTAGACCCTGAAACGATCATTTTAGAGAAACTAATCAAAAATAATAAGAAATACCCCGTTAAGGAATAGAATTAAGGATTACATCAATGAAATGAGACTTAAATTTAAGTCTGTTTTGGAAGGCGGTACGCTAAAACACCGCCTAAATCAAACAATACGTAATATTTTATCTTTTATTATGGTTTTATTTACAACTTTGTGGATTTTTTAATTGACAAACACCCATATAAATAGTAAAATATTACTCGCACTGTAAAGTGTAGGTAAGGGCCTATAGCTCAGGTGGTTAGAGCGCACGCCTGATAAGCGTGAGGTCGATGGTTCAAGTCCATTTAGGCCCACCATTTTTTTTGTGGGGTATTAGCTCAGCTGGGAGAGCGCCTGCCTTGCACGCAGGAGGTCAGCGGTTCGATCCCGCTATACTCCACCAAAATTAAATTAACTGGCGGTGTAGCTCAACTGGCTAGAGCGTACGGTTCATACCCGTGAGGTTGAGAGTTCAAGTCTCTCCGCCGCTACCAATTA
>Ga0180007_10006663_pt1 | contig 11211 bp, 7 predicted proteins | sample MM_PC_MetaG_FD_121122 | JGI IMG/M metagenome (GOLD analysis project Ga0180007, IMG submission 121122) | Groundwater microbial communities from the Aspo Hard Rock Laboratory (HRL) deep subsurface site, Sweden - MM_PC_MetaG | ecosystem: Environmental > Aquatic > Deep subsurface > Groundwater...
CCGAGGGTCTCTTAAATCCATTGGTCTGTTCCCCTTTGAAAAGGACATTTTGTCGACGGATGCTTATGACTCGGTTGTCATAACGGACGTTGTAACAAAGGCAATCATAGCGTCGATCCAAGGTGTGAAGAGCGCTACGTACAACTACTCCATTTCAGCGCGAGGCGTCGTAGGTCAAGACGTGTCCTTTGTTTGCCTCGGCATGCAAGACGAATCAGAGATCCCCATCACCTAAGTGCCTGCCTGGACCTTTCTCCCAATCTATGATATTTAAAAATAGCTACTCTCTTACTCTTTAACTACAGGAGAAAACTACCTATGAACGACGCTTTCTTGAATTTAGATGAGAATCCACCAGAACTTGACGGTTCATTCAAATCAAAAGGGATGACGATAAGAGCGGATCAGTGGAAGCAGGTTTTGACTGATATTGCTGAAGCAGAAAAGAAGTCCCCGGATGACTCCCACATTAAGATTGTGGACCTCACCAAGCCAGATGTTGAGGGAGAGTCTCCTGAGCCGGTTACAAGCTATTCCTTCTTTGTGTTCTACAAGACTTCCAAAAAGCACAAGCTGTACATGGGAAGCGTCCTTATGGGAGCTTTCTCTGGGCATATATCAACGTTTAGGGATCAAATAGCTGTTGGTAGAATGGTCGCGCACCTTCGAGGCGGTGCTCCTTCCGATAGTTTTGACAGTTACACTAACGTTTTGATGAATCAGCAAGCTATGCTTCAGATTCTCTTGGATAACACCCCCGATTGGTTCCAGATTGAAGAGCTTACCGATTTAGAGTTGCCTACGCTCATCTACGAAGAGGTGATCAAGCGTGAGGCAGACTTTCGTGGGGCAATTTTATGACAAAGGGCTAGGCGGTATTCGTGACAGAGCAGCAAAGCTCAACAAAGAGCAATGGCTGGAGCGATGGTGGGAGAAAAAGAACAAAACGTCTTGGCGACACAACGAGCACTTAGCGAAGTACACCAGAGAAGAGTTGCTCTTAGAGTTCATGCAAGACTATATCGAAAAGTTCCCGCAGCAAGCGATGGCTCTAGGCGCAGGAGAGGACGTCCAGTTTATAACAGGAGATCCGGTTATCGACAAGTTAGAACATGACTTAGCCGCAGGAAAAGAATGTCCGGATCTTATCGATCTGTTTGTTGCTCCAGGCGAAGCGGAACAACTTAAAGCGTACCTAAACAGGGAGAAAGAGAGAGTCGCTGCGTTTTATGCTACTATCCCAGCAGGCTCTATCGCAGCAGAAGATACCCAAGTCGATAGCATAGAGACCAACGAAGCCCCTGAGCAACCTTTCTTTGGTGAAAAAGGGTAACTATCATGCCTCCTTCAGATCCTCTTCAAATACCCGTTGATTTTACACAAGATCCAGCGTCCAAGCGAGCGATGGATCGCGTTATCAAAAATATAAGCGATAGTATTTCGGGTGCTTTTGCCGGTGCTATGGGGAAGATCCAAGACTTACGAATGGATCGACGCCTCAACAATTTTGGTGCAGCTATAAAGCAAGAGCGACACGGTACCTTTTTCGATAACATAGCCCAGGCCCGACGCAACAAACAGTTTGATAAGAAGCTCAGTTTTGCCGAAGATCCCACAGAGAAAGCTATCAGGCAAGTAGAAGAGAGAGAAAAGAAAGCTCAAGAGAGAGAAAGGAAAAGAGCCGCAGAGGTAGAGAGAAGAGAGGTAAAAGCGAAGAGATGGGAAGCTCAAAAAGACATTCTCTGGGGCGCTAATAGAGGGGAACGTGCTGACTTAGCTGCTAGCAGGACGGGCGTTAAAGGCAAGGTTTTGTGGGCGGGCGGTATGGCGGGTAAAGCCGCAGGGGGTCTTGGGAGAGTTATAGGCGGTGCTGGGAGCGCCTTGGCTAGCATATTCTCGTCCAATAAGCGATGGTCAAAGCGTGCGGGAGCGCTAGACGATACGCCAGGGGTGGAAAGCTCCGAGGTCGATACAGGCGAAATAGAAGCCAAAGCAAAAGAGGCTGTAGAGGTCGCTAAAAAAGCAGCCAAAAAAGCTCTCGATAAAGACTCAACCGAGGACGAAAAGAAGTTCGGTCTGTTCCACCAAGTGCTCTATGGTAAGACTACCTGGAAGAACCGGCTTCGTGACACGCACGGTATGATCGGCAGAGAGATTGCTTCTGCAGGGTTCTCTAACCTCGCTGCCGGTTGGAACCAGATCCCAGAAAAAGGCATTATGGGGGGAATGTCAACAGCGGTAGGCGGGGGGCTTATTGATCTTCTCACAAGTGGCTATAAGATAGCCGCCTCTAACTCTTCGGCTATGATTAACCTAGCCGGTCTTGTCGGTACGCAGGGAGCTTCGGCAGCACGCGGCTATTCGGTGCGCTACGGGTTCAACCCAAGAGAGAAAGCAGGGTTAGGCTCTCAGTACGGAAGCCAGGTAGGCAGGCTCAACAAAGACTCCATGCACGCGATGATGTATGCGGAGCGTATGGGTAACATGGGGGGTCAATTTGCCGGTCTAGCTGGAGCTTTGGAGCAAACAGGATCTATGGGGGGAGGATCTAAGCAAGCTACGAAGCTCTTAGGCGAAGGCGTAGCCTCTGCTATCTTTTCCCGCTTAGACAGAGGACGCTGGAAAGAGGTGTTTGCCGGTTGGGCACAGATAGCAAAGTCTATGCCTCTCGGTTACGGTGCCAATAAAGCTAGCATGATGGGGATGACAGGTATGCTGGGGCAGATGGGACCGGGCTTCCGAGGGTCAAGAGGCATACAAGCTATGCAAATGCTCGATAGGATGTCAAAAGGGCAAGGTGGACCTCTCTCTGACATTACCTCTCTCATGAGTGCAGGATTGGGCCAGAAGGGCTTTTTTGAGGCTTCAAGGGGGCGTGAGAGTGGTATCTTCTCGAATACGGGTGGAGGCGTTGAGAGGCTCCGAAGTCAATTCGATACGACGCGGCAGATGGTACCTCACTCAGGGCTTCGCCAGTACATGCTATCAAAGGAAACGGGCATGACTATGGAGGCGATACGCAAGCTAGAGAACCTTTTCGGCTCGCTAAAGCCTGGTGAGTCCACCCCTGCGGCTATGGCTGCAAAGGTAGCCGAAATTCAAACGCAAGAGAAGCCTCTAAGGCAACGCGCTTATGAGGGGATGGCAAAGTTTGGCGGCTTCAAGCAAATCGAGCTTCGAATGGAGCAGCTCCAGGACACTATCGGTCGCATCATTGCCCCTACCATGCTGAAGATTTTTAGCACCCTTCTCGATATAGCTGAGAATACTCTTGGCACTTTCTTGGCTACTGGAGCATCGAGTGCAGCGGCTATGAAAAGAATAAACAACATGACAAAGGGTCAAGGCTTTGGGCAACGCTTTGCAGGAGCTATGGCTAAAGGCGGTCTAATCGCTGCTAGATTGTTGCATTCGATGGGAATAAAAGGACCGTATGAGCGAGCCATAAAGAACATAGGTGGCGATATTAGCAACAATTACATAGAGCAGGAGGCAAAGAGAAAAGAGGTACGAGAATCTTTGAATAAAATCAATGCACAGCGAGAAGAGGCCCTTACTGGTTACGGCGCAACAAAGAACAGAGCCAAAGCTGGAAAAAAGGGCGATAAGACTTCGATGCTGTTCAAGCCCCAGATTAACATCTATATGGGGCAAGATCATGAGGGGAAAGTACATCTAAAACGAATCGAAGGTCTAGAGACAGCGCAAGAGAACGATTCTCAATACGGTGCTTATTCACCCGTGAAGGCAGGTTAATGGGTACTGGAATAAGTTACTCGAATCCGTTTTGGTGGGCACGTATTAACTCATGGTCAAAAGACGGTTGGACTGATCAGATTGAGTTAGGGAAAGGGCAGTCTGGCGGTGATATTATCACTTACGGATGGGATAAGCGCATTGATACAGGAGGGAGATTGAATCTTCAGCTTGTCCCTCACAAAACAATCAACTACGTAAAAGCAATCAAGCCAAACAGCCCCGTAGAGTTTTGGATCAGTAATGGCTCTGGAAGGGAGCCTGTGATGTTCACGGCTTGGGTTGATCGTGTATCGCAAAGCAAAGGGCTAGATGAGAACGGGGCTGTGCAAAGAAGAATCAATGTAGCCTGCAGGGACGCTACAAAGCTCTTAGGTAAGCAAGCTACTTTCTATAACCCCCAGTACAATAAGAACACAGAAGATACTGTTAGATTCGCTGCTTTTCGTTCAGCGGTTAGCTTCATCACATCAGCTAACCCAGATATGAGAAATCGAAGTCTTTTCTCGCCTGTAGAGTATTTCTGGTTGTTTTTCACGGCTTACATGAAAGTTACAGAGGCGTTTTTATGGCTCCCTACTCCGCGATCCAACTCTGTAGCTACGAAGTTTGCCAGCATACTAGATATAAACAGTTTCGTAGCTCCTCTAAAAGACTTTCCCTACCTAAAAGCCAACGCTGCGGATAGAGCATTGGGTACAGCACGAAATCTCTGGGAGTTGATGCAGCACTATTCCCACAACATGCTAAACGAGCTTTTTATCGATACGCGGTCGATTGATGACGCTCCAAAAGAATCAACTCGATCTTTGGATGCTTCCAACGCACGGACACTGCCTTGGTCACAACAAGAACCAGAGTCTTATTGGTCGTCAGAAAAGTGGGCTACTAGGGTCATTTTCAGGCCGCGTCCGTACCTACTTAAAGATATGGTCAACCTTCCGAGGCACGTTCTAGCGTCCACTGAGACAGAAGCCGAGGATATAGGCTTCTCTGATAACGAGGTGAAAAACTACTTCAGAGTTACTCCAGTTCCAGTAGGCCAAGCTATCGATACTACGCTAGGGCAAGGAAAGAACGTTGCCGATATTGCCATGCTCAACGCGGAGTCTATGACTCGATTTGGTCTTAGTCGATTCGAAACGACTTCTGACTTTTGCTTCAGCGAAGACGTTAATCTGGTATCTACTGTTGTGATTAGCCCTAGCCTGTTCGTGCCTATGAAATTAAACGTCTATGATCTCGGCAAACGCGCAAACAGGAAGTTATTTATACCTACGCTGAGAAAGCAGACAGAGATACTGGCTGTCCAACAGTGCCGAAACGAAGAGCTAGCAAGCGGAACAGTCACTTGCTCTATGGTGCGTCCAGAGTTCCATGTTGGCGATGTTATCGAATACAGGACGAAGCACGAAGCAATAGCTTTCTATCTGGAGGGTGTAGGGCACAATGGTACAGCGGGGCAAAGGTCAAGAACAAACTTAACATTGGTTCGGGGTGTACCACTCGCAGAGCTAGAAGCAGCAAGAAACCGTGTCGACTATATCGAAGCCGAAATAGACGAGAGAAAGCTACGCTGGGTAACGCCTAGAACTGCAGGATTGACTCCGAGTGGTTACAGGCCAAAATCTCGCTAGGAGGTTTTATGGGTAAATTTGCCTCTTCCGACGGAACTCCGCTACAAGCGGGTATGAACCCCAGCGAGGTTAGACGGCGAAGCGCGGAACAAATTGACTATCCCTTGACAGGCGTAGTTTGGGCTGTTCACTACCCGGACGACCCTCAGAACATATCTGGAGCGATTGAGTACACTGTCGTTTTAGCTACCCGGCAAGTGATAAGCAATGTTCGCTCGTCCCTATCCACTGGGGGTTACGTTAACGGTCTTCACAGAACGCTCAACCCTACCACAACCAATCTTGACGGAGGCGAGCTTGACAAGTACGAGACTCCTCTTGACGCTTTGGACGGGGATCACGTTCTTCTGATCGCTCCATATGGTCAAGGATGGCAGCTTGTCATTGCAGCCATTCTGCAGCATCCCAGAGCGGAATACAGTCCAATCAAAGCAGACGGTCATCAACTCCGTTATCAGCACAATGGAACGACGATCAAAGTAGACAACGACGGGGCGGTTGAGGTAGAGAGGGACAAAAGCAAGCTTTCTATATCAAAGAGTAACGTCATTACAGCGGAAGTAGACGGAACAAAACTAATCGTAAGCGACGGTGCTATAACTGCTGGAGAGACTGTGCCATCGAAGCTACTAAAAGAGTCGTTTATGCAGTATGTTGAATCTTTCTTTGATGCTGCTTTTGGTGCTGCTGCTCTAGCTGCTATCCCCCAAGATGGAGGTAAGGCGGGCTTTACGGCGTTAAAATCGGCTATGGGTGCTTTTGTCAGCGGAGGGAGCACACATCCTACAACAATATTAAAGGGTGAGTAGATGTCTGGACTGATGGGGATGGCAGCAATGGGGGCTTCTCGTGTAGCTCAATCAGCAGAGTTCCCTCGAATAAGTCGCATCACGAAGATAGACGCCAAACAATTCATGCGGCAAGACTGGCAGTATGCCTTTCATTTGATACTTCCGCCTATTTTGCAGGGTAAATACGGAGCCATTGCTGGTCAAATCTTTAATGACACTGCTTTGACTGTTCTCATCCCTTATATGCAATCCCAGGATGTTAGCCGACCGGGAGCAACGTTTGTTACACCTACGCTAGGCGGAGGAAAGCATATCGAGGATCATGGTAGAATCAAAGAAGCTCAAACCATCGCAGGAACATCAGGGTTTCTCGCTGCCGTAGCCCCAGCAGCGACTCTCTTTGACCGCTACAAGTCCAACGTTCAGCGAGGCTTTACAAAGATCGACACAAGCGCCTTAGACGAGAAGGGAAAGCGCTCAGGGTATGCCTGGTTCCATCGTTTTATGAACCTGTTTGAGTTGTATTGGCAGATCAAACGGCAAGAGAGCGCGGATCTAGCGAACAAGACAAAGTTAGTCTTTGTTGACGAAAAGGATGAGGGCTTCTGGATAGCGGCACCGTTGAGCTTTGCTTACCAAAGGTCAAGCAGTGGTCTCAACAAAATGACGTACAATTGGAACGTTAGCCTTGAAATCATCGAGTGCTTCGACAGGAACCCAGCACAAATGAAGTCCCCGCTTCCTGCCGAGGAAATCAATATATTCAAGCTAATCACTGAGATAGCGGAAACGATACAAAAAGGCATCGAAGCGATAGTGGCAGCGGGCCAGCTAACCATTGGCTTTGTTAAGTCGGCAATCGACGTTGTGATTAATGCTTTTCGATCCGTTATTGGGATCATAGACGCTCTTCAACAAGGTGCTTACACCATAGCCAACACTCTATTTGAAGCCGGAGCGGCTATCGTAGACGGGATAATGAATACTGGTATCGCTGCCATGCGAGCTATACAAGGCTTTTACGGGCTAGGTTCAGCCATAGAGAAGGCTTTCAATGAGGCGTGGTTATCTGGAGTACAAGCTACAGAGGCGTTGTTTGCAAAAGCTCGTGAGTTCTCGGCTCAGTCGTACCCTGAGAAGCGCTCCGCTGAGGCGGTCAAATACGCCGGTACACGAGCTTTCCCCGGAGGAAGCCCCTCGATACTCGCCAAACAGTCAAGATCCCTTCAGCAAGGCCCAGACTATTCTGAAGAGACGGACGCAAACAACATAGGATCAACGGCTACCGCATCAGGTATCCCTCTGCAAAATTCGCTAGCCGGATCACGATCAAAGAGAGGTTTGAAAGGCTACGAAGGAGCCGATGGCGACGAGTCAAGATCAACATGGACGGACGTCAAGACAATTCCAGTTAACCGTGGTGATACTATCTTCACGATAGCAAAGCGAGAGCTAGGAGCAATAAGCTATTGGCAAGATTTGGTGATCCTCAATAACCTGCAGCCCCCTTATGTTACAGATGACACATCGAGCAGGAAACCAGGCGTTCTCGTTTTCGGCGAAGCTATACGGATTCCTATTCCTTCAGCAGATAGAAGGACAACAGAGCTAACGGGGATTAATCAAACAGCAAGAGCAGAGCAAGCGTCTGGAATAGCTACAAGTGGTACAACAACCGCTCTCACAGACTCCACAAAAACCGTCGTAGGGAATCGGTGGCGCGTTAACCAATGGGAAGGCTTCACATGCTCTATCATAACTGGAACGAACGCTGGAGAGTCTAGCTTAGTCGAATCAAATGATTTTGACACCATCACTCTCGTTGACACCTTTCCTTTAGCTAACGACACTACATCTGTTTATGTTATATGGCTCGATCAGGCAGCACCAGCTATGCCTAACTCTAACGATGATATAGCCCTCGGCTTCGATTTCTTAGCTAAAAGAAATTCTCGTGGTATGTACGATACTGTGATTGATAGCAATGGCGATGCTGCTGTTGTTACTGGTATCGCTGCTTTTGTGCAGAGCATGGGGATTGCATTTGATACGCGGCTTGGTGCTAACCCCTGGATTCCAGGCGACGGTATGTACTCGGCGGTAGGCACAAAAGCTACTGCGGAAAACATTATGCTCTACAGGATGTATGCTCGTCGAGTTGTCTCGGCAGATACACGGGTTGACGAAATCTTGAGCGAAACAATCATTGTCGGGGAAAATTCTGATATAATAGGGATTGAGATTGAGTGTGTGCTGACTGGCGGGTTCAAAACTACCATTAGCTCTAGGAGATAGCGATGCCTTGGCAGCTTAAAACTTACCCTGAGATTCGCGATGCAATGAACGCTGCGGTTGCTTCTCGTTATCCTGGAGCTAGCGTCGTCGAACGTAGCCTTCTTATGACTTTGATACATGCTGCAGCAACGCAAGATGCTGAACAGTACGTCCAGATGGGGCGTATCTTAGACGCTTTCAGCTTAGATACGGCTTCAGGCGAGGATCTAGCACGTCGATTGTTAGACTATGGTGAAAGTCTTCTCGCTCCAGTAGCAGCGAATGGCAACTGTAGAGTGGCTGATGAGAACTTCTCAGTAAAGATCAGCGGTAGCCTTTCGATTGGTGTAGGAATAGGCGCTTCAGCCTTACCGCTCCTATCTGGGGAAGGGGCGGCGTTTGCCGCATTAGTGCCTCCATTTAACGTTGTCGTCGAGCGAGACGTTCCCGCTAACAGGGAGCTTTTGATCGTTAACTTAGTGTCTGGCGATACTCTACAGCTTCAGGTAGCAACGGCAAAAGCTCACCTTGTGAGTTCCGCTGTGGTTCGGTCAACGGTAGGCTCGGATCGTGCGATAGGAAACGGGGAAGAGATCTATGTTCCCGCTTCAGTGTCGATACCAGAGATAACCTTCGAAACAACTTCTTCGGCTACGCTGCTCGATGGAGAAATCGAGACCGGCGACATTCCCATAACGGCGGCTCAAGTAGGAAGCTCTGGAAACGTAGGATCGACAACAAATGTATTCTTCAGGTCAAAACCTTTTAGTGGCGCTACTGTAAGGATACCCGTTGCGACAGGGGGAGGAAGAGATTTAGAATCAGATGAGGCCGCAAGGCAGCGTGTTAAAAACAAGATACAAGCGTTGTCGAGGGGAACGGCTTTAGCCTTAGAGACGGCAGCGTTAGGAGTCATAAGCGGGAGCAGGCAAGTCCTAACGGCGCAGGTTATCGAACCCGTAGGAATGGGGGCAGCCTTTATCTGGATTGACGATGGTACAGGCACGCTTACACAAGCACCATTTTCTACGACCTCCTTTGAAGCGCTCATTTATGCAGCAGAAGCATCAGAAGCACGCGGCAGATTAATTAACTGGCCTGTGATTGTAAGTTCCGCTGATTTTTTCAAAAGCGATGAGCGAGGCGTTGCAACAGGCGTAGGCGTAGGCACTCTTACGGATGCTGGTAAGGCTTGGGCACCGGCAGCATGGGTGGGTTACGTGTTAGTCGATGACAACGCGCAAATGTGGTACATAGGCGGTAACACACCAACACAGCTTACCGGGCTTGTCCCCATAGCTTTAGCCCCAGCTACGCCTTCGCTAGGAGTTTACTCTATCTTTAGCCCTCTCGTACCTCTTGTTCTGTTTGACGTTGCTGCGATGCCTCTCGTTTCTCCTACTGCGGCAGACGACTTGCTTGTAAACTACTCCACAGGCGAAGTCGAATTAAATCCTTTGAAGTACCCAGCAGGTCTTGTCGCAGGCGATTCTCTGATAGCGTCTGCCTATAGCTACGCTACGGGGCTGTTTCAGGAAACAGCTAAAACTTTGCTAGGTGATCCCTCCGACTTCGATACATACCCAGGCTATAAAGCAGCGGGGACTTATCTCGAAATTAGCATACCGACTGTTCTCAATCTTAGCTTTACGATTCAGATTATTGCAGAAGCGGGCTTTCTCGAAACAGAGCTATCATCTTTGGTGAAAGAGCGAGTTATCCAGTACGTTAATGGTAGGCGTATTGGAGAGAACATCATTTTATCTGAGTTGGTGAAGCGCATCAAAGGAATTATAGGGATCTATGACGTTGTGATACTGTACCCAACGGCGAACATAACTATCCTCGATGGTTATCTGGCTAAAACAGACACGGGCATCATTTCAGTGGTGTGAGGTTATTATGGCTATTACTTTCAACGGCAATCCTACTCCTCAACTTGACCTACCAAACAATGTGTTGGTTAACCTTAATTGTACAACGGTAGGGCTAAACTACGTCTGGACGCTACTAGATCGTCCTAATCCCTCGGTTGCCGCAGCATTAAGCAATCCTCTTATTCAAGCTCCCACGCTCACACCAGACTGTTCAGGATCGTACTTCTTTCGTTGCGAAGTGGATGGAGTTGCTGAGTATGGTCTTTTCGGTGTTCTGACTCAACGCACTAATCAACGCATCCCTGCCGCAGGAGAGGGAGACATTAGTTTGGGCGGTCCCGTAGCTGGTGCTGAAAGTTGGGCCGAGAGCGTCGAGGCGCTACTACGCGACGCTAACAAGAACGCCCACAAAGGTTCGATAGAGATAGCTCAAAACGTATCTGGCGGTGTTCTCGCTAAAGGTGATGTTGTCTTTGTTAACGGACGAGTTGTGCTAGATGCGGCTCTTCCCGAAGAAGAGGTGATCGCTACCGTAACCAAAGCTCAGGCAACTTCTAGCGCCACTCTGGGCGCAGTAGGAATTGTGCTAGGTGGAAGAGACCTAACCACACCTATAGCTAACCTTGAGCTTGTTTTAGTAGCTCTTATGGGGATAGTAGACGGCTTTAATACGATTGGTACTGTGGTCAATGATCCTGTTTATGTTTCGGATGTTGCCGGGGCCATTTCTTTCGTGCCTGGTACCGTGGCGCTTCTACTAGGTCGCGTTGCATATGTTCACGCTGTTGACGGTGCTATCGAAGTGATTCACTCAGCAGAGTCAGGGGTACTATATACTTGGGACGGCACTGGAACAATACCTGGACCCGGAACGGA
>Ga0180007_10006664_pt1 | contig 11210 bp, 9 predicted proteins | sample MM_PC_MetaG_FD_121122 | JGI IMG/M metagenome (GOLD analysis project Ga0180007, IMG submission 121122) | Groundwater microbial communities from the Aspo Hard Rock Laboratory (HRL) deep subsurface site, Sweden - MM_PC_MetaG | ecosystem: Environmental > Aquatic > Deep subsurface > Groundwater...
AATTTTACTTCCTCAGAAATAATTACAGATTCTGTTTTCTTAATCATTTTTGAATGTTCATTTCTTATTTTATGTGTTAGTTCATAAAAATCGTCTAAATTTTCTGTTTCAATTTCAAGTTCTACTTCCCAGGGGCCTAAAGATTCAATCACATGGATAACGTTTGGGATTTGCAAACAATAATCTATAAATTCCTCAAGTTTGTTCTGGCTTTTTAAATAAATACATAATTTAAAAAAATTATATCCAATTTTCTTAGGATCTAAAAAAGTAACATACCCTCGAATTACCCCTTTCTCCTCTAAACTTTTTATTTTCTTTTGAGCTGTTTTAACATTCATCTTAAATTTTTCCGCTATTTCAGTATAGTTAAATCTAGCATTATTCGTAATATACTTCAAAATTTTTTTATCTAATTTTGAGATTTCTTCTTCAGATTTTCCCATGAATTTTTTAACTTTTTTTGAGGGTTCTTTCTTCTCTAAAAGATAAGTTCTTTGAGATGTATGTCCTTCTCCAAGAAAGATAATATCATAACTAGCAACATATCTTTCAAACTTCTTTAAAAGATTCTTTTTAATCTCTAAAAATTGATTGATATCTTTGGCATAAGCACCAATCATCAAATCCCACCTTCCTTCACATTTAGCAATCCAACTCACTCTTTTATCTTTCAATAAATATTCATAAATTTTTTTTTCTTCATCTTTTGTGTACCCTGAAAGTTGGAGAAATATCTTTCCTAAAAATAAACCTAATCTTGCTAATGACAATTGAACTACAAATTTCTTAATAATACCTAGTTTAACTAGTCTATTAACCCTATACTGAACATTATTCTTCCCTATTCCAATATTTTTTCCAATCAAAGAAAAACTCTTTCTAGCATTAGTGTCTAATTCCAAAAGGATTTTTTTATCTATTTTGTCTAATTTTTCCATATTGGTCATTAAGCCCTTTAAGTATTTAAATATTCCTATTTTGACCAAAATTATAAGAGTTACTTTTATCAAGTAGTTATTTCTATATATTATACAATGAAATTTAAAGAAATACCAGGACAATTGGCAACAGAAATTGGATATATTTTTAATTATGTTCCTAGCTGTAAGGGAGGATATCTTTTTGAAAGGATGGAAGGGACAGAAGTTCTTGGAAAAGGCCCTCTAGTAGAAACTCCAAAACAAAAAAAGATGGCTGAAGAGCGTGCTGGACTGGAGAGAAAACTCGAAGATTATAAATCCAATGGTAAAATTCCTCCAAGAAATCTCCTAGATTCTTATCTAGCTTTAGGAGCTTTGCTTGAATCTAAAAGAAGAGATATTTTAGGAGCAACACCAAGAGAAAAAATGTTCCAAGTAATTCTAGCCAGAGCTATTTATAAAGAAGGACAAAAGATGGGCGTGTATAACGCAAAGACTAATGTTCCTAAATTCTTATATTACTTTTCAAGAAACCAATTAGTATATCCAGAAACTTTGGAAGCAAGCGATGAACAGCTCCAAGCAGAAAGAGCTGTAAAAGAAGACATAGAAAAGAGAGAAGGAAGAACCCTTAAGGAAATACTTGCATCCCCTCATTCAATAAAGGATCTTCTACAAAATGTCCAAGAAATATCACAAAAATATGTGACGTTCTCCATGGGCTAAAGCCCACGGCGTCTAAGGATACCAATCCTGATTCTTCACATACTCAAAAACCCTATCAAAATCAGCCCCAACTGAACAGCAAAAATAACCAGCACTCCAAAAATGTCCTTGAGAATATCTTTTTCTCAAATTAGGACATAACCCAAAAATCAAAAAAGATGAAGCTCCTTTGATAATCTGCATTAATTTACTATCTGCAAAAGTTCTCGGACAATCTACAATCATATGAACATGATCCTCGAGAATTTTCAAAATTACAATTTCAATTCTATATCTTTTACAAGTTTCTTCTATTGCAACTTTGCAATAGACTTTTATTTTTTCTTTTCTCATCATTTTGTATCTATATTTAGTTGTTATTTGGATGTGTTTTAGATTGTTTCCAACAGAGTTCTTATAGTGTTTATATTATTCCATTTTGTAATCCCAAAAGATTTATTTATTAGAAAGCTCTAGCTACATTAGAGTTTTCAAGGAGGTTAGTATCTAACCTCTTTTTATAATCAATTCTAAAAATAAATAATTATCTAGGAATAAAACGCAATTCATCTGCCAACTAAACTAGGCAGATTTCTTGCGGAAACTTTAAAATCCTACTTTGTAACAATCTCTAAAGCATCTCTATGAAATTGCCCAATTCAAATGAAGAGTCTCATCGCGTTACAATCTCTAGTGCATCTCTGTGCTTTAATTCATAAGCCTTACCTAAAGCTTTTTTCGAACGAGCATCAATTGCTTTAATAAAATTCTTTCCAAAATCAGTATGAAGAAAATACGCAAAGTCTAATGCTGTGCTACCTGGAGGAAGTAAAAAACAATCAGGTAAAATATTTCCTTTACTATCAGCTAATTTGCTTGCTCCTGCTGGAAACACTGCAATATATTTCAACAACTCAAAAACAGCAAAATTCAAAACCATTTGTACACCTGTTCCATCAAAAACATCTAAAACACTATTTTTTATCTTGTCTAAGGCAGATTTTTGCTTGTCTTCCAGGTCTTTTAAAATTATAAAACTTTTATTTCCTGGAATATAATCAATTAAATCAGATTTAACAGCTTGTCTTAAGGCAAGTTCTGAATCAGCACTGCATGGGACAATCATCAAATCAGGAAACTCTTTCAAAAGCTTCTCATAATTTTTCTTAGAATTAAGCAAATCAATCTTATTTGCAGCTATAATCATAGGCTTGCTTATCTTTCTCAAAATAGAGGCAAACTCTTTTAAATCAGAATCTTTCCATAAAGTTGGTTTTTCATCCAAACCCAGCTTCCTAAGAGCCTCTTTTACTTGATCTTCTGTTACTTTTAATCCAGAAAACTGCTTTGCAACTGCCTCTGAAAACTTACCTTTTTCCATCTCAGTCTTTCTAGCAAAACTCTTCCAAGCTTTAATAAATATATTATAATACCACATATCTAGCTCTTCTTCTAAAAACTCAATATCTTTACTAGGATCATGGTCTTTGCTAGGCTTACCTTCAATATCTGTCTCACCACTAACATCTACAATATGAATAAAAGCATCTGCTTGCATAACATCACTAAGAAATTCATTCCCCATTCCTAATCCTCTATGGCTCCCTTCTACAAGACCAGGGATATCTACAAGTTTTACAGGAACAAAACGTTGCCCATTAATACAAAAACCTTTTTGAGGGTTGCATTTAGTATTAAATTCTTTTTCTAAGCATTCTATTCTTACATATCCCACCCCTTCTGAGCTTTTCAAGGTTGTAAAGGGATAGCTAGCTATCTTAACCTCTGCTAAAGTCGCAGCTTTAAAAAAGGTAGATTTTCCCACACTAGGCTTGCCAATTAAAGCTATTTTCATCTTATTAAATATCCAACTTTAAAAAATATGTTCCTCCATTATTATATAAAATTTTATGTTTAACTAAAGTATTTAATCTTTTCCTTATTTTTCCTCTTTCTAAATCAAGATAATCTTGCATATCTTTAACCCTAAAAAAGCCTTTTTCTTTTTTCAGTTTTATAGATAGATTCAATAATTTGAGAAGAATATCTTTGGGTATTGATTGCTCATTTGTAATATCCTCTAAAATATTTTTTTTATTTGAAGAAAAAAAATTTATTTTCTCTTTAAACTTTTGGACATCTTTCTTTCTCATGCATTGCAACTCCCAGATTGCACTAACATAATCCCCTTTATTTTTCCAATTACGTCTTATTATTCTTTTTAGATTTAAATTTGTATGGATTCCAAAATTAGATATCAATAAGTCCTGTATATCTATAAGTAAATTGGGTTTTATTATTTTAGATTTTAAAATAAGGGGTATTTTATTCACAGAATAACTCTTTCCTAATGTTAGCCTATTAACAAATTCTTTAGGTAAAACATCTATTGTATCTGCTGCTTGACAACATGCAACTCTTCTATTTTCAACTTCTGGCCAACCCTCATCGTCAAAAAAATGTTGAATAAATAACTTTTTCTGAGATTTAGTACCTTGCTTAATAACTTTTGGAACAAAGGGGTTATGGAATAATTTTTTCCCTCTAGGGCTCCCCAATCTTTCTAATTGCCTTTTAACAAAAGAGGGGCATAAGATATAAGGGGTTCCATTTTTGTCTATTCTTTCTGAAATATTTACATCGCCAAAAACTTTTTTAACACATTTTTTAATCCTATTAATTAATTCTTCATTCTTATTTTTATACATAAAATGAGACTGATTTAAATGGCCATCTGCTAAACTCGCTGCAAGAATAATGGCTATTTCATCAGATCCTAAGTATATTTCTGGGTTTGTATTGTTCCACCCTATTTTTTCAATATACTGATTAATTCTATCATATTTTATATTTAAAAAATCCAAGATAATTTTTATGTTTTTAATATTCATCCCAGATCTATTCTTATAATTATGAATTGAGGCCTTACTTATTTTAGTTATTTTGGATAAATTTTCTATAGTTTTTGCTTTTTTAATGCATCTATCAATCAGGCTTTTCAAATAATTATCATCAATTTTTATACTTATAAAGTTTGGCTCATCATACCAACGATAGAAATTGGATATTCTCTCCATATAACTTTCACGTCATAAAAGATTATAAATGTTACTATCCCCATTCCTTTATGGGGCAAAGGTAGTAATCCTTGGACCTTATTTTTTTGACTATTTTTCTATTTCATTCAAATTAATATGTAAGAACTTAATAAAATTATCTAAAAAGTAAAAACCCAGGGTTGCAATGCAATCCTGGGGGTATATAAATATTAAAGATTGCGTATATTTATATATTTTCCCATCTCACTTTCCCAACAAGACCAATTAACATAATTTATTCCGGAAAGCAAGCTTTTTATACTTTCTCAACTACTAGTTAACATAAAGGGGAATAAAAATGTCATTTATAGAAAATCTTGGATATACTTTACTGGGATTCATAATAATAGTGTCTGTATTTCTTCTAATCTTAGCAATAATAGAAAAAAAACTCCTTATAAGACTCATAAAAGGAAGAACATCAAGAAACCAACTCTATATAGATAAAATATCAAAACTAGACATAAATAAACCAAAAGAGTCTCTAATGGTTCTTAATAGCACGACAAAAAATTTCTTCAAAGAGGCCTTCCACATTTCTGGAACACTTGAATACTCTGAATTTCAAAGAATATTCAAACAAAAAAACAATAAGAAAGCTGAAGATTTCTCAAGAAAAATGACAAATTACTTATATTCAAATAAAACCATAACTACCCCAGAAATCCAAGAACTGATAAGGCTCATTGCAGAAATAATAAGCAGTAATAAAATAATAGACAAAGAAGAAAGGAAAAGACTTGACCAAAGAAGCCTTGAACTAGACAAATCACGGGACTCAAGGAAGATTCACATACCGGGTATTGGCAAGAAAAAACTCAAGAACAAGAAGAAGGATAGCCAGGAAGATTAAATACTCATATAATCCTATAGAAACCTTTCTCTTAGTCAATTTAAATATTCCAGCGTAAGCTGCAGATAAATTTTCAATACTTTCTGCCGAAGAATAAGTTCCACCAGTACTATATGCAATACTCTTCAAAGAATCTTCATCAATCTTTAATAAAGCAAACTCTGTATTTCCTCCCTCTTTTGTTCCCATCCCTATACTATGAACCACAACATCATTCCTCTTAGCATAGTCAATAGCATCATCCATAGTGCCAACATTTATCTGTCCGTCACTCAACAAGACTATAGACTTACTCCCCTCATTTATCATTAAATTAGTAGATGATAAAACAGCCTCGTAGAGATCCGTTCCTCCTAACCCGCTAGTTTTTATTTGATTAACAGCTCTTTTCAGCTCGTCCCTTTTTTGAGTCATATCTATCTCTATTCTTGAACTTGAAGAAAAAGAAATAACTCCCATGTTTACATCTATAGGAGCAGAATCAATAAATTCTGAAGCAACCTGTTTTGCTGCAGTTATTCTATCGGGAACAAAATCATCTGCCTCCATACTTTGAGAAGAATCAATAGCTAAGACAAAAGAAAAATCACTAGACTCAGCAGTAGTATGAAAAGTAAACCCAGAAACAGCAAGAACCATCGCCATAATAATTAAAATATTAAGTCCTAAGACAACAAGATTTTTTGAAAAAAAGTCAATCCCTTGTATTTTTGCGATTGCTTCAAAATTAGCAAACTTCAACGCCTTTTTTTTCTTATTTCCCAAGGCAAGAAAGTGTATAAAAAATAAAAGAGGTACCAAAAATAAAAGAAACAAATACTGTGGATGTGCAAAAGAAAACTCCATTAAAGACCCCCCTCCACCCTTCTTTTCAAAAACAAAGCCAAAGGAACAGCAAAAGATTTATTTGTTACAAGATCAAGGGAATCGGCCTCGGTCCTCTTAATTATTTCCTCCACCGCCTTGGCCTGTTCGTAAGCATACTTCTCATAAGTAGCCTTAGCAAATTTTGGACTAACCACAACTTGTTCTCCAGTAACAGGATTTTCTAAAATAAGCTCTCCCTGTACACTCGGAAGAGTCATATCTAAAAGATCTCTAACTCTTATTAAAATTGTCTCGTATCTGTGAGAAATCAAACTTAATTTCTTTTCAGTTTGATTAGTAACTTTAAGAAAATCTGAAACAACTATAACAGAGTGTATTGAATTATCTAGATATTCCATAGCAAAATCCAAGGCCGCATCAAGATTTGTGTTCCCTCCATATTGGCTTATATCAGATAACATATCTATAAAGAATCTAAAGTGCTTTTCCCCATTCTTTGGAGCTATAAAATGATGGACCTTATCACTAAAAAGTATAAATCCAACTCTATCATTTATGTCCATTATAACCTTGGCAAATGCGGCGACCAATTCCGTATTAAATTCACACTTGAGTTTATCTCCAGAACCAAAAACCATATTGCTTCCAACATCAATCATAAAGATAATCTTCAAATCTCTTTCCTCTTTATATTGTTTAACCAACAACTTCATGGACCTATTACTAGCCCTCCAATCTATATCTGAAGCATCATCATCCGGAGTGTAATCCCTAAAAGCCTCAAACTCCAAACCCTTCCCCCTAAAGAGTAACTTGTAAATATCTCTCTTAAGTCTAAACTCTTTCATAATTTCTTGAAAATCACTTATTGCTGTTGCTATATCAACATTAAGTTTTGCTGTTTTTTTTGTTTTTTGTTTTAAAAACACCATTTCTAGTTAACCCCACCCAGAAGAACACATTTATTATCAACACACCCTAAAACACCTAAAGAAGCACATCCAACCTCGCAATTAACTCTATTACAATCTTCTTCTTTTTCATAAAGAGAGTAATCTTCTCCTTCAACATAGACAACATAATTTTCCTCTAATCCAGCAACATCTCTGTTAATAGGCATGGGACAGTTACAACAAGAGCCAATATTAATTACATAAACACAATCATCTACAGTTTCACAATAATCATACTCAACAACCTGGTTTTTTTCAACAATAAACCCATCCCAAAAGATAATCACTAAAGCTACTAAAACAACCACAACAATCAAAAATATCCAACTTTTCTTTTCCATTTTACTGAACTTGTGAAGGAAACACCATAGCTTCCCTGTATTTTATCATTTTATATGCTAACCAAATTAAGAATCTCATCAATGATTTTGTCAGAATCTATTCCCTCTGCTCTGGCTTTATAGTTTAAGATTATTCTATGTCTTAAAACCAAATGCACAACTTCTTTAACATCTTGAGGAATAACATAATTTCTTCCATTCATCAAAGCCCAGGCCTTAGAAGCAATAAAAACACCTATGCTCGCCCTTGGGCTCCCCCCCCAATCTATATACTTCCCGTGTTCAAAATCCTTTTTTCTTGTTTTATTAATTATTTTAACTATATACTTTTTTATCTTTTCATCTATGTATATGTCTTTTGTTATCCTCTGCATTTCTAATATCTTTTCAGGAGATAAAATGGGTTTAATATCAAAAGATTCGAATGCTCTTAAAGTTATATTGTTTTCCATAATCTCAACCTCTTGTTCTGAATTAGGATATCCAATTAACACCTTAAATAGAAATCTATCAACCTGGGCTTCAGGAAGAGCATAAACTCCGCTAGTTTCTAAAGGATTGTTGTTCGCCATAACAAAAAAAGGTTTTGGAAGAGGATAGGTCTCCTTTGCAATAGTTACCTGTTTCTCCTGCATTGCTTCTATCATGGCAGATTGTGTTTTAGGTGGACTTCTATTAATCTCATCCGCAATTATGAAGTTGGCAAATATAGGACCTTTTATTGTTTCGAATCCTTTGTTAGGAGTGTAGGTTGTAACTCCAAGAATATCGCTAGGTAATAAATCCACAGTAAACTGTATTCTTTTTGAACTACAACCAGACGCTTCTGCAAGAGCCTTAACTAATAGGGTTTTAGCAATCCCGGGAACTCCCTCTAATAAAACGTGTCCATCACAAAGAAGTGCAGCCATAAAAGCATCTATAATTTTTTCTTGACCTATAATTGCCTTACCCACCTCTTTCTTTGTGACCGATAAAAGATTGTAAACCTCTCTTATTTCATCTGGAACGTCATCTCCAACGCTATAATCAAGAGCACCATCCTTAGTTTTCGGTTTACTAAAAGAAGATTTCTCTGGAGCTTTCACTGGAAGTTTTGCAATGGATTTTGGTTGGGGCTTAATATTCCCCCTAACAGATAAAATCTCTTTTATTTCATCATCTGTATAATTGTTTTTTTTCAAAAGCTCTCTTATCTCATTATTATTATACCCTTTTTTAACAGCACTCTTAACCCAAATCTCCATCTCTTTTTTATTTATTACCATCTTTTTTTACTCCTTTAGTTTGACCACGCCTGGGTGAACTCTTTAGTTTAACCAAGCTCAGACGATTTTTACTCCTCTTTACAAGTCATAATTCTAAGTATTTTTTAGTTTTTATTTGTTTAGTTTCAATTATAGTTCTAAATATTTTTTATTTTTTATTTCTTCCTGTACAAATGACCCTTGTTTTCTCCTCAACTTCATTCTCTTGTAAGAATAATACCCTATCCCAGCTAAAAAGGCACCAAGAGTAACAAAAACAAGATACCTATAAAGCTTGTTCTCTATTATGCTTCTTACTCCAGGAATACCTGCCTGAGCCAATATTTTTTTACAGGCTGCTAGCGCCTCATCTGCCTTTGCTAAAGCCTCTGAACTCTTTCCTTCCCTAAGTAAAGAATCTGCTTCTTCAAGCAATTCCGTAAGCTCCGCACACTGGGGATTATCCACTAAAAACTCTTCAGTAAAAAGTAATTTTTCCCTTATGCTCTCTCCCTCTTGTATATTAAGGAATATTTTTCCCCAATCATTAAACTTAGGATTTACAACTGTTGCATTAAGGCTTATCTCAAATAAACCTAAAAAGTCTGTATCTATTATCATCGTTAAGTTTAGTTTTTTCTCTTCCCCCCTAAAAAGACCGCTCCATTGTGTCTGACTAAACTCAAGAACAATATCCTCTGTTGGAGTCTCGTTTTGTGTAACGCTCCCATTAAGCGTTACTCCATAAAGATTTGTGCTTCCATCATTCTTCAAAGTAATAGGTACAACAATTCTGTCTTTTTGAAATGCGGAAATAGGATCGGGCACTAGTATCTTCAAAGATACAGGAACCTGTTGAGTTCCTCCCCCAGAACTTGTAGAACTACTGCTACTGCTACTGCCAGGGTCTGGTTCTGTAAAAGAAACGGTAAAGTTTTGAGTCGTATCATTTGTTGTTGCAGTATCACTTCCAGTAACACTCATTATCTCTTTAGTTACAGAAGCTGAAGAAAGAGTAAGAGTCCACCCAGAGGAGATTGTTTTAGTTATGGTTGTGCCATTACTAGTAATAGTAAATGTTGGAGTTTGATTATAATAAGGATCATCATAATCTAAATCGGTAAAATGATCCTCAAGATTTATAACAATGGAGCTGGTATATGAAACCGGAGAAGGATTATCTATCTGATCATAAATATATATGGGATAATTTGTGTGTGAAATATTAAGTTTAAAATTAATAGTCTGATTCAAGACTCTAGCGTTCGATAAATCACTAGAATTTGGATAAACTACCAAAGTTAAATTTTTTAATTTACCATAACTCTCATCACTAAAATTAGGAGTAAAAGACCAGCTATAAGTAGAACCATTCCCAAGATAAGAAGTCAAATTTCTTAAAACAAGATCCCCGTAATCAAAGTCAGACCCATTACCAATCATATCAACATAAAACTCATAAGTTAAATTATCTCCAACAGAATGATTTACTGTAAAATTCAACAAGGCTGTTGTGTTTTCCGTTAGATTATACATCGCTCCTGAAGAAGGAACACTAACACTCGGAACATCATAAACATAAATCCAAAAATCATCAAAGACCATCCTATCTGTAGAATCATTTACTGTTATATTTAAATGGTATGCCCCCCCATCACTATTATTAAAAGTAACATTGATTGTTCCTATTGAGCTATTAAAAGTTGTTGAATTCAAGAACGTTCCAGTCTTTCCATCACCCAAATAACTATAATTAAAAGTAAAATTTGTATTAAGCGAAGAGGAAGTATCATTTCCATCCTCTATATCTGTTACATTTATATTATAAAATAATGTCCTATTTACAGCAGTACTCTGATTGGAGAGAGAAGAAAGACTAGGGTCATGATTTATACTATTAATTGTTAGATTAAAAGTAAACAAATCAGAGTTTCCACTTCTATCACTAACATTTATGCTAACATTATAACTACCGACGTTTAGTTTTCTAGGAGTAAAAGTTACTATATATTGAGATTTATTATCCTCGAAATTTCTATCCCCTAAAGTAAAGTTATCAAATAATGTCTGATTACCCTCTATTGTTAGGTTTATGTAAAAAGTTTCATTATAAAACCCTTTATTAAGTTGTGCCGTTGGAATTTTCAAATCATCATCTTCTACAAATAAGGTAATAAGAGTAATATTATCCTCAGTAGCAGTCAGTGTCCCTCCGTTTGCTAGAGGAGTTGAAGGAGTTGCATTCTGTAATACAAGAGGCTG
>Ga0180007_10006666_pt1 | contig 11210 bp, 13 predicted proteins | sample MM_PC_MetaG_FD_121122 | JGI IMG/M metagenome (GOLD analysis project Ga0180007, IMG submission 121122) | Groundwater microbial communities from the Aspo Hard Rock Laboratory (HRL) deep subsurface site, Sweden - MM_PC_MetaG | ecosystem: Environmental > Aquatic > Deep subsurface > Groundwater...
CAGGCAATTACCCTGATCCTGGCGCGCCTAATAGTCGCACAAACAAACAGCCCGCAATCCCGCATCTATTAATCTATAATCGAGCACTAAATATAGTTCTAATACGAACTATCCTAATACTAACCAATACGTCAACTAAATGACAAACTGACATAAAACGTCACTAATTAATACTAACTACCTTTAGCCCCAAAGCGGGCGAGGAATAAAGAATGGGAGATAATACCCGTAACAGACTTCGTAAACCCCGCAAAGGCACCAAATCCGAAGCAATACTTACCCTAACTACCCTTACACCAGCTACACCAGTTGAAATTGCAGAATCAGTTAATGCTTCAAGGTCTCTCGTCTGCCAAGTAATGAAAAGATATGGCATTATCCCAAATCAAGCAGAATCCTTTAAACAACACAGAGCGGATGTATTGGCTGGATTACAAGACAAACTATTGTCTTCGGTAAGCGATGAGGAAATCAAAAAGACACCGGTAGGAACGAGAATCCTTGGAGCCTGCCAGTTATATGACAAAGAGCGCCTGGAAAGGGACCTAAGCACGGCAAACGTTGCCTCTATCCATGCTGATATAGCTGCCCTCCGAAAACAGGATAATGACCTATCCACAGGAGATAAGAGGTAAAATGGTCAACTTATCCACAATTAGCTATTTTAGAGACAATAAAGTTATCAACAGCCCATTGATATTATTATACAATATCTGTGGATAAAAATGGATTGTCTAATGATATCAACCAAGGTAACATAAAGTATATTATCAGACATAGATCGATATTGCTGGGAAGTGGGGTACAGGTCAGAAACCGACCCTGGGGGTGACGCGTTTACTTCTCCCTTTATACTTCCGGATTACAAAAGGACTTTTGGGTGGTGATTGGTATGCCGTGTGGGAAGAAGAAAAAGAGGGGTAGGAGGGGTAGGTGATGGGAGACAGGACGTTATTGGAGCGGGTGATGGAGTTGGAGGGGTTGGTTGGGTTATTGGTGGATAGGGTATTGGTATTAGAGGGTGAGAAGGAGAAGCGGGAGAAGTGGCGTAAGCAGGGGGAGATGGTGAATGTTGGGGGTAGGTGGGTGAGGAAGGATGCGTAGGGGTTTTGTGAGTGTGCCTACTGCCGTAGGAGAGACTCCTGGGGATAGGGTGGCGGCGTTTAGGGCGGCTAATCTTACATTTTTTTGGAAGCCGTATTTGTGGCAGGAGCGGGTTTTGAGGGCGATTCGGGAAAAAAGCACGGTTGCGGTGATAAGTTCTAATAAAATCGGGAAAACGGCCAGTGTTATAAATATTTTGATTTCCTGGGCATTGGGTTATGAGCCTTGGAGTCCTTGTGGGAAGGATGATCCTGAGGCGGTTTTGGAGTATGGGCATTATTACCGTAGGTCTTCTTTGGGGATTAATCCGCCGGTGAATTTGATTTTGACGGGTGAAGATTGGAAGTTGCACATAGGGCGGGTTTTGGTGCCGGAATTGAAGAAGTGGGCGCCTCGCGGGTGGTACGAGACGAAGAAGAATGAGCAGGGGGTTGAATATTTATGGGATTGGAACAACAAGAGTACGCTTACGATTATGTCCTATTCACAGGATGATGATTTATTTGAATCGTTTCGGGCGCAGGGGGTGATAATGGACGAACCGCCCCCCAAGACCAAATATTCGGCCATGAGCCGTGGGTTGTTGCTGGATTGCGGTAAGACCTTAATGAGCCTGACACCATTGAAAGAGGCTTGGATCTTGGATGAAATCGTTTTGAGTGGTCGGAGAGACATTGGGATTGTAGATGGGCTGAATATTACGGATAACCCGGATCTTTACCAGAGTGATTTGCAGCTTTTGGGGGAGATGGGGCTGTCGGAAGTGCAGAAAACAGAGTTTTTTGACCTTTTATTGTATGAAAACGTGGAAAAGAAGACCCCGGTAAGCGATAGGGGCTATACGGCAGAGAAGTATCTAGAGGGGATATTACAATCTATATGAATTATCTGCTTTCAACTTATTATGTGTTTACATTTTTTCTTTTTATAGCTGCCATTGTATTGCTTGTTTATGTAGTAATGTCTAAAAATATGGATTTTTTAATTAATATGGTCAGGAGAATATGCAGGATAAATTAGAACTTATTTCCAAGCTGAAAATTCTTAAATTCATCAAAGACATTGATCCGTCTGATGTTCCCCCGCGTGTTTTCGGGCAGTTTAAGTCGTTAGTGGGCAGAGTATTGAAGGAATTTGACGAAAACATCCATGTGGTGAAACCGTTTGATGTGCCTACGGACTGGCCGACAACGGTTATGATCGATTTTCACCTTTCTACGCCCCAGGCAATAAGCTATTGGACGGTAAACAGGCAGGATATTAATTACTGCATAGCGGAAACGTGGAAAAACTTTAACGCAGGGGAGATAGCCGATGACATCATTCGAAAGGTCAAATTCCATGGGTGGAAAATCGAGGACGCGTACATTGACCCTCTCTCTAAAGGCGACACCGCCTATATGCGAAACGCACTTGGAACTGATGTCAGAGACACCTTTTCACAACTCGATGAACGTCTTAGTGAGCATGGAATCACGCTTCATGTAGCTTCGAAGGACAAGGAAAGTGGGATTAAAAACATCCAGGAATGGTTAAAAGGCCCGAATAAGATGCCTACCTGCTATGTTTTTGATAACTGCGAAAGACATCTCTATGAGGTCAAACGGTGGGTTTTTGATGATGAGGGGAAACCTTCGAAGGATTGTAGCGATCATTTTATGGAGAATTGGTATCGATACACATTAACGGGGGCAAGGTATTCAGACCATGAGATAAAACCATTACCGACAAGACCCCCTTCACAACCCGGAGCATGGATGGGGATGTAAATGAGCAAAAAAGACGAAGACCGTATTGCGGAAATCAAGTTGCTTTACAAGGAGGCCGTGGACGGCTGGGATCACATCTACAAAGAAGCCTCTGACGACCTGAAGTTCGTTTATGATATTGATGATGGCCAGTGGCCTGAACATATACGTGCCCAGCGCATAAAAGATTCCCGGCCTGTCATTACCGTAAACAAACTCCAAAAAACGCTTCGCAGGATACGGGGCGACCACAAAATGAACCCTACCAACATGAGGGTTCTACCTGTAGATGATGCTGCAGATGTTAAAACCGCAGAACTCTACAATGGGTTGATTCGCCAAATTGAGTACCTATCCAATGCCGATATTGCCTATGATACGGCCTATAACCACGCCATTTCATCCTCTATAGGGTTCTGGCGCATTATAACGAAATATTCCGATAATAACTCGTTTGAGCAGGACGTAGAGATAAAGAGGGTGATAAACCCGCTTTCGGTACATTTCGACCCCTATGCCCAGGAGTTTAACCTTGAAGACGCAAGGTACTGTTTTGTTGAGGATTTAATTGATAAAAAAGAGTTTAAAAGACTGTATCCCGACGCAGAGTTTAGTGATTTTGAAAGCACAACTACTGCAACAATATTCGGGGATTGGATGGAAACAAACAAGGTAAGGGTTGCAGAATACTTCTATAAGGAGCCGATAGAAAAGGAGATTGTGCAACTTATGACGGGTGAAGTTTACGCCCTTGATAAAAATATAACGGTGGAGAAGATAAAATCGCTTGGCGGCGTGGTTGTCCGCACCCGCAAGGTTCAGGCAAATGTAGTGAAGTGGTGCAAGATTAATGGTGTTGAAATCCTTGAGGAATCCGTATGGCCGACAGACGATATTCCAATTATCCCCATGTTCGGGGATGAAGTAGTCTCTGACGGGAAACGATATTATTTATCCCTGGCAAGGGGGGCCAAAGGCCCGCAGCAGATGTATAACTACTGGGCGACTGCCGCTACGGAAACCGTAGCTTTAGCCCCCAAGATGCCATTTATCGTTGACCACAGGCAGTTAAAGGGATTTGAGAGGGAATGGGAAGAAGCCAATATCACTAACCGGATGTATATACGTTTTAACGCCATTGCGGGTCTGAATAAACCGGCAAGAGAACCCCAGGCGCAAGTACCCTCAGCCATTATGAATATGATGCAGGCTACGGCCTATGATGTTGAAGACCATCTTGGGCAGTACGAATCTTCCAAAGGTGAAACGTCAAATGAGCGCAGCGGGAAGGCAATTATAGCCAGGGTTCAGCAATCAGATAAGGGGACTTTCTTATTCATAGATAACTCGACCCGTTCCAAAATAGCCGGCGGCAAGCAGATAATCAAGCTCATCCCCAAGATATATGACACTCAAAGGGCTTTGCGGGTTAGGGGAGAGGATGGGCAGGAATCTCTTGTCAGCGTGAATAAGCCTGTCGGATTTTCCCCGAATGGAGCCGTCATAAAGGAAAATGACTTATCCGTGGGGAAATATGACTTAATTGCTTCCGTGGGGGCTTCCTTCAGTTCGCAGAGAAGGGAGATGGTCGAAATGCTTATTCAGTCCATGCAGTACGCGCCGATGCTGGCGAATGTCATTGCCCCGCTTGTATTCAAATACAGTGACTTTGCCGGTGGGCAGGAAGTTTATAACGAAATCAAGAAGCAAGCAGAAATGATGCAGCAGCAAGCCACGATACAGGGCCAAGCCCCTGCTAAATAATAATTCGCCGTAAGGCGCAAGGAGAACAAAATGGCAGAGCCAAAAATTCAGTTAGTAGAACCATCGGAACCCGTTGAGCCAACAGAGCCGACTGAACCAACGCAATCTACGGAACCTGTTGAGCCAGCAGAACCCGCAGAACCAACTGAACCGGCAGAACCAACTGAACCGGCAGAACCGGTTGTACCAAGAAAAAAGACGGCACAAGAACGCATTGACGAAATTACTCGTCTAAGGCGTGAAGCTGAAAGGGAAAGGGAATATTGGAAACGAATTGCCCTGGAAAAGTCCCAATTCGTAGAAAAACCTCCTGCCGAGCCAAAAACAGAAGAACCCCAAGGCCCGCAGCGCCCTGTTCTCGAACAGTTTAACAGCCAAACCGAGTATGAAGATGCCCTTTTCTCCTGGCACGAAAACAAAAAAGCCGCCGAGGAAGCCACAGCAAGACAACGGGTTTCCGAGGAAGAGGGGCTTAAAAAATTCAATCGGGCAGCAGAGAAACTTCGGAAGGAATACGAGGACTTTGACTCCGTTATCGAAGCACCTGTTTTTAGTCCATCGATGCGGCTTGCAATTCTCCATAGCGAGAATGGGCCTGATCTGGCTTACCATTTGGGTAAGTCGGAGAATCGGGACATAGCGTATAGGATAAGAACACTCCCTGCCGAATCACAGTTTTACGAAATAGGTAAAATTGAGACTCAACTGCTGCTTGCACGGTCAACCAAGAAAGTAACAACCGCACCAACACCTATCACACCGGTTGGAATGGGAGGGGCCGGAGGACAAAAAGACCCATCCAAAATGACTACCGCAGAATGGATGGAATGGGATAAACAACGAACACTACAAAAACTTAAAGAGAAGCATGGAGGATAAAAGAAAATGGCTAACACCATTGTTACCCTTAGTTCGGGAGATGTCGTAAGGAAAGCCTTATCGATTCTCCACAATGAGTTGGTCTTCACCAAAACAATCAACCGTCAGTATGACGACAGATTCGCCAGAAGTGGAGCCAAGAATGGAGGAACCCTGCTTATCCGTGAACCCAATGAGTTTTCGATTCGTACCGGGCAGGTCATGGACACGCAGGATGTGACTGAAATTACCCAGACCTTAACGCTGGCTACTCAGCTTGGGGTTGACATTAATTTCAGTTCCGTGGAATTAACCCTTTCCCTAGACGATTTTGCCGATAGGATTTTACAGCCAGCTATGGCAAGGTTGGCAACGGAAGTAGACCAGACGATTCTAACCGCCTGCTATCCGTATGTGTACAATACGTTTAGTTGCACCAGCACCGCCCATCCTGGCCTTGTTGAAATAAGAGGCGCACGGGCGAGACTTAATCAGGGTCTTGCTCCTATGGGCAACAGAAATCTTTTGGCTGATTCTCTTTTCGCCAACTCCATCATGAGTGTTGGCGCAGCTTATGTGAACCCTGCTCCAGCAATTTCCAGACAGTATGAGAGAGGATTGGTCGGCGATCTGTATGGAATGCGGTTCTGGGAAAGTGAAACCGTTCCGAGACATACAAACGGACTTCGGACGGATGCTACGCCTACTGTTAACATTCAGGCAGCTACAACGAGCATTGAGAATGGTGTTGCTACAGTAGTGATGACAACCGGCACGGCTGCCTCCAATGTAAAGGCTGGGGATACGTTTCATGTCGTTGGTCTGTATGCCATAAATCAGGAAACCAAAGCCAGATATTCACATCTGCAACAGTTTTCCATTACGGCAGCGGTTACTTTGAGCACGGCGGCTAAAGACCTTTCCGTTTCTCCAATCCCGTATCTTTCGGGAGTAAGGCAGAATATGGAGGTTGTTACCTCTTCAGCTACGGCTGCGGTAATTATGGCCACTGGTTCGGCAGGTTCATTAGTGCATGGGTTGTGTCCTGGTGCGCCAAGTCTTGTAGGACCGGAAAATCTTTGCTACCACAGGGACGCTTTTACAGCCGTCTTTGCTGATTTGGAAATGCCAAAAGGAGTGGATTTTGCCGCAAGGGAGGTCTTTGACGGCATCTCGCTTAGAATCGTCCGTCAGTACGATGTGGTGAACGATAAGTTTCCATGCCGTATTGATGTCCTGTTCGGGCAGAAGTGTTTAAGACCGGCCTGGGCTTGTAGGATAGCTGGACAAAGAGCTTAAAGGAGGGCAAGATGGCAGATTATGATTATTTGGATTGCCACAACGATGATGGAAACGTTGTGGGACAAAAGACCACATCCAAGATAGGATTCTGGGGTATTACCCCTGTTGATCAGCCCGATGCCCTAACTGCTGCTCTGACAACCATAACCTTTGTTTCAGCTTCAACTCTGGACTACGCTATTGTCAGTCTTACCTGTACGCAGACGGCTGTTGGTTTTACAAATACAGGTGAAGCGCAGACGATTTTGACGGTTCTTCAAAACCTTCAAATTCGCCAGAGTCAGGCTGAAACAGCATTGGTTGAAGCGGGTCTAATTGCCGGAGGTACGGCTGTAACTACACCGACAAGTTATGACTATCTTGGAAAAGGTGCTGATGAAGGGTCTGTGTTTGGATACACCACCACGGATAAGATCAGCTTTTGGGGGGTTGACCCGGTTAACCAGCCGGATTCTATAACAGCTACCCTAACGAGCATTACGCTCACAGCAACAGCGGCAGATGTTTACTCTGAGGCTATTGGTCTTCTGGTAACTGGAGATAGTACCTGTTTCGGTTTTGGTTCATGGAATGAAGGTTCTACGGTTCTTCATTGCATCCACAATCTCCATATCAGAATGAATGAGATTGAAACGAACCTTACGGAAGTGGGTATCCTTGCTACTTCAACGGCAGGGATCAGCGTTACGACATCGTTAAAGTTGAATTTCCTTGATAAAGGAAACGATGACGGGACGGTAGTGATTGCAACAGCTACCAATAAACTGGGATTCTGGGGGACGGCCCCGGCTGACCAGCCTGCGGCATTGACCACGATGCTGACAACGATTACCTGTACGCTGACGGCAACACCAGATTATGCGATAGCGGCATTAGTTTCAGCGTCTACCGCATATAAGTTTGCAAATTTTTCAGACGGAGTATCCTTCTTGCTGGCAGTAAAAAATCTTCAAACAAGAATGGATGAAATGGAAGACCGCCTTGAAGAAATAGGATTGATAGCAGCCAATTAACCTTAACCGGGGAGGCTTTCGCCTCCCCTCTAAGGGGAAAAATGAAGGCTATCTTCATCACCGTTAGGACGGCTTCAACCCGGCTTCCCCAAAAGTGCCTGCGGAAAATAGGCGATACCGCCGCCATCGAACTGGTTATTAATCGGGTAAAACGGTCTTGGAGAGCGGACAAGGTAATTCTCTGTACTACAAGATTTGATGAAGATAACCTTCTCTGCGGGATAGCGGTTCGTAATGGGATTGTCTATTACCGTGGCAGTTCCAAAGATAAACTTGATAGATGGCAGGGTGCAGCAAACCTCTTTAAAGTTGATTTCTTTGTTACCGCAGATGGAGATGACCTTCTTTGCGATCCTGAACTGATTGACCTCGCCTTTGAGCAATACGAAGTAAATAAACCCGATTTCATACAGGCTAAGAATGTCCCATGCGGGGCTTTCACCTACGGAATAAAGAAATCCGCTTTAGATAAGGTCTGTGAGATAAAAGATACGACAGACACGGAAATGATGGTGCCTTACTTCACCACCACAGGATTATTTCATGTGGAACATCTAAAGAACGTGCCGGGAGTTCTGCAACGTCCTGAAATCAGGATGACGATGGATTATGAGGATGACCTGAAGTTCTTTCAGAATGTCTATGGTCATTTTAAAGATACCGATTTCACTCTCCGGGATGTGATTGCGTATCTTGACAAATACCCGGAAGTAATAAAGATAAACCAGCATTGCCAGAAAGAGTATTTGAGCAATCAGAAAAAGTTATCGAGGATTGCGGTGAAATATGAACCTCTCCCAGTTTACAGGTAATGAACTGAAATATCTTGAGATGGTGATGAACCAGGAATCCTGGTCTGCTACCGGGGGGAGTTGGAATCATACTCTCGAACAGGAGTTTTGTAAGAAGTTTGAGGTAAAGTATGCCATTGCCATGAACTCAGGTACGGCCCCTCTTCACGCTGCTTTGGTAGCGGCAGGGATAGGGCCGGGGGATGAAGTCATATCCCCGGCCCTTACGGTGATAATGGATTCTGCGGCTACCCTCCACGCTGGGGCTACTCCCGTGTATGCAGACGTTGACCCCGACACATTTAATATCGACCCGAAGGATATAGCAAGGAAGATAACTTCAAAGACTAAGGCTATTATCGCGGTGGCTCTTTATGGTTTATCTCCCCATATGGATGAGATTATGGGGTTGGCCGAAGCTGCCGGATTAATAGTAATTGAAGATAACGCTGAACATTATCCCTCAGACATAAAGGGCCATTTTGCCAGCTACAGTTTTGAAGCCAGCAAGCATATCTCCTGTGGTGAAGGCGGGATGCTTGTAACTAATAATGAGAAGTATGCTGAAAGGGCAAGAAAGGTGTCTGGTCATGGGTACAAGAGTCTTACAGCATCAGATGGAAGGGTAAAACTAAACGAGGATGAATTTCAAAACCCTAAATATAAACGTCATGAAATTATCGGTTGGAATTACCGGATGCCAGAGTTTAATGCCGCTATCGCCTTGGCACAGTTAGAACGGATTGAAGCCCTGATATTCATGCGTCAGGAATCGGCAAAATATTTAAAAGAGGCAATGGCGGGATGCGATTATCTTATTCCACAAATGGAAGTATTCTGCCATCCAAATACTTATTATACCCTCGGAGTTAGGTATGAGGGTAAGGATTGGGAAGGATTCAGGAAGGCTTACATTGCCAATGGTGGAGATGGTTTTTATGGTGCCTGGAGCGTTCCCTATCTTGAACCGGCATTGGCTGATTTATATAAAGGGGATTGCCCGGTAGCTGAATCCCTACAACCCAAATTGATGCAGTTTAAGACCAATTACCGTGATTTGGCGGTAGCGGCAGAGAAGGCAGATGCACTTTATAAAACCATAAAGGGGGTTAAATGAAGTGCTATCTTTGCGGAAAAGAAGCATTTAAGGTTATTGCCGGACAGGAGGATATTCGTTTCTGCTGTTATGGGGCGGATAAAATGGTTCTGGAATGTGTGTTCTGCGGATTGGTTCAATTATTGCCCCAATGGACGGAAGAGGAATCGGATTCTCTCTATGCCCAATATTCCCAGAAGAAAGACTTTGAGGGACAGAAGCGGAAGGTGAAGATTTCAAGGTGGCTTCCAGAGATGTTGAATAAAGAAGATAGGATATTGGAAGTGGGTTGTGGTCATGGAGATAATATCCAATATCTTGACGAAAAGGGATTTAATGTAGTGGGTATAGATAAAGATTTAACTATTTGTGATGATAAATTAATTTTTCATTGTGATTGGGAAAAGTATATCCCAACCATCAAATTTGATGTCATTTACGGTATTCATTTTTTAGAACATCTTTCAAACCCAAAAGAATTTATAGAGTGGACTATTCGAAATCTATCCCCAAAAGGTAAGTTCATCTTTGAAATCCCTTGTATAGATGACCCACTACTTACTTTATATCGAAGCAAAGCATTCAATAAGTTTTATTGGTATCCATATCACTTATTCTTCTATAGAAAAAAAACCGCCGAACTTATGTTTCAGGAATATTGGGCAACAATGAGGAACGATGTAAAAGTTTTTCAAAGGCAGGAATATGGCCTGTTAAATCATCTAAGATGGATATTCCTGAGAAGGCCAGGAAACCTTAACTGGCATATTCCTGTTCTGGATGACATCTATAAGTTTATTCTTACAAGATTGGGGTATTCAGACACCTTGATTATCGTGGGGCAGAATAATTAAATAAGGAGGACAAAATGGAATGGATAAGCGTTAAAGAAAGACTTCCTAAAAAGAAAGAATTAGTTTTAGTTGCTATTCTTAATCAATATGTGGGTGCAAAATGGAAGTGGAATATTATAATGTCATGTTTAACTGAATTTAATAATTGGAGTGCCCTTTATGGTGGACATAGCATTATGATTCCTGATTATTGGATGCCACTTCCTGAACCTCCTTATTTAACAGAAGAACAGAAATTAGAAAGTGAGAAATCATCTGAAGATGGATATAAAGAAAGAGTTGAATGGGCAAAAAAACAATATGAAAAAGTTATTAATGAGGGTTATCGATAGATTATAAATGTTTGACATAAACTTTTACCGAAATCTAAACGGCAAGACAGATTATGATTCTCTGGAATACCTGAGGAATCCGCTGCCCCATGTCTATAACATCGAAACTACCAATGCCTGTAATATGCGGTGCAAGATGTGTCCTCGAACTACCATGATGACTCGGCCCGTGGAAACGATGAATGTTGAGTTATTCAAAAAGATAATCGATCAGTTGAACCCCTTCTCGCAAGAGCAATGGGTAAATTGGACAAAATTCGTTCAGGATAAGTACAAAGTCTTACCTGGCGATATGAGTGAAAATCATTTCTTTCTCTACATCATTCCTCAAATGATTCAGCTTCATGG